>ENA-UEQM01000052-UEQM01000052.1-human-gut-metagenome-genome-assembly--contig:-NODE-52-length-72957-cov-4.759975_pt1 | contig 72957 bp, 59 predicted proteins | sample MGYA00242948_ERZ507948 | MGnify/ENA primary metagenome ERZ507948 (study PRJEB26167, sample SAMN06115440) | human gut metagenome | host: Homo sapiens | place: China:Hubei | collected 2015-07-28 | study... | reverse complement strand
CGCGCAGGGCTTGTTGGAGCGGTTGGGACATCGCCTCTCGAAGGAAGGCGGTCTCGGGCTGCTTTTTCCAGAGCACCAGCTCATGGCAGAGCTGGCTGTAGGTGAGAAGCTTTTCGCCCTTTTCCTTTCGCTCGTTTTGGATGTCCAGCGCCTTGTTGAAGACAAACCTGCGGCAACCGGCGTTTCGGCTCAAAGCCGCACGTCGGGTCTCGTCCACGTAGAGTTCGTACTTAAAGGCGCAGGTGATCTTCATACGAATATTGTAGTACATTATTCCGGCGCTTCGCGCGGGTGCCTTATATCCCCGCCGTGAACGGCGGGGCTTTACGGCACGTCGGGTAACGAAGAGCGTCTTTCGGGTACCGGAAATCTCCTGCAAAAAGACATACTCGATACCTCAATTGCAGGCGGAGACTTCGTTCGAAGTACTTCGCAAAAATGCGAAACCCCCGAAAAATCGGGGGTTTCAAGAGAAGAGGGCGGACAGAGGAGGATCTTTTCGGATCCCTGCAGATCTCAGCGCACGCCCATCATTGCTTCCTTCAAGCGGTTGTCGATCGGACGCTCGCCGAGCCAAATCGCAAGCACCGCATCGTAGAGGGCTTTGCCGGCGATGGAGGGGCCCACGGGCTTGCCGTTCAAGCGCAACGTCGTGCCGTTTTCGGTCGTGTACTCGAAGTCAACCATGTCGCCTTCTTTCACGTCGCCGATCGCGCGCATGAGATCTTTGAGCTGATCAAGCTCGTTCGTGATCGCGCTCTTGCCTTCGGGCGTCAGATTGGCGTCGAGACCCGACTCGAGTGCTTCGATGAAGTCGGTCCCCTTGACATTGCGCAGGAGCCCGAGACGAACGGCGCGCGGCGTGTCGGCGGAGAAAACGTCCGCGGTCGAGGCGGCGTGCTTTTCAACGTAAAGCGCGGCGCCGTAGACCTTGAAGAAAACGATGTGGCGAAGCCCCGCACCCTGCAGGAGGAGCGTCTTCCCGGCCAAGGGGAAGCTTCCCGTGAACGTGATGTCGCCCACTTCGATGGCGGCGGGAACGGTTGCCGCAGCGGGAGTCTCAGGAGCAGCCGGAGCGTCGGCCGCAAAAACCGTACCGGCGCCGAGGCCGAGAGCGAGAAGAAGGCCGGCAAAAGAGTTGCGCATTGTGGATCCTCCTATATATGTGTGTATCAGCGTTGCTGTTGCTCTTCTTTTCGGGGTTGGGGTGCGAAGTATTCGGCCCCGAAGATTATCACGCGCGCGGACGCGTCGTCTTCAGTCGTTCGGCGGATCCGCACGGTATTGCGCTTCGCGTGCTTTGCGCTCGGCAATGCGCTTCAGGCGCCGCTGCGTCGTCAAGACGCTTCCCGTTTGGAGCGCCACCGAGAGGCAGATGAGCGCCAGCCCTCCGTAGAATTCGAGCCCGAGTTCGTGCGCTTCCCCGAAGAGGATCATCGCGAGGACGATCGAATAGACGGGTTCGAGGTTGTAGGAGAGATTCACGGTGAAAGCCGAAATCTTTTCAAGCGATTGAATCTGCAGGATGTACATCCCGAGCGTGCAGAAGGTCGAGAAGATGACGAGCCAGAGCCAGTCGATCGGCTGCGGGAGCACGTTTTGGGGCGGCATCAGGGCAAGATACGCGGGCAAAAGGGCAAGCGCCGAAACGAAACCGCCCGTAAGCTGCCAGCTCATGACCGTGACGGACGAATACTTCGCGCGGTACTTCCGGAAGAAGACGGCAAGCGCCGCGGCCGCGGCCGCGCTTGCCAGCCCGAAGGCAATCCCGAGCCGGTAGCGCGTGTCGAAGTGGAAAATCAGGTAGATCCCGAGCACCGTGAGGCAGGAAAAGAGGATCTCCTTGGGTTTCACTCGCGAGCCCGTCATGAGGGGCTCGAGCAGTGCCGTGAAAAAGCCGATTGACGAAAAGGCGACGACGCCGATCGAGACGCTCGAAGCTTTGATCGACGCGTAGAAAAGCGTCCACTGCAACATGAGGAGCGCTCCCACGAGCATGATCCCGATGCGGTCGCGCGGCGTGACGCGCTCGAGCCTACCGGTGAACCAGGCCCAGAGCCACAAGAGCCCGCCCGCAATGACGATGCGCCAAAAGACGATGAGGCCGGGCGTGAGTTCGATGAGTTTTCCGAAGATGCCGGTCCAACCGGCGAGCAGAATCGAGAGGTGCAGTTGCAGGAAAGCTTTTTTCATGGCGGCGAGGGAATCCGCAAAAAAAAATGTAAAGATTTCGGCGGGTGGGACGACGCGCGCCCCGCCGGGAATTCGCACGGCAACGAGCATAGCAAAAAACCGTCCGAAAGCCTCCCGAAAGGCGCTCCGACGGTGCTTTCCGAACGCTTCGGGGTGGCATCGAGGTCGCATCGGAGAGTTGCACAAACGTAAAGTGAACTCGTCGGTAGTTGACAGTGGGACAAGAACGGATACAAAAATTTGCGCGTTCTTTGCGAAACGGTGAGAATGAAGGTAAGGAAAAAGCCTTAGGAAACCTTGGGAATCGGGAGCTTCTTCCGCGAGGGAAGGAACGGACGGTTCCGAGGAAGGGAGGTACTATGACAGGCCGCCATGAACATCAGCCCGGTGAACGCGCGCTTCTTTTCATTCTCTTCCTGCTCGTGCTCGCCAGCGTGGTGAAGGGCATGGGTTGGTGCATCGGAGGCGTATGCGAGGTCGGTACCGACATGCTCCTCCCGTAACGACCGAGGGGGAGAACCCGAGCAATTCGAGGTTCCGGAGATAAAAAGAAAAAGCTGTACAAACAAAGAAAAACGAGCTACTATCGGAACTGAGGAAAGTTTCCGCACGAAGCCTTCCGATAGGGGGTCCAAGCGAGGTACCTGAGGATACCTGAAGCCCGCTGAGGGCGGGTCACCGCACAATGCGATCCCATCGCGCTTCGTGCACGAAAGGGCCGTGTCCTGTCAGGCGCGGCCCTTTTGCTGTGTGTGGGTGTGTGTTTCCGTCGTTTCCGACGATTGCGGCCCCGCAATGGAACCAAAAAGCGGGATGCCCGAAAATCGAGCATCCCGTTTGGTTTCTGCAAACCTCTCGAGCTCAGTGCTCCCGCGCGGCGTTTTCGCCCGCGATGCGGCCCGACGTGTAGGCCACGGCAAGGCCCGTCCCCGACGTATAGACGCGGTCGTAGAAGGGGCGGTTCGCCATTTCGCCGCCGGCATAGAGTCCCTTGATGACGGAGCCGTCGGGGCGCAGCACCTGGAAACGTTCGTTCGTGACGACGCCCCCGATCGTGCCGCCCGTACCGGGGAGCACGCGCACCGCGAAGAAGGGACCGGTCGTGAAAGGCTTCATGTACGCGGGATCCTTCCCGAAAGCCGAATCGCGTCCCTTTTCGCAGTCGGCGTTGTAGGTGTTCATGGTCTTTTCAAGGGCGGACGGGTTGGTGAGCGCCATGCGACGACCGAGCTCGCTCCAGCTTTCCCCGTGAACGGCCACGTCGTAGGTGAGGTAGCGCTTGAGGATTTCGGTCTTCTTAGGATCGCTCCCGTCGACGATCGCCCAGACCTGACCCTGCATCGCGGCGGGGTCCGTCACGTAGGGGCGGCTTTCGTCGACGAAGCGCTCGCCGCGCTCGTTCACGAAGACGCGGTCTTTGTACTTGTCTTTCGACGTGTAGGTCGACGCGAGGATCGGGTATTTGGGAACAAGGTAAAGGCCGATCATCCAGCTGTCCTTGGCTTCCGCGGCACCCGCATCGAGCGCCATGCGCAGGCCGTCCCCGGTCGAGCCCTTGGCGCTGGCGGTCCAATCCGTGAAGGTCACCCAGCGCGGTGCGCGTTCGACAAGCATCTCGACGTTGCGTGCAAAGCCCCCCGTCGCAAGGACAACGGCTTTCGCCTTGAATTCATAGCGGTTCTTCCCGTCGTGGGCGCGCACGCCCGTCACGTCGCCCGCCGCATTCGTCATGAGTTCGTAGGCGGCGGTGTTGGTGCGAACCGGAACGCCCCGGGCGTCCGTGTACTTTTTGAGGGCGGAGATCACGTAGGCGCCCCCGCCCGCGGTCGAGCCGCGACCGTTTGCGGGAACGGGCGAAGCCGCGGGCGCGTGAGCGCGCTCGGGACCTCCGAACCCGAAGGGGCGCGGTTTGGCGAATCGGAGGCCCACCGTTCCTTCGAGCCAGTCGACGGTGGCGGCGGACTCCCGAGCAAGCGCCTTCACGCGCTCGATTTCGGGGTAGCCGTCTTCGCCTCCGGGGACGGACGACTTCTGATCGTCAAGCCACAGCTTCGCAAACGCCTCCGGCGTATCGTCGATCCCCGCACGAGCCTGAGCTTTCGAGCCCGCCGCCGCAATGGCGCCGCCCGAAAGCGCGGAGGAGCCGCCGATCAGGCCCATCTTTTCGAGTACCACCACTTTGGCGCCGAGTTCGGCCGCACGGGCGGCGGCCGCCATGCCGGTGCCGCCCGCCCCTACGACGACCACGTCCGTTTCAACGCTCGAAAGAGGGAGGGTGTTCGGATCGATCGGGGTCGTGTCCTTCGTGAAGTCGGCCGTATCGCCCCCGGCTTTTTCCACGGCCTCCCCGACCGCGCGCAAAAGGGCCGTGGTCGAGCGCGTGGCGCCCGACACCGTGTCGACCGAGAGGGTCTGATCGGCAACAATCTTCGCCGCCACGTCCTTCATGGGCTGCAATGCAATGTAATCCGTTTCGAAGTTCTCGCCCACGACCACGTTCTCGATCGAGTGCTTCCCGAGCGTGGTCGTGACGGTCAAGGGACCGTTGTTGCCTCGGGTGACGATTTCGTACGTGCCGGGTTTCATCTCGGCCGCAGCGGCCGGAAGAGTGAGGGCCGCAACGGTCGCAACGGCCGCGAGGGCGGCCGCAAGGACGGTTTTTCGCATGCAATGATTCTCCTTGGGTCGGCGCTCGGGAAAAATCGACCTTCGGTCGGGGGCTTCGAGGGCGTTCCGTGTTCGGACGCGGCAAGGCGTCTCGAAAACACGCGGGCGGGATTTCGCGAGCGCGGTGTGGTATCCCGCGGACTATGCCGAAGGTGCCTTAATGTGCGCTGAAAATGCGCCGCAAAGCCTGTCCGAACGTACCGGAAACCGCGCAAAGAACCGTTCGAAAAGGCTCCGCCGCAACTATCGTGGAAATTCCTTAGGACGATGGAACTAGGACAGGGTATGATCTTTTCACTTGCCGGCGGGCGCTTTCGTCCCGTCGGACGGCTTTTTCGCGTCGAAGGGCGGCTCGGTGACGAGCGGATCTTTCCCTTCGCCCTTCGCAAACCCACATTGAGGAGCAAAACATCATGACGGATCGCGTCCCCGAGATTGAAGAAGCGATGCTTGAGCGCGTGCGCGGCCTTGCGGCCCGCGACGACGTTGCCCGTGCGATGTCGATCTGCAAGGAGCAGGTCGCCGAAGCCATGGCCGAGCAGGTGAAGATTGCCGAAATCGAGTCGCCCACCTTTGCCGAAAAGGTGCGCGGCGAAGCGGTGATGGAACTCATGCGTTCTTACGGCCTCACGGACGTCGTGATGGATCCTTCGGGGAACGTCGTCGGTCGTCGTCCGGGGACGGGCTCGGGTCCGACGCTTGCGATCGCCGCTCATCTCGACACGGTCTTCCCCGCGGGTACCGACCTGACGGTTCGCCGCGAAGGGAACCTCTACTACGGCCCGGGGATCGGTGACAACGCATCGGGCATCCGCTCGATGCTCCAGGTCCTGCGCGCCCTCGAAGGGGCGGGTATCCGCACCGAAGGCGACATCCTCTTCGTCGGCACGGTCGGCGAAGAAGGGAACGGCGACATCCGCGGCGCGAAGGCCCTTTTCGACGGTTCGCGCAAGATCGACGGCTTCATGGCACTCGACATGGCGAACGTGAACACGCTCCAGAACGGCGCTACGGGCGCGCACCGCTGGCGTCTCTCGATCGAAGGCGAAGGCGGTCACTCCTACCTCGACTACGGTCACGTTCCCTCGGCCATTCACGCGATGTGCCGAGCGGGCGCGCTCATTGCCGACCTCGAGCTTCCCGAAACCCCCAAGACCACGTATACGATCGGTACGATCAAGGGCGGCACCACGGTGAACACGATTGCCGCGAAATGCTCGGTCGACGTCGACCTGCGCAGCGTCGACGTGGCGGAACTCGCGAAGCTTGAAGAAACGGTGCTCGCCGCCTTCGAAAAGGCGGTCGAACTTGAAAACGCCCACTGGCCCAAGGCGGACGCCGCTCATCAGCTGAAGCTCGTGAAGACCCAGATCGGCAACCGCCCCGCGGGGCTTCGCCCCGACAACTGCCCGGCCGTCCAGGCGGCTCTCGCCGCCATGGCGACGATGGGGATCGAAGTGAAGCAGTGCCGTCCCTCGTCGACCGACGCCAACATGCCGATGTCGATCAACATCCCGGCCGTCTGCATCGGTACGGGCGGCGTGACGAATCTCGAACACAGCCTGAAGGAATTCTTCGACTCGACCGACATGGAAAAGGGGCCGCAGCTCGCGACTCTCATCGCGCTCGCCCTCGTGGGCATCCGCGACGAAGTGAAGGCCGCGCTCTAATCAGCGTTTGAGGCGTCCTGAAGGCGCCCGCGCAACGGGTCCCCGTCTTTTTCGGAAGGCGGGGACTTTGTCTTCTCGGGGAAGCGGACGGTCGCGCGCTTCGGACTTGCCTCGCCCTCGGGCGTCCGTTCCCGAACGGCCCCGACCGATTCCCTCCGATTTCGGCCGGAATTTGCACGCCCCGGCCCGGTCCTCTACAATTCGCGGCCGACGCGTGCGTTTTTCGCCGCACCGCGCGCTCCCTCACCGAGACGGGCGTTGCGATCCCGAAACACCCGCGAAGCGGTCAATCCCATCTCACAGATCATGTCCACTTACGCCAGCATCATTGCCAACGATTTCGAAGAACGCGTCGAGGATATTCGTCCGCTCGTCGAAGCCATTCTTCTCGACTCCTACGAAATGCGCGTGCCCGTCGACGAAACAGGTGCCGTGACGAGCGCGGCTTTCGACGACGTGGTCGACGCGATGAGCGCGGGCGCCGTCTGCGCGATGTATCTCGACTACCTGCTCGACCGTTACCAGAACGGCTGGCTCTCCCGCGACGAAGCGCAGTGCTTCCAGGAGGCGCTCTCGGTCGTACAGGAGGACTTCGCCCGCGAGAGCGAACTCGTGAACCTCTTCTGCGTGCCGCTCCTTTTGAAGATGATGTCGGGCATGGCCCGAATGCCCGTTGCGAACGAACGGGGAGGCCGCTACGCCTTCTATCACGTTTTCGGCGAGCTCCGAGAGCTCGTGCGCACGATCGTCGAATCGCAGTCGCGCCTTCCGATCGGTCGCAAGCCGACCGAGCTTGAACTCGACGTCGCCCTTTCGGCCGTGGGGCTTGCCTACCGCTCGATCGCCCGCACGCTCGATACGAAGCTTGGCCTTTCGACGCACGACTGAGTGCCGGGCGATTTTCGGTCGTTCCGGCCGTTTTCGACCGGAACGGGCTCGGCGGCCGCGTTGTCGCGGCACTTATCTCTGACGCTCGCGGGGGCGTTCTCTTTGTGCGGCGGTTTCGGAGTTTTCCGAGACTCCTAGGGTTTCTCCACGGGGTTTTTTGCTTAGGCTCGGCCTAGAATTTGTGAATCGCGCGTCTCGTGATCGGGTTGCCAAGCCCGCGAGCGTGCGCGTCGACTCTATCCGTAAGACCCCCATTTCAGGAGAAGCCCATGACTTTTGCCATGTGGGGCGCGCTCATCGTCGTGATCGGGACGGTGTGGGCGCTCATCAAGCGTTACGAGACCCGGTTGGTATTGCTCACCTCCGGCCTTTTAATGACGCTCCTCTCGCTTGATCCGTACGCTGCCTTCCAGCAGTTCGACAAGTCGATGACGAACGGTTCGCTCATCATCGTGATCTGTTCCTCGATGGGTTTTGCGGCGGTCATGACGCTGACGAAGTGCGACCTCCACCTCGTGAGCCTCCTGACGAAGCCGCTCAACAAATTGGGCATCCTGCTTCTTCCCTGCACCATGGTCGTGACGGGCGTCTGCTCGATTGCGATCAGCTCGCTTGCGGGTCTTTGCGCCGCGATCGGTCCCACCATGGTGGCCCTTATGATCCGCGCGGGCTTTCGCCCGGCCGTGGCGGCGGCAACCGTGGTGGCCTCGACCCTGCCGAGCTTCATTTCACCGGGGTCTTCGCACAACGGTTTCGTCGCAAAGCTTGCGGATGTTCCCGTCATGGACTTCATCACGTACACGGCACCGCGTACCGCGATCATCTCGGTTGTGTGCATCGTACTGATGGTGCTCGTGTGCTTTCTCTACGGCGACTTCAAAAAAGAGGGCTTTCACGAAAACAACGAAGGCGCGCTCGTGAAGCAGGCGGAAGCTTCCGAACTTCCCGAAAATCCGAAAGTTCTCTGGGCGTTCGCCCCGCTCCTTCCGGTGGTGATCCTCTTTGTGGTGTCGCTCACTTGGCCCGAACTCAAGATGAGCGTGGCGACCGCCATGTTGATCGGCATGCTCTATACGCTCGTTGTTACCCGCTCCGACCCCGCGGACGTCATGAAGAAGTTCTTCGACGGGATGGGTCGCGGCTACGGCAACATTCTCGGCCTCATCATCGCGGCGGGCGTCTTCGCGGCGGGTCTTCGCACCTGCGGCGTGATCGATCTTTTCGTCGAATATCTCAAGGGTTCTTCCGAGATTGCCAAAATCGGTGCCGCCGTGGGGCCGCTCGTACTCGGGATCATGACGGGATCGGGCGACGCGGCCGCGTTTGCTTTCAACGAAGCCGTGACGGTGCACGCGCCCGAATTCGGCCTCACCATCCCCGACCTCGGCTACCTCGCCATCGTCTCCGCCACTTTGGGTCGCGTCACCTCGCCGATCGCCGCGGGCATGATCGTGATCGCTGGCATCGCGAACGTCTCGCCCCTCGATGTGGTCAAGCGTACCGCGATCGCCAACATCGGTACGCTCATCGTGCTCTACATGATCAGCTGAGCATCGGTCGACGCCTGTTGAAAAAGCCCGGGAACGCTTCGTTGCCCGGGCTTTTCCACAAGAAAAGGGCCGCCCGACGGGAAGTCGGACGGCCCTTGACTTATCAATGAGGGGCGCTCTTAGGCGACAAACGTCATCGGAATCATCGCGACGAAGCGCTGATGGTCGATGACGCCGCGCAGATACGTGTCGGCCGTGACGCCCGCAACGCCGAACTTCGCCACGTCGTGCGCGCGGAAGGTGAGGATCCATTCCACCCCCGAGGGCGTTTCGACGCGACGCATCTCAAGGGGCGCGGCGGGTTCGTTCACGCCGGGTTTCGAAGTGGAGAAGCCGGCGCTCCAGAGGATCGACTTCGCGTCGGGAACGCGCATCGCCATGCCCGCGGGGACTTTCAACGTAAGTTTCACCGTGGCGGCTTCGTCCGAGGCGCTCAGTTCGCTTCGGCTCGCATGCGCTTCGAAATGATTGATGTCGGCGAGGATCGCACGGTAGCGGCGGTCCGCTTCGGCGCACATTTCACACGTGAAGCGCCCGAGCGCCGCACGCTTCGTTTCCGCATTCATCTCGGGGAGCTTGGCGCGCAACTTTCCGAGTTCTTCGCGGAAGTACGCTTCGAGCGCATCGCGCTCGGCGTGCACGCCTGCGAAGAGACCGCGGTTGAAGTTGACGAGTTCGCCCAGAACGGCATAGGTCCAGTAGCTGCGTTCGAAGTTGAGCGAAATGCTTTCGGGGCGCACCGCGAAGTGCTCCTTGCGAGCGGTTTCGAGGTTCATCCACTGGTACCCTTCGGGAATCGTACCCGCCAAGGGGAACCAGGGAACGTAAACCCCCGTATCCTGATAGCTCGAGCAACGCCACATGACCGTTTCGATCGGGTCTTCGGCGATGTTCGCGACCCAGCTCTCGCGGGTGTGCGAGCGGGAAATGTCGACGGCGCTCACGTGGAAGGCGTCGGCGCGACCGTCACCGCGCGTGGCATAGGTTTCGGGGTTGGTGATGCGAAGCACGCGCATGACGTCCTGCACGCCCATGGGTTCCTTGGGGGAGAGGAGTTCCGGGTAATGGAGTTCGTCCGTGCACCAGACGCCCGCAATGTCGAGCCATCCCAGACGCATGCGTTGCGACTTCGTCGGCGCGTGGCGGTTTTCGTCGCTCTGGTAGGCCGCCGCAAAGTCGAAGTCGCCGTAATCGCCCGGGGTCTTCGGGGTGTAACGTCCCATTTTGATCGCGTATTCGATCAGGTCGTCGCTTGCAATCACGTTTTCTTTGTCGTTCAGGTCGACGTGACGGATGGCGAGCATGTTCGAGATGAGCATCACCTTGTCGTCGGGTACGCGCTTGGCGACGAAGTGGTGGCCCTTGACGATGTTGATGCACCAGGCTTCGTTCTTGTCGGCGACGGTATAGTTGCGCGCCGGGCTCCAGTAGCCGTACTCCTCGACGAGCGCCTTGCAGATCATGACGGCCTCGCGCGACGTGCGGGCGCGCTCGGCCATGAGACGGCGAACGAGAAAGCCCACGCCTCCATCTTTGAGAGCGAGGCTCGATTCGTCTTCGAGGTCGCCGTCAAAGCTCGTGCCGCCGCCGTTCGAGCAGATGACGAGGCCGGCTTCGTTGGCGAATCCCTGGTCGAAGGAGGAGCCCTTGCCCGGCTCCAGCATGTTCGACCAATACGTGGCGAGGGTTTCGCCCGCCTGAGGGACGGCGGCTCGACCGGGTTCGGCCGTCACCGTTTCGCCCGGGGCGTGGTGCCCGGCCGGGCAGTAGAACTGTTGATGCAGCGTGCGGCCGCCCGCATCTTCGTTGTGGCCGACGATGACGCGGCCGGTCTTGGAAACGTTTTTCCCGACAATAACGGTGGTGCACATGGGTCTGAAGGCTCCTTTGCGTGATGGTGTTGGCCGAAGGGATCCGGCTATGCTATCGGGAATTCGGCGGAACGGCTTGAGAGAAAACCCGTTCACCCCGTTCGTTTTGTCCTTTCGGAGCGCCCGCGCGTAAAACGAAAACCCCGGTCGCAACGGGCGCAACCGGGGTTGTTCAGTCAGGAGAGATTCTCGTCGATCGGGTTACTTCTGAGCGAGGACCCATTCGAGCGAACGCTGAAGGTCGGTCGTGAAGATGCGGTCGTGATCGACGTACGGCACCACCGTGCGGTAGGAGGCGAGGAGCTTCGAGGTCCCTTCGCCCAGAGCGCGCTTTTCCGTACGGGTGCGGATGTCCATGGCCTGCGTCGTATGGAGGATTTCGTAGGCGAAAACACCCGCCGTGCATTCGGAGAGACGATCGAGGCGGTCCGCGGCGACGTTCACGTTCGAGAAGGTTTCTTCGATCCCGATCGAGGTCGGCACGCCGTAGCCCATGACGCTGTTCGTGAGCGCCATGCCTTCCGCATAGATCCCGGACATCGACTGCGCGATGTTTGCGAAACCGTCGCCGCCCTTGTTTTCAGGGGCAACGAGGTAGGTCGGGAGCTGCGTGCGGTGGCTGTCGACCAACTGGGTCGTACGCCAGGCGGAAGCGTGCATCACCTGGGCGAGCGCGCGACCGACGCTTTCCAACTGAAGTGCGAGCTGCGTGTTGTCGAAGTTCGCGCAGGAGTTGACGTGCGCCGTGGGCGAACCGGCTTCGTTCATCACGACGGCGGGAAGCTTCGAATACCAGCGGTCGGTCTTCACTTCGGTATTGACGATCGGGTTGTCGGTCGTGTGGTTGATCGCGGTGGTGAGAAGCGACTTCGCCTGATCGACTTCTTCCATGGCGGCGGCGAGGATGTAGCCGGCACTACGGAAGGAGAGCGGGTCCTGGAGGTAGCGCTTTTCGTCCTTTTCCCAGAGGTAGGAACCCTTGAGGTTCTCGAGAATGGCTTCGGACGCTTCGTGTTGCATCGGCCACCCCTTCGTCTCGACCGTGTGCCAGAGGAAGGGCGTGACGTTGCCGTTCAAAGCTTCGAGGCTCGTCGCGACGAGTTTCGCGTTGAAATTCAGGAGGTGCTCGACCTTCTTCACGGCCGTGACGGCCTGCGCTTCGCCGACGTTCGAATTCGAGAGAATCGAAATGCCGTCAAGTCCGAACGGGTGGAAAGGCTTCAAACCGAGTTCCTTCCGGACGTCCGCCGCCTTGCGGCGCTCGCCCTTCCACATGACATCCCACTCGCCCATGAGCGCAAGCCCGATGTGGGTGGCAAAGCTCAGGTCGTTCGCGCCTTCGGAGCCCTTCGAGGGAATCAGGGGCGTCACGTCGTTGTTGACGTATTCGGCGTAGGCGCGAGCGGCATCTTTGCTCATCGCGGTGTAGCCCGCCGCCATCTGGTTGAGGCGGATGACCATGGCCATCTTGGCCGTGCGCTCGGGGAGGAAGGGCTCAAAGCCCGCGGCCTGAATGCGCATCTGACGTTCGTTGAAGGCGATCGAGGCGCTGCGGTTGGGTTCCTCTTCAACGCCAGCCTTCCCCTTTTCCCCGTCCGTGACGCGCTTTTCCTTGAGGGCGCCGTAATTGACGGTCAGACCGTAGATGTCACGGCCGTCTTCGGCGGCGATGATCGGCGCTTTGTAGCCGGCACGCAGGCGCTTCATGCCTTCTTCGGAAATTTTGACGGTTTCGCCCGGAGCGGAAATCGCCCACAGTTCGTCGACCGTGAGCGTGCGTCCGTCGAGCACGTGCTCGGCGGCATTGGCCGCGGCAGCACCGATCGCAAGGACGGCAACAAGAGTGAGCGGGAAGATATGACGGCGGTTCATCGGGTTCTCCAAAGTGCTCGCAAGAGACAGAACGGCAAAGGTGGTGTGTGTGATGTGGTCGCGGCGGGTGCGATGCTTCGCGGCGTGATCGCTCCTTTCGGGCGTCACTCTTTATCCCAACCGTATAAATTCATGCTACCCGTGGGATGATCTTTAAACCATTGGGTTAAATACGGTCGAGATTGTTACAAGTTTGGAGGCCGATGCGAACGCAAATAGTCGCGGTATGCCTCCGAGGGGGCAACGGGGCGCAATGTCGGGGGGACTTTCGGGCGGGGGGCCGTCCGCCGCCGCGCCCCGCCGCTTCCGCGTGAAAATGCGATAATTCCTCATTCCCGTCGGGCGCCCGACCGACGGGTGTACGTTGAACCTCATTCTTATTGCGCGAAGGATTTCGAGCGTGACCACGAAGAAACCCCTCTGGAAGCCCGACGTCGACGAGATGTCCGAACCCGCCCGAAAGACTCCCCGGCGAACCCGCAGTACGGAAAAGTCGACCGGGACGCCTTCGTCGCCCGAAAAGAAGTCGAAGAAAGCGGCGGGCGAAGAAAAAAACGACGTCGCCCGTACGCTCGAAGTGCCGATCGAACTTTCGACCGAGAAGCCGACGGACACGGTCGAAGAAGTTGCACCTCTTTCCGAGGAAGAGCGCCGTGCTGCGGAACTCGCCGCGGAACTCGCCGAAATGGAGCGGATCACGGCCGAATGGCAGGCGCTCGAAGCACGCGGCGAAATCCCGACCGATCCCGACGAACCCTTTGTGCCGCCTTTTGTTCCGGCTTTTGCCGACCGGAAGACGGAGGAAGCTCCCGAACCCGTCGCAGAAGTCGTTCCGGGAACAAACGTCCTCGAAACCTCCGAAGCCGTCGAAGCGAAGAACGAGAAGACCTCCGAGTCAACCGTTCGCGAAACGAGCAATGTCCTCAAAACCGACGCGATCGACACCTCCCGAGAGGTCGAGGTGCCGGGGCTCGTGCCTTCGCCCGACGCGGTGGCTGCGGCCGCCGACGAGAAGGCCCCCGTCTATCGGCCGTCGCCCTTCGGCATGCAACGCTCCCCGGTCGCCGACGACCTGCGCGCCCTCATTGCGGAAGCCGCCAAGGCGCCCAATTCGCCGATCGGCAACATCGACGACATCGACTTCGACCATATTCCGCCCTTCGGCTTTTCGTTGCAGAAACCCGATCCGAATCTGCCTGCCACGGAGCCTGCGAAGCTGCCCGACCTCGAACTCGTCGACAAGGCGATTCGACTCGCGCAGGAAGAAAAGGAATTCAAACGTCGCGTGCGCGAATTCGAAGCAAAGCGCAACCCCAAGGCAAAGCAAACACCTCTGGCCGCGCGTCTTCTCGGGCTTGTGCGCGATGCGCTCGAAGAAGCTGCGGACGAGCTTGTCGGGCGCAATACGGAAGAGTTCGTGTTGGTGCCGCTTAACCCCGTGCGCGTCATCGTGGCGCTCTCGGGCGGGCGCGACTCGATGGCTCTTCTTGACATTGTCGCGCGCCTTTACAAGCAACGCGATCAGGCGCTCGTTTCCATGGTGACGGGGGTCTACGTCAATCACGGGCTCTCTCCCAATGCGGACGCCTGGGAGGCGCACTGTCGCGCCGAATGCGAAAAGCGGGGCCTTCGCTTCGAAGCGCTTCGCGTGCGCGTGAACGCCAAGGGGGACGGGCTCGAATCCGCCGCCCGCGACGCGCGCTACCGTGCGCTCGTGCGTTTCGCGCGCTCTTCGGGCCACGACATTATTCTCACGGCGCACCACGAAGACGATCGGATTGAAACTTTCCTCTTGCAGTGGATGCGCGGTGCGGGTCCCGAAGGACTTGCCGCCTTCCCGAAGACGCGCGACCTGGGACGTCCGGGCTCGTTCCCGCTTCAGTCGGGTGAGAATGGAAACGTTCCCGTGATTCTGCTTCGTCCCTGGTGCTCGGTGGTGCGCGCCGACATCGAACGTTACGCGCGCTCGCAGCGCCTCAAGTGGGTCGAAGACGAATCGAACGACGATCTGCGCTTCTCGCGCAATCGCGTCCGACACGAAGTGATTCCGATGCTCGAATCGCTCCGCCCGGGGTTCCGCCACGCGGCCGCGCGCAGCGTCGAACTCATTGCGGAAACGGTCGACGTGCTTCGCAGCGTCGCCGCCACCGATCTCGAACGGTGCCGCTCGGAAAAAGATCCGCGAGCGCTCAATATCTTCCGACTGCTTGAACTCATTCCCGCCCGACAGGCCTGGTGTCTTCGCGCGTGGTTCGCGCAGTGGGGGTTGAAGGCTCCCTCGAAGGCGCGCCTGACGGAAGCGCTTCGCCAGATTCGCGAAACGCACAGCGACGACGCTTTTGCGCTCCGACTCGGTCGAAAGGAAGTGCGCCGCTGGGGGAGCGATCTTGTGGTGCGCGATGCCGTGAACGAAGGTCGCAGCGACCCGGACCGCGACGCGATGCTCGTGTGGACGGGGGACGACATCAACCTCGGCATCTGGGGCGGTACCCTCAAGGTATTCAAATGCAAGGGAACGGAGCCGGGGGTCTCGCGCCTGCGGCTCGAAGAGGGGCTCCTTGAAGTGCGTTCCCGTCGCGGCGGCGAAAAGCTCAAGCTCTGGGCCAATCGTCCGACGAAGACTCTCAAGGCCCTCTACGCCGAAGCGGACATTCCCGCGTTCGACCGGGCGGACCTGCCGCTCATCCGTTTGGACGGCGAAGTGATCTTCGCGGCGGGTCTCGGAATGAACCTCAATGCGACGGACGACCCCGCGACGAATCCCCAGCGCTACCGCTTCGTCTTCGAGCGCGAATCGATGGTGTTCGGCAAACACGCCGTCGGCAATTTTGCCGACCTCTCCGACGAGGAGCGTACGCGCCTCGTGCAGGAGATGAAGTCGGAAGCTGCGGAGCGCCGCAAGAAGACCGCGGCCCTGCGCCGTCAAGGCTGACACGCCGCAACCCGTCCGCTCCCGTCGCCCGCCCGAACACGGCGGGCGATGTCGTTTTCGAGGTCGAAAGTCGGTCCGGGAACCGTGTTCGTTTTCCGATCCGCGGCCGAATCCAATCCGTTCCCGAGACGCGGAACGCCGTTCTCTCTCAATCGCTTGAGACGTCCCGAGAACGGCGGCCGTGCGTTGTTCTCTTCGAGTGCTTCTTTTTGACGGAACAATTTGCCGCCGAACCCCGGCCGGCCGAGGCTCCGGACATCCGTAGCCGCTCTTCGGCGTCCATCGAAGCCGTTCGGCCGTTCCCGTCTTCCGCAGCGAAGTACGCCTGCGAGTTCCGGGAACAGTTCTCCGAAAGTCTTCTCGACGCCGTTTGACCGCCGTTCGTTCCTCGGTGAGAGGTCTTACGGTTGAGGGCCGATTCGTCCTGTTCGGATCTCGTCGAGCGCGAGCTCCTTTTCTCCCTTTCGGACATAGGTCCAGAAGAGGCTTCTGAGCCACACGAAAGCGGGGTCCGCACTGCTTCGGCGGTGCCAAATGAGAGAAGGTTCGAGCGAAGGTACGCTCGACGCGCGGCCGAGCACCACGACGGGTAGGAGCGTCGCCAGGTTCTGCGCGGTTCGCCACGGGAACGTGAGCACCGCATCGGTCTTGAGCATCAGGTAGTAGGCCGACATCCAGGATTCCGTCCAGAGAGTAGTCCCTGACGTGGACACGGGAATGACGGCGGGACCGGGCATACCTTCCGCAGTCGAATCCGTATCGGGATGCACGACGATCTGGATCCGTCGGTATCGGGCGGCTTCCGCGCGCCAGTCGTCGGTACCGCGCTCAAGGAGCGCTTCGAGCGGATGCCCCGGACGCACGAGGTGCACGTACGGGGTTTTGACGAGCGGCATGTGCTCGAACTCGTCGGGAAGGTTCGCGGCGGGAAAGAGGGCGAAATCGAGGTCCCCGGCTCTCAGATGACCGAGCGTCGTTTCGGAATGCGTTCTAAAGGCAAGCCCCGCCTTGGGAGCCGCTTCGTGGAAGGCCGCGAGCATCGGTTCGACGAGCATCGGGAAGGCATTGTCGAGGCAAGCCCCGCGAAAAACCCGATCGAGCCTTGCGGGCGCAAAGACCGCATCGACCGTCAGGGCCCGCATGCCTTCAAGCACGTGCTCGGCACGTTCCGCCAACAGGAGTGCGCGGTGTGTGGGCGTGAGACCGTGCCCGTGCCGCACGAAGAGGTCGTCGCGAAAAACCGTGCGCGCTTCGGCAAGCAGGCGGCTTGCGCTCGGGCCGCTGATCCCGAGCCGCTGTGCGGTTTGCCCGAGGTGACGCAGTTCGGCGAGCGTCGTGAGAAAAACGAGAAGCTCTTCGGTGATGCCGTTTTTCATTTTCTAAAGAAAATTCTTTCTCGGACCGATCCCCAAAGGCGGGAAGGTCGGAATGGTTCCTTGAGGTACGAAAGTCTACCATTCGGGTTGTTGAGAAAACGCATGACGCACACTCGGGTTTACGCGTTCTTCCTCGTAATTTCCGGGCGTCTTCCGGCCCGTCGGTTCGACGGGGGTCGGTGCGTTTTTCAGATTGACCGTTCACCGACTTCGCGGAGTCGCTTTTTCGGCGGCTCCCGGGCATTCGAAAAAAAGGAGAATCTCGATGCCGCATTTGCACCGTACCACACTCGCCGTTGCTGCGGTCTGCACCGCCTTGCCTCTCGCCGCTTTCGCCATGGGAGGCGCCTCCGGCCCGAAAACGACCTACGAAACGCAAGGGCACCTGGGCGAAATCATCGTGAATCCTTACAAGGTTGCGCCCTTGACGGCCGTCATCCGTAACGGCGGCTACGTGATCGAAAAGGCCAAAGTGACGGTGCTCCCGAAGGCCGGCGGGATCCCGATTTCGTACAACGTGAGCCGTCGCATGCTGCTTACGCACGGCGGCGTGCCCGTCTTCGGACTTTATCCCGACTACGTGAACAAAGTGCGCGTCGAATACACGCGCGTCTTCAACGGCAAAGCCGAAAACTTCGACGACACGTACGACATTTATGCCTCGCCCATGTACGGCGAAGCGCAGGGTCTGCGCTTCCAGAAGTCCGCGTTTCCCCGCGTCAAACCCGTGAAGGTCGATCCGAAGTTCAAAGACCGCCTCTACCTTCTCAACAACGCCGCGGACCTCGCGGGGAAAGCCGCGCACATGGTCTGGAACAACCCGATGGGCGGCGCGCTCGAATGGAGTTTCTATCCGCAAAACGGCATCGTCGACACGACGGGCGAATACCGTTGGTACCTCTTCGCAGAACCCATCTACGACGTCGGCAACCCCTTCTGGGGCGGCGACATGATGGGATTCCGTCAGACGGCGGACGGCGCCTTCACCTGGGGCTACGGGCAACGCTACGTGAAGTACGACCTCATGGGTCGTGAAATCTGGAATCGTCCGCTCCCGATGAACTACAACGACTTCTCGCACGCACTCGATCCCGCGCAAAACGGGCACTTCTTCCTGCGCGTGGGGAGTTCCAACCTGAAGCTTCCCAACGGCAAGAACGTGCGTACGGTTCGCGACGTGATCGCCGAGGTGGACGCGGACGGGTACGTCGTCGACGAATTCCGACTCTTCGACATTCTCGATCCGTACCGCTCGGACGTCATCAAGGCGCTCGACCAGGGGGCGGTGTGTCTCAACATCGACGCGTCGAAGGCCGGGAAGACTCTCTCCGAAGAGGACATCAAGGCGCTTGACGCTTCGGACCAGTTCGGCGACATCGCCGGCACGGGGGCGGGCCGCAACTGGGCGCACGTCAATTCGGTCGATTACGATCCGACCGACGACTCGATCATCATCTCCTCGCGCCACCAGTCGGCGGCGATCAAGATCGGTCGCGACAAGAAGGTGAAGTGGATCATGGGCGCGCCGCGCGGCTGGAAGGGCGAATTCGCCGACAAGGTTCTGAAGCCCGTCGACAAGAACGGCAAGCCCGTCTCCTGCACGGACGCCACCTGCGAAGGCGGTTTCGACTGGACCTGGACGCAGCACACGGCCTGGCGCATCGATGCGAAGAGCAAGCCCGGCATTGTCTACCTCTCGGTTTTCGACAACGGCGACGCCCGCGGCATGGAGCAGCCGGCGCTCCCCGAAATGAAGTACAGCCGTGCGGTGGTCTACAAGATCGACGAAAAGGCGATGACGGTCGAGCAGATCTGGAGCTACGGCGAAGAAGCCGGTCACGACTGGTTCAGTCCGGTGACGTCGCTTACCGAATACCATGCCGACAAGGATTCGATCTTCGTCTATTCGGCCACGGCGGGAGCCTCGTTCGACCTCGCGACGGGTGCCTTCACCTCGGCTCCGAACCCCTACATGATGGAATTCAACTGGGGCGAAACGGAACCTGCGGTCGAAATGCGCGTCGAATCGACGACGGGTTACCAGGCGATGCCGGTCGACATCTCTATCGCGTTCGAGAAGTGATCGAACCGAATCGTCGGGCCGCGACTCGACCTTAACCGTGCCGGCGGGCGCTTTTCGTTTCTCCGAGCGCCCGCCGAACGCGAAGAGCCGTCGTGCAGTCCGATTTTGTCCTCAACCGCGCTCCGAACCTCACGAGGTCGGGGCGCGGTTCGCGCATTCGATGTGCGTTATGCTTGAGGGCGTCGGGTATTTACCGTGTCCGGGAACGCTGCTCACGCCGACACGGGACCTCGTTGCTTCCCTTTTTTGCAAACACGATCATGCCGAACCTGCATCTCATAGCTACCGACATCACGACGCTCGCCGTCGATGCCGTGGTGAGCGCCGCCAACCGCACGCTCCTGTCCGCCGGAGGTGTGGGCGGCGCGATCCATCGTGCGGCGGGCCCGAAGTTGCGCGAATTCTGTGAGACGCGCGGGCCCATTGCGTACGGCGAGTGCGTGATGACGCCGGGTTTCGATCTCCCCGCGCGCTTCGTCATCCATGCGGCGGGTCCCGTGTGGCGCGGGGGAGATTGGGAAGAAGAGGAGCATTTGGCCTCCTGCTACCGTCGGGCGCTCGACCTCGCGCGGGAAGCGAATCTTGCGAGCGTGGCGTTCCCCTGCATCAGCACGGGCGCCTACGCGTTCCCGAACGAGCTTGCGGCGAGAATTGCGGTTGAGACCGTTCGCGTTCATCCCTTTGCGGGTGACGTTTGGTTCGTCGTTGCGCGCGAAATCGACCTGCGGGCCTATGAGGTCGCATGGCCGAAGGATCTTCCCTTTTCCGTCGAAGGCCTCCATTAAACACGCGTGCGGAAGCGGGCGGTTCGGCAAACGCGGTGCTCGTCGAAGATGCTTCGGCTGTCCGACCTTTTCTCAAAAAAAAACAAAAGTCGCACGGTTTTCGATCCGATAAAATTCGTCCGTTGGGGGCGAATGCCGTACGGTGTTCGACCGATCGCATCGAACGAAATTTTAAGTACAGAGCGGATTCATGGCGGGCGGGAAGAAATACGGTTCGGCGGGGATTCCCCCGTGGGAAGACTACGTCGACGAGAACACGGCTCCGCAGGCGCCGGCTGTTCCGAATGCCCGTACGACTCCCGCGAAGGCCGCAAAATCTTTCGTTTCTTCTTCCGCGTCAAAGCCCGCCGAGTCGCAGCCCGAATCGCTCCGATGCTCTTCGGTGACGTCCGACAAACAAACGTCCGTGAATGCCGCGGACGTTCCGCCGTGGATTGCCGTTGATGGGGAGAAGGATTTCGACGCTCTCGAAATCCCGCCGAGCGCACCGCAGACGGTCGCGCTCATTTCGGCGGCGGAACCAGACGGCCCGAAAACCTCCCCGTCCCGTACGTCGCCCGATCCTCTTGTGGCGTCGCTTGACGCTTACGACATCGACGATCCGCTCGAAGAAGCGATCTGGGCCGTGTACGCCCCGTCGGGCGCCTCGCTTCCTTCCGCGTGCCATACCTCGTCCGGAATTTCGTCCCGTACGCCGAAGCATCTTTCCTCGGGCGTGCATTACGACCCTGCCGAGCATTCCGCCCCTTGGGAGGAGAGTCCGACGGAAGCGGGGGTTGCGGTCGACGTCGCAGCCCGTGCTCCGCACGCGCCCGAGAAGGGGCACGCACGCGCTCGTGCGACAGTTCCCGGAACGGATCCCGATGCGGATCCCACGGAGGCTCCTTCCAAAGTCTTCGCGAAAAAGCCCGATCCCGCGCACGCGTCGACTTCGGAACCCATGTCCTCGAGCCCCCGACTCGGGCATGCCGCGCATGCGGAACTTTCCGCGTTTGCGACCGACAAGACCGAAGCCGCACCGCGCTCTCTCACGAAGGAAGAAGAGCACCGTGCCGAGGTCCTGCGCTTTTGGGCCGCCCTCGAACTCTTTTCGCCGCCGGGGTTTTCGGAGATCTCAACGGAGCGCTCCGCCGTTTGTCGGTGGCGTCCCGGCGCGAGCGACGTTCGGAGTCTCGAAGCGCGCGCCTTTTGGGAGGGCGAATTCTGGCCCGAGGGCACCGTTCAGATCGACACGAAAGCCTTGCCGCGTGAAGAGGTGCGCGGGGCGGTCCCGTACTTCACGGTGTACCTGGGAATCGTCCCCTTGCGCACGCTCTTTTCGCACGTGTTGCGCGTTCTCGAAGTGCCCCTCGGTTCGAGCCGCCCGGCGGACGACGCGCTCTATCAGCCGGGCGCGGCACGCCGCGGGGTGCTTGCGGAAAATCCGGGACTCGAGCCCGTGCTCGCCGAAGCGTCGAACATTCGGGGAACGGCTTTTCTCGCATGCTTTGAGCTCAATCCCTGGGGGAAGCTCGTTCCGGATAGCTTCCGACTCTCGGACATCGTGTCGGCGCTGAGCCTTGCGGTCCGGAAAAAGCGCGGGGCGGCGGAATTGCGTCGTCGGGGCGAACGCGTCCCGAAGGACTTCTTCGCCGTTCCCTTCACGATCGAAGACGCCGCCCGACGAAACGGCTTCTATGCGGAGCACTTCTTGGAATACGCCCGAAAGACGCTCGGGACGGATTCGCCGCACCCGGGCTACAAGCGTACGATCGATCGCGACGGGGTCGTGACGATCACGGATCCGCAGGAAGACGCAAAGCATGCGACCGCCGACTTCATCGAATACGTTTCGAGCCGTATCGCCTCGTGGATCGGGTGGGGGGAAGTTTTCGACTGTGCCGTGCGCATTACGAAACACGACGCCCGTTGGGAGCCCGCAGTCGAAGACGGCGAATGCCTCGGGAGCTTCTACCTCAGGGACTTGCGCCGTCTTTTGCGCCTTGCGGAAGCGGGCGAGCCGCTCGGAAAACCCCTGGAAACGCTTCTCGGTCGGGCGAGTCGCCCCGAAGAGCGCCACGACCTTCTGCGCGAAGCCGCCACCGTGAAGGCGGCCCTCAACCCGGAACGATTCCCCCTCGGACGGTGGCCGAGCGACGCATCGCACCACCTCTACGCCGCGCAGCAGGCGGCCGTCAACATCGTCTGCGCGCCGCTCGGTCGCGGGACCGAATTCGGAAAGAAGGGCGGCGAAGAGGGCGCTTCGCCCTCGTTACCCGTATCGGTCGACTTCCATCCGTCGCTTCTTTCCCTCAACGGTCCTCCGGGCACGGGGAAGAGCTGGCTCTTGCGCGACGTCATCGCCGACATCGTCGTGGCGCGTGCCGAGGCGCTCGCCGGACTCGAACAATCGAGCGACGTTTTTGATTCCACCCGTTCCGTCACGGGCGAAACAAACGGCGGGCCGATCGACATCCGTCCCGTGCGCTCGGACTTGACCGCGCCCTTTACGATCGTCGTCGCCTCGAACAACAACGCGGCCATCCGCAACATCACCGACACGCTTCCGCGAAGCTTCTCGCTCTCGCGCCGTAGGATCGATCCCCGCACGGGTCGGGAAACGAAGAGCGCCCCTTTCGGCTACTGGCGCGATACGGCCTTGAAGATGTTGCGGGGGCTCGAATTCTTGAATGGCGGCACCGCACCGGGAGGTAATCGCACCGCCCGAGCCGGAGTCGATCCGACGTCGGCTGCGGCCGGCACCCTGGAAAAGAGTGTCTGGGGTCTCGTTTCCGCCACGCTCGGTCGGCGCGCGAACTGCAAGCGCTTTGCACTTGACGTCCTTACGACGGCAAAGCCCGCACCGGAAGCGTTGCCTGCGGAAGGGCGCGATCCGATGGCGCCGAGTGCCGCAAACGGCACGAACACTTCGAGCGGCGAAGCATCCGCTCAATACGACGCCTCGTTGCCCGCGCAGCTTCTCGAAGAAGCGCGCTACCTGGGTTTTACGGAGACGTCTCCGGAAGAAAACTGGATTCGTACGCGCGATAGGTTTCTCGCGATTCGAGAGCGGGTCCTGAAGCGAATCGAGCGCTATGCGGGCTCGTCCATGAAGCCGTCGCTCTTTACCCACTCCTTTGAGGACGACCCATCGCAACACAAGACGAGCCTCTGGGTTGACGAAGCGTTCGAGCGGGACCGCTCGGAACTGTTCCTCGCGGCACTTTCCTTGCATGCGGCGCTTCTCGTTGCACAGGCCGACGCTTTTGCGAACAATTTCACGATGGTGGGGCGCTGGTTGAAGAGCGGACAGACGGAATTCCGATCGGGGAGCGTGATCGACCTCTTTCGGATTCTCTCGCTTGCCGTTCCCGTCGTCTCGACGACCCTTGCAAGTGCCGAGCGCCTTTTCAGCGGCGTGCGACGCGAAGAAATCGGCTGGCTCTTCGTCGACGAAGCGAGTCAGGCTACCGCCTCCGCGGCGGCAGGGCTTCTTGCCCGTTCGAAGCGTGCGGTCGTGCTCGGCGACCCCCGTCAGCTGATGCCGGTCGTGACGATGCCGGAACCGCTCGTTGAGTACCTGCGCGAGCGGCTTGCCCGCGGTCGGGCGGTCGACCCCTTCTGGGGGCCGTTGCGCTCGTCGCTTCAGTCGCTCGTCGACCGCACGATGACGGTGGGGGCGGCCATTCGCGATGCCGAAACGCAGGACGAGGTCTGGACGGGGCTTCCCCTTCGAACCCATCGACGCTGCGCCTCCCCCATGTTCGAAATCTCGAACGCCGTGTCGTACGCCAATCAGATGGTGCAGATGACGCCGCGCACGGACGACGGTCGGCCGCAACTCTCGCGCTGGATCGACGTCGTACCGCGGTCGGTCGCGGGCGTGAACCTTTCGAAGGCGTCGATGGCGACCGCCGCCGTTCACACGGCTTCGGAAACGGGTTTCGTCTCGAAGCGCGACCCGAAGATCGTCGGCGAAGAGCTCGAATGGATGAGTCGCGAACTGCGAGCGCTCGAGTCCGACCGACGGTTCCGTCAGGCGACGGTGTTCGTGCTTTCGCCCTTCAGAAGCGTTGCGGATGCGGCCGCTTCGGTCGTGCGCAGCTTGAGGTTGCGCTCCATTCTCGTTCGCGCCGACACCGTGCATGCTTTCCAGGGTCAGGAAGCCGACATCGTCTTTCTCGTTCTCGGGAGCGCCCCGGGCGAGGCGGGACGGAAACAACGTCGTTGGGCGGCGTCTCCCGTGAATCTCATCAACGTGGCGGTGACGCGCGCGCGGCGTGATCTCGTCGTGATCGGGAACTACGAAGAGTGGACGGCGGAACCCGCTTTCCGACTCGTAAGCGAACACCTGAAGCGCGAAAAGACCGAACCCGTCGAGGTGACGGTCTTCGAGAAATCCGCCCGCAAGGCGGAGGAAGAGGTGCGCGAAGCGGATTTGTTCGATGCGTATGCGGATCTTTACGCGCCGCTTCCCGAACCCGATCTGCCGCCCGCGCCGCCGATCGATCTTGAGAGCGATCCCGAATCGACTACCGATCTCGGTCCCGACGGGGACGTTCCGACCGAGCTCTCGGAACCCGGTTGAGGCGACGCGGAATCGACGGCAGTTTCCCTCGCACATACATTCGCACACATTTTCCGAGGGTGCGAAACAATATGGTTTACCGAAGGTTCTTCCCGACGAAGGGTGATTTTGCTACCATGAATTCGGCGATCCGGTTCTGCGGGGGCGACGCTCCGGACATCTCGGGAAAGAGGGCGTTGCGACGGGAAGAAGAGACGGATCGCCGCTCTCCATGATGTTGTCTCCGATCCAGAAGAAAGCCCGCACGGCTCAAACCGCGCGGGCTCTTTTTTTCTTCGGGATCGGGTCGGGGGAGCGGAGGCCGGTTTGCTCCCTTTTGCGTCGACGCCCGGCTTCGCCTTTTTCAGTCCGCCGCGCTTTCGGAGGCGGCTTTCTCTTTGTCGTCGTTTTTGCGTTCGATCGTGCTCGTTCCCGTCAGATCCGTCATCAGAGCGTACATCTCTTCCTTCGTCTCGACGGGAATCGAATCGACGCCGAACTTGTGCGCGTAGAAGCACCCTTCGAGCGCCATGATCACAAGAAGCATGCGGCCGCGGCGGCGCTTCGGGAGGCGTTGGATGCGCGCGAAAAGCCGCGCATACCAGGCGCGTACGGGTTCGAGCAGTTCCGGATCGTGCGCCTGCTGCGAGAGGAGCTGCACGCCTACCGAGGCCCAGCCGCGGTTGTCGCTGCTGAACTGCTGAAACCAGGAGACGAAGCCCGGAATGAGCGTTTCTTCGGGGAGCCCTTCAAACTTCGCCTCATGGCGCCGGAGCTCCCGATCGAGGTGCTCGGCGTAGTCTTCGATCAAAGCGGCTTGCAGGGCGCGCTTCGTGGGAAAGTGGTACATGATGGCGCCCTTGCTCACACCCGCCTGCTCGGCCACGCGGTCCATGCTGAGGCGCGCGATCCCACCCGAAAGGAGCACCGCACGGGCGGCTTTGAGAAGGTCGGCTTTGGTTTTCTGAGCTTTGAGCGACATGGCGGGATCTATCGGAAGGAGCGTTCGGACGCTTGTCGGAAATGCGGTTGCAAATAGCCGAAGCGCCCCGGGCGCGGAGATGAAAAAAAGGGGGCGGCCGTTTCGGCCGCCCCCCGAATATTAACCGAGAGGGGGAAGGAGAGGGGAAACCGCACTCCCGCCCTTCCGGTTCTCTTTCGAGGTCGTGCGTTTGCAGCGAAGCAAACGATCGGACGATTACTTCGCAGCTTCGGCGGCGGCCTTGCCGGCGATACGACCGAAGACGATGATGTCCGTGTAGGCGTTGCCGCCGAGGCGGTTCGTGCCGTGCGTGACACCCGTCACTTCACCCGCGGCCCAGAGGCCCGGAATGACCTGGCCGTCCTTCGTCAGAGCCTGCGCCTTTTCGTTGATGCGAACACCGCCCATCGTGTGGTGGGTGGAGGGCACCGCCTTGATGACGTAGTACTTGCCCTGGCTCATGTCGACGAGGCCGCTGCGGTGGTTGAAGTCCTTGTCGTTGCCCTTGCCGGCCATCGAGGTCACGCGATCCGTCGTGGCCTTAAGCTGATCGAACGGGATCTTCGTGAAGTCGGCGATGCACTTCAGGTCGTCGCAGGTCTTCATGATGCCCTGCTTCGTGAAGGCTTCGTATTCGGTCGGGTGAGCCTTGACGGTGTTGGAGATCGCACCGATCTTGTCGTTCCAAAGAACCCAGCAGTAGGCGCCCGTCTGTTTGAGGATGGCTTCGGAGAGCACGTCGCGACGTTCGAGTTCTTCGACGAAGCGCTTGCCTTCCTGATTGAGCATGATGGCGCCGTCGAAGCGGGCGTCGGCGATGAGTTCGATCACGCCCGAGATCGGGTCGCAGATCGGGTACGTCTGGATGTAGCCCATGTTGACGAGTTCGGCTCCGGCACGTTCGGCCATGTAAAGGGCTTCGCCCGTGGTGCCCGGAGCGTCGGTCGTCTTGAAGCGTTCGTCGATCTTCGGGTTGTACTTCTTCACCATTTCGGGGTTGGCACCGAAGCCGCCCGTGGCGAGCACGACGCCGCCCTTGGCATTGAAGGTGTAGGTGTTGCCGTCCATCGTGGCCTTGACGCCGACGACGCGACCGTTCTTGTCCTTAACGAGCTCTTCGGCCTTCATGTTGGTGATGACCGGGATGCCGAGTTCGTCGGCCTTGGCCTGGAACTTCGCGATGAATTCCGTACCGGTGTGGCCGACCGGAATCAGGGCGCGCTTGCGGCTGTGGCCGCCGAAGAAGAAGAGGTTGTCGTCTTCGAATCGGACGCCGAGGTAGTCGCGGCACCAGAGCGCGGCGTCGAGAGCCTGATGGGTCATGACGTTGATGACCTTCATGTCGCCCTTCTTGTCGCCGCCCTTGAAGGTATCTTCGGCGTGGAGTTCGGGCGAGTCGTCGGTAATGCCGAGCTTGGGCTGGACCCAGTTCTTCGCCACGTTCATTTCGGCGCCCGAAATGAGGGAGTTGCCGCCGACGGCGGGCATCTTTTCAAGGAGGACGACGTTCGCACCGGCGTTCTTCGCTTCGATCGCGGCCGAGAAGCCCGCGCCGCCCGCACCGATCACGACGACGTCATAGGAGGATTCTTTCGGGAGGTTGACGGCGGCTTTCTTGATGGCCTTCTTGTCGGCCTTCGAGAGCGTCACGCCCGCCTTCTTGGCGGCGTCCTTAACGGCGTCGAGGAAGCCCTTCGAGGAGAAGGTGGCGCCCGAGATAACGTCGAGGTCCGCGGAGTTCGACTGAATGACATGGTCCTTCATTTCCGTGAAGACCTTCTTCGCGAGAACGGGGTTTTCCTGGTTCTTCACGATCTTGATGTCGGTGATGCGGCCTTCGTCGAACGTGACGGCACCCGTAACGTCGCCGTGCTTGCCGACCCCGGTGCCTTCCTGGGTGACGGGGGCGGCAAAAGCCGTGACGGCGAAAAGACCGCCGATCGCGGCGGTAAGAAGCGTGGTACGCAACTTCATGATGTTTTCTCTCCAACGTGGGGTCCGAGCGGCGCTCGGGTCCGTTCTTAATTCGGAAGTGATTCTAGACGAAACCGACTGGTCGGTACGGTAGTACTTTCACCTACTCGAATCGGAAGTTGGAAAGGGAAATCAATAAAAAACAAAGACAAGCAAAATTTCGACCGAGTGCTCTAGGGGAAAACATCAGACCGACTGGTCGGACTTTTATGTATGATTCGGTTCGCACGCCGGATTGAATTCCGGTCGACGAGCCACGGGCGACGCGCCCGAGCGGTCGGCCGAACGCGGCGCGTCGTTTTTTTCGGAGGTTCCGCCCGCGGACCGTTTTCGGGCGGAGATTTCCTCCACGGAGTTTTCGAACTTTCGACCGTACAAAGGACACCGTACAATGCAGCTCAAACCCATCGTTATCGGACTTGCCATGTCGCTTGCCGCCCTTTCCGCCAACGCCACCGTGACCCTCACCGGGAAGACGCTCACCCAGGACGAAGCCTGGCGCGTTGCCGAAGGCGAAGAAGTGGTCATCGCGCCCGAAGCCTTGAAGCAGGTGACGGATTCGAACCGCCTCGTCATGACCGCCGCCCGCCAGGGCGTTGAAATCTACGGTCTCACGGTGGGCGTCGGTCTCAACAAGGACCACAAACTCTTCGAAGCCTCGGGCGAAATGACCGAAACCGCCCGTCAGGCGAGCATTGATTTCAACCGCAACATTCTCCGTTCGCACTCCGTCGGCTACGGCGCTCATCTCCCGAAGGAAACCGCGCGTCTCGCGATGGTCGTGCGTCTCAACACGCTCCTTACGGGGCGCTCGGGTGCTCAGCCCTACGTGGCGGAGCTCTATCGCGACTTCCTCAATAAGGGCATCACCCCCGTCATCCCGACCCGCGGCTCGATCGGCGACGCCGACATCACGCTCGCTTCGCACGTGGGTTCCGTCATGATGGGAGAATGGCGCGCCGAAGTGGACGGCAAGGTCGTCTCGGGCGCCGAGGCTCTGCGCATGAAGGGCATCCGTCCGCTCGTTCCGGAAGGGAAGGACGGTCTTGCGATCCTTTCCACGAACTCCGTCGGCATTGCGATGACGATGAGCGCCATGCGCGAAATGCGCCGCGTTCTTGAGCTTTCTCCCGTCGTCTACGGCCTCACGCTCGAAGGCATGAACGGGAACGTGGCTCCCTTCCTTGCTCAGACCGTGAAGAGTCATCCGCTCGCGGGCCTCTCGGAAACCGCGACCGAAATGCGCGCCACGCTCAAGGGCTCCTACCTCTGGGAAAAGGATCCGACCCGTGCCCTCCAGGACCCGCTCTCCTTCCGTACGACGATCTACACGATCTCCGAAGCCAAACGCGCGCTCCATGACCTTGACGAACTCGTCAACGTTCAGATCAACAGCTCCGACGACAATCCGGGCGTGATTCTCAACGCTTCGAAGGAAGACCTCGAATCGAGTCAGGTCGCGCAGTACTTCGTCAAGGGCGAAGGCCTCGAAGGCGCCATCATCCCGAGCGCGAACTTCGAGCCGCTCCCGATCGCGATTGCCGCCGAACGCGCCGCGATCGCCCTCGGTCACGTCGCCCACAATTCGCTCCACCGCACGCTGCGTCTCGACGAAGATCGCTTCTCGGGCCTTTCGCGTTATCTCGCCGGTCCCAACAACACGGCCGGTCACTCGTTCGGCGCGACCGAAGACTCGATGGTCTCGATCTACGCGGAAAACGTCGAACTTGCGAACCCCGTATCGCTCGCGAGCACGCCGGTTGAAGGCAACATCGAAGACTCCGCTTCGAACCTGCCGCGTGTTGCGAATCGTCTCGAACGCAGCGCCTCGAACCTGATCGACCTCTACGCGATGGAAATGCTCCACAACACCCAGGCGATCGACCTGCGCAAAATGAAGCGCTCCGACGTGAAGCTCTCCGAAAAGACGCAGGCCCTCTACGACGCCTACCGCAAGGTGGTGCCTTTCGTTGAAAAGGACCGTATCTTCTCCGAAGACCTTGAAGCCGGTATCAAGCTCTTGAAGAGCTACGACGTGAAGTAAGGCGCTTTTCCCCGCATCGACGACTCCGGGGAAAACGTCCGCGGGGAGCCGCTCTTGCGGTTCCCCGCATTTTTTTGTAGTCTTTGGCCGCTCGACCGCACCACCACCCTCGTCCTCATGACCGCATCGCGTTTGCGTTCCGACATCTTCGTTACGATCTCGGGCGCCGGCACGCCGTTTCTCGACGGCTTTTCGACCGCATCCGCCGCTTTTTTAATCCTGCTTGTTCCCGGACTCACGGCGCTTGAAACCGCGCTCATGACGAGTCTTTTTCTTGCGGGGTCGTTCGCGGGCTCGCTCGTGGCGGGGCCGATTGCGGATCGTTTCGGTCGGCGCGGGCTCTTTGCGGGAGCCGCAGCGGGGATCCTGGCGCTCACGCTTCTCGCGTACGTCCTTCCCGAGGTGAGCGTCATTCTCGCGATGCGCTTTTTGACGGGGTTTTTGGTCGGGGGCGACTACCCCGTCTCGCAGGCAATCGTCACGGAATCCGTGTCGCCCGAACGACGCACGCGGGCGCTCGCCGTCATGATGCTCGCCTGGAATGTCGGCGCTTTGGCGGCCGTGGTCACGGCGCTCCCCGTACTTCTTTCCGACCGTTCGTGGCTCTTTTTCTGGACCGTACAGGCCGCGGTGGCGGGGATTCTCCTTCTCATGCGGCTGCGCGTTGCGGAGTCCTCCGAATGGTTGCGGGAGCGCGGAAGAGGAAAAGCGGGTGAAAGGGCGTCCGAAGCGTCGCTCGATAGGGAGGCCCTTACTGCCGAACATGCCGGAGCCGAGCCTTCCGACAAGCGTGCCTACCGCCGCAATCTCGTCTTTTGTGCGGGTTTCTGGCTCTGCCAGACCGTGCCCGTCACGGTGATGATGTTTTACGCGGGCCGCATCATCGAAATGCTTACGGGCACGAGCGGCCCCGTGACGCACATGCTGCTCCTTTACGGGTTTTTCCTCGTCGGGGCGATTCCGACGCTCTTTCCCGTCGTCGCCTCCCGCCCGAGGATCGTCCTCTTGACGACGTACGGCGCGATGTTTGCGGGCTTGTCGCTCGTGGCTTTCGGCGGCAACGACACGGCGGCTTCGGCGGGGTTCGTACTTTTTGCCTTTGCCTACGGGTTGCAGGCGCCGCTCGACTTCGTGTACCCGAATCTCCTTTTCCCCACGGCGATTCGCGCTCGGGCCGTGGGGCTCGTGACAGCGCTCGCGCGCGTCGGGGCGACGGCGTCTGCTTTTGCGTTTCCGCTCCTTCTCGAAGATTTCGGAGCTCCGACGCTTTTCGCGGGCGGCCTCGGGCTCCTAGCCTCGGGGTTTTTACTGGGAGTGCTCCTCGCGCCCCGAGATCGAGCCTTCGGTGCGGGTACGGATCTGAAAGATTGACTTCCTCCCCGTTCTAAAGGGCGGAGATTCCTTAGGCCGAAAGCCTTGCTTCCCGACACTCACTACACGGGCGATGTGCTTTTTGTCGTGTGCACTCGGACCTGTCCGGCCTTGGCGGACGCCGTCATGTTCCTTACCTTCAGGTCCTCGACGTACACGCAACCGTACTCTTGCGCGAGCGCATGCGCCGTCTTCCTGTAGAAATCTTGTCGAATGCAACGAATCTTACGGAATAAGCCTTGAATCCTCTCCTAGAGCCGACGCCGCTTGCGACTCGGCTGCTTCTTATCCAAAGGCTTTGCCCGTTCCAATTTTGCAAGCTTCTTCCGCGACTCTTGGTTGAGCGAGAGCTTGCGTTTCACGCGAGTATCATGGCACATTGTTTTCGCGGGTGTGTGCCTTTTCCGGCAAAAGGTCCTTGGGCCTTATATCCTCCCCATGAATGGAGAGGTTTTACGGCCAGTCGGATAAGACATACGACCGTCTCGTTTTTTCTTTCGGAGGCCCCATGCTCGAAACTCTCTTCGCCGTCTTGGCGTTTTTCGTCTTCGGCGCACTCTTCTTCTGGATTCTTCCGTTCCTGCTCGGTCTTTTGTCGATGTTCTGGACCGTTTGCGTGGGGCTCGTAATCTTCGGTGCCGTGTGTTTCCTCTTTCCCGCCGTATTTGCCGTGCCGCTCGGGTTGATCGGGATCGCGCTCGTGCTTTTCCCGATTCTCTTCCTTGTCGCGGTGTTTCGCGATTGAGGCGGCTCGGAACGGCAGAGAAAAAAGCGGGCACCGAAGTGCCCGCATTCTTACTGTGTCGGACGGATCGGCCGTCAGAGCGCCGTGCCGCGGCTTTCGAGAGCGTCTGCCGTGCTCCCGGTATCGGCTCCGTTCGGGACGGGCTTGCGGTAGGCGGCCGTGCCCCAGAGCGGCACGGTCGACAGGGAGTGTTTGAAGCTCCCCGACGTTTCTTTCGTCGAGTAGCTCACGTAAAGGAGCGTCTGGTTTGCTTCGTCGTAGATGCGCCGGATCTTCATCGTTTTGAAAAACACGCTCTTCGACTTGCGGAAGACCACGTCGCCGTCCTTGCCCTTCGGAATGGCGGCAATCATCTCGGGCGTGATTTCACCCGTCTGGCGGCAGGAGACGGAACTCTCCGACGGGTCCGAGAACTGAAGCGGCGACTCGATGCTCGTGACGTGACACGTGACGCCCGTGACCACCGGATCGACAAAGGCGTTGGTGGTTATGTTTTTAAAGGTGAAGACGCCGAGCGAGACTTCGGCGACTTCGTCGTTCGAGCAGCCTGCAAGTGCGATGACCGCGGCGCCGAGCGCGCCGCAAAGGCGAAGAGTGCGAGAGGTCATTGAATTTTCCGGAGAGTTCGGTTTTCGAATCGTCATCATACCCAAGGGCGGGTCCGAGCGTGACGGACCCGTTGCAACCGTCTTTTTCAGCCCGAGTTCTCGTCGGGTTTACGGGTATTTTTGAGAACAAAGAGAACGGATTCCGCGGTGTCGGCGGAAAGCGACCCGCAAAAAAACACGAAGGCCGACGGCCCGAAGCAGGGCGCCGGCCCGCAGCATCGTCAGGTCCCTTCTCGGGCGGCGACGATCCGATTATTTCACCTTGTCTTTGGTCGGATTCTTGGCCGTACTTTGGGCTCGAGGCTGCATAGCGAGGAAGCGGCGGATGTCTTTGTCGAGATTGATCATCCAGTTGTTCACGTTGCGGTGCGCGCACACGACGTCCTTGTCTTTGCCGCAACCGCGTTCTTCGTTGAGGCCGCGACTCGAGACGTACTCGACGCGGAAGTTGCGCGCATCGTAATCGACGCGAACGATTGCTTCGAACTGCTGAGCTTTGGGGCCGGCGGGGTAGGCGAGCGTCATGACGCCCGGATCGTCCGAGACGATGCGCCAGTAGCGCAGTTCGGCGGCGCGAAGGACGGCTTCGTGCACGGTGGCAACGGGCGTACCCTCCGTCACGTAACCCTGCGACATCGTGCGAACAGGAACGGTGGTGCCGCAACCGGCGAGGATGAGGGGACTCGCAACAGCGAGAGCGAGAAGAGAAGAGCGAATCGGGTGTTTCATGGCGATGTGTCTCCGGAAAGCGGTTGATCTGTTCCCATTGTACGAAGTTCCGTCGGGTGTTTTCCGTGGGTTTTATCGAAGGAGTTCACGTACTTCAAGGCTTGAAAGTCGTTCGGATTGAAGAAGATCGGCCGCTTGTTCGGGCGTGATGCGGGTCAACGCCGAGACGTCGATCGTCACGTCGGTACCGTGCGTGACGTTCGTCGAAAATTCGACGGCATTGCCGAACGCCCGGCCCGCAAGGTTGACGAATCGCGTGAGCATCGACGACGCCGTGCGGCTCTCGGAAAAGCCGAGCGTTACCGTGTCGACGTGATACGCGGCTCCGAAAAGGTCGCGCTTTCGGAGTTTTCCGCCTTGCTCGGGGAGGTCGGCGTGGCTTTCGAACGTGACCGACGCGGGTTCGAGACCCGAGAGAAGGGCGAGCGTCGTGATCGCCCGAGCTTCTTCGGGCGAGAGGCGCTGCGAACGTACCGTGCGGGTGAGTTCGACGAGGCGTTCCTCAAGCGTTTCTCCCGTGAACGTACAGACGGTCGACTTCGTAGCGCCCACGGTACGGCCCGAGGTGCGCGAGTCAACGCGGGTGTAGGTGTTGTCGACCCGCACGGCGACCGCTTTGTCGACGGAGGGAAGTTCTCCGTTGGCGAGTCCCGCCACGACTTCGAGGGCCGTTTGCGAGACGGAAGCTTTGGCCGCGAGTTTCACTTCGCCCGAGAAGGCGTATTGCGTTTCGCGCGTCGTCGGCGTTTCGCACACGGTGCGCGAGCCCGAAACGGCACCCGAAATCGAAACCGAGGCCGAGGCGGAGCTCGAACCGAACTCCTCGAATTTCACCTCGGGTTCTTCGGTCAAGGGGGTGCTCCATGCGACTTCGCGCGTGCGTTCGGTTTCGGTGCCGTCGGGGCTTTCAATCGTGACGGTGGTCGAGGACGAACGGTCTTTCCGGACGATTTCGGTGGTTTCGACGGAGCCGTCTTCGAGCGTACGCTCGGTGGTGACGGCCGCGGGGTCGCTTTCTTCGTCGTCGGATTCAAAGCCGAGCTCGAGCGCGGCCGAGATTCCTGCGGAAATTTCGACGGCAAGCCCCGCATGGTGCGAGACCGTCACGCGGTTGAGGTCCCGCGCTTTGAGTTCGCCCGAAATCATGCGGTCGATGAAGAAGGAACACTCGCGTACGGGGAGGCGGTTTTGAATCGTGAACGAGTAATCGACCGCAAGGGACGCGGAGACGGAGGCTTCGATCTTGAGACCGACTTCCGCGGGCTTCGCTTCAAACGACGTACCCGCCGAGGCGGAGGCCGATGCGCTCGCCGTGAGTCCGGCGGCCTTCGCGACGCTCACTGTGATGAAGCCGTCGGAGCCCTTCGTAAAGAGGACGCCGTCCGAAAAGTCGGCGCCGAGCTCCGCGCTGAGGGAGGCTCCGGCCGCGTTTTTCGTACCGTTTTTCGAGACCGTTTCACCGACTTCGAGCGAGATGCCGATGATCTTGATGTGTCCCGTTTTGTCGATCGCAATGCTCGCACCCGGTTCCATTTGCGCAAGGCATTCGCCGATCGCGAGCCGTCGCCGGTCGCGAAACGCGGTCGTGCGCATGGTTCGTTGCGCCCGGAAGTCGCTCCATTCTGCGGACGTTCGGATGTCGGCAAGCAACCCCTCGAAGTACTTCGTCGTACGCAGGATGCGGTTGCGCCCGAGGAGAGTGCGGCTTGCCGCACTCGCCCCCGAAGCGTCGTTCGCAAGAAGTGCGTCGACGTAGGCCGAAGCGGTCGATGCGGGGAGGAACTCTTCGAGGTTCGCGCGCATGAGTTCGGCTGTCGTGACGGTCCCGTCGGGGCCGCGCGACTCAAGAAGCTCTCGAACGGCGGGTTTGTCGGACGTGACGGATTTCGCCGCATGAACGCCCGACCACTTGGGGTCGGTAAGCGCAAGTCTGTCGACCGACTTCCCGATCGAGGCGGCCGTGCGTTCCATCGCACCGTGACAGGCCGTTACGAGCGCGAGTCGCGAGTCGCCATCGAGCGTTCCGAGTTGTTCGGAAAGGCCGAGGGTACCGACCGTTCCGTCTCCCGCGAGTTTCAAGCGCGCGAATTCGCCGAATTCGAGCCTAGAGGCGCGCTCGAGGGGGCGCAGGACCGACTCGGGCATCGCTTTTCGGGGGAGTTTCTTAAGAGCCCGCTCGAAAGCCGCCGTAGCGGACGGGTTTTCCGTGTCCGCGACCTTCGAGAGGATCACGTAGCGACCGCGGTTGAACCGCTCGGCGGTGAGTGCCGAAAAGAGTTCTCGCTTTCGGTCGGAAAGCGTGTCGCTCGGACCGGAAGCAAGTTCCGCGGCAAGATTGTCCCAGGCAGTTTTAACTTCCGTGCTCGTTACCGCACTCGGATCGGTTCCCTGCATGAGGGTCTTTTCCAGCGCAGGCTTTCGAACGGTCTCGAGAACCGCAACGGCGTCGCTTTCGGGAGCGCAAACGAGCGACGCGCGTCCCGTCCGCACGTCATCCGTCGAAGCTGCCTGGCTTTCGTAGGCGTGCCGAAGCGCGGGAGCAGCCAGTGCAAAGCGTTCCGCTGCGAGCGCGAAGTTTTCGAGTGCAGCCGACCGTTCGTCGTCCGTAAGCCCGAGGAGCGATTCGGGCGAGGGCGGAGTCGGCGCGAGCGCCTTGAGAGCAGCCTCGTAAGAGAGCGGCACGCCCCCGTCGCCCGCACGCTTCATGAAAGCGTTGAGAAGCACGGCGCACTCGCGCTCGTAAAGGGGGCGCGAGGCGGCCTCAAGAATGCCGCGACGCAATTCGTCGAGGGAGAGCTCGTAGTGTCCGCCCTGCGCGGCCCGAACTCCTTGGGCTCGGGTGCGTGCGGCACCTCCGATCAGGTCCGAGAGAACTTCCGGAGCAAAGTCGTCGACGTTGTTGAGAAGCGCCTGATCGAGTACGAGCAACCCCGTGCCGGCCGTTTGACCGAGCATGGACGTCGCTTTCGCAACGTCGGTTGCCGGGTTCGAGAGGTCGACCCCTTTTTCGATGCGGCCGATTTCGTCGGGCGTGACGCCGAGGGCCGTCATGCGTTGCGTGAGGTAACGGTGCGCCGCCGTACGCGCGGCCATCACGTCGCCGGAGACGCTTTTCGCGAGGTTTTGAAGGATCGGAAGCGCCGCCGTCGACTCGCGAAAGCGCGCCGTGAGGGTCGCGAGATCGGCGGGTTCCGACGGCGTCGTCGCGCCGGCGGTGTTGCCGCTTGTGAGCGCCGCGTGGCGTCGCAGCGCGCGGGCGATGTTGAGGTCGGCTTCACCTCCGAGCGCGGCGATGATCTGACTTCTCCCCGTGTGGGCGGCGGTCGCTTGGAGCGAAGCGAGCGCGAAACGGGTCGCCGCATTGCGGCTCTCCCCCCGAATGCCGTCGCGCATGAGCGCGCGGCATCGGCCGGCCGTCCCGGCGGGGAGCGTGTCGAGCTTCGCGAGGAAAGCCGCGTTTTCGGGGGCGTCGAACCGAACGTTCGTGGGGTCCGCGAGCCCGGTCTCCAGAGCGTAAAGCGCGTGCGCACCGTAAAAGAGCACGTCGGTCGAGGCTTGCAGGATTTCAAATTGCCCCGTCAGGTACTCCAGGTCGTCGCGAAGCCGCGTTTCAACGGCCGCCTTTTGCGCGGCCTCGGTTGCAGGATCGAGCCCTGCGAGCGCGGAATCGATCCGGTCCGAGAGCGCCCTCCGGAGGGTATCGGGGGCGGTCGAGCGAAGGGCTTTGTGAAAGGCGACGAGCGTGTCGCTTGCGGGGTTCTCGGCGAGCGCCAGGGCCGCATCCGAAAGCGCCGCCGCCTCGGGGTGCGCCGCGAGGTCGAAGTCCGCCAGCGTCAGGCGCTCCGCGGGGTTTCCGGGGAGTTGCGCGCCCGCGAGGAGTCGCGCGTAGCAATCGTTGTAGGCGAGGGCCCCGAGGTAGTCGCAGGCGAGGGTGACCGCCTTGAAACTCATGCGGTCCGAGGGGGCAAGCCCGCCGAGGCGCTCCGCGAGTACGCCGATACGCTCCAAGGCGGTACGGTTCGCGGCGTTCTCGGAGAGCGCGCGTCGGGTGCGCGAGAGCAGTTCGGGGGCGGTTCCGCTCGTTCCCTGCATATCGGCGGCAATCGCTTGCGCGATGTCGGCGCCGAAGAGATCGGTCGCCTCATCCCAGCTCGTCACGGAGGCGGCGACGGTGAGGAGCGTTTTAAGGGCGAAAAACGCCGCTTTTCGATCGGTTTCCGCGGCGGCTTTCACGAAATCCGTACCGAAGTCGCGAATCGCCCGAGCGAGGTCGGGCGATTCGCTCTCGAACCCCGCGGCGAGCTTTTCCGTCATTTCGCCCAAAACGACGGGCGGAAGGTTTGAAGAGAAAACGCGCCCGTCGGGCCCCGTTTCAGGTGCAAAGCGGTTGAAGGCAAGACGCGCCGTCAACGCTTCGAGTCCGCCCCGAACACCCCCGCGGGGGTTCGCGTCGTCGATCCCGTAGCGCCCGAGGAGTTGTTCGGCTGCGGCCACCGCTCCGGCATTTTTCGCTGCCGTGCGCGCGAGGTCGTTTCGCAGGAGGACGAGCGCTTCATACGCGGTGCGGGCGTTCCCGGGCGAATTCGGGGCGATGCCGTCAAGCTGCCGCTCAGCTTCTTCTCGCGTTTCGGCGGAGACGAACGGGGACTGAAGGAGTGCGTGTGCGAGCATCTCCGTTTGCGGGGTCGCGACGGGTCGCAAGAGTTCGAACCGATCGGGGTCGATTTCGCCCGAGGGGAGGCGACAGGCATCCAGAAAGCCGTCGACCGCCGTTTCGAGAGTTTGGAGGGCGTTCCCGCGCACGGCGCAAAGTGCCGTCCAATCGGCCGCGGCGCCGAGCGCCTTGCCCGCTTCGCGGGGTGCGGTTCCGTCGGGGACGCATGTCGGATCGATCCCGAGCATGCCCGAAACCGTTTCCAGTCCCGTACGGCGTCCGAGCTCGGCCAAGGCGGGTTCCATCGCCCGTGCGGCCGATCGGTTCATGCGAGCAAGGTCCCGGGCGCTTTCGCATGCGGCTTGCACGTCGCCCGAGGCGACGGCTTCTTCCACGTCTTTCACGGCTCGATCGATGCGGGCGGCCTCCTTGTCGCGCGCGTCCGCGACGGGCGAAATCGTCCCGAAGGGGCGCTCGGCTTCGAGGTCCTTCGCCGCGAGGTGCCCGCACGCGTCGGGTGCGAAGGTCGCGTCTTCAAGCGTGAGGTCGGCCGAACCGTCGGAACGCAGGAGCGTCCGGTCGTTTTGAAGGAGCGCCCGGGTTTTCCCGTCGGCGAGATTTTCGGTCGCCTCGCGAAGCACCCGCGCCGTCTCCGTCTCTTCGGCATTGCCCGGTTTCGCGAAGGTTTCGAGCTTTTCGAGAAGTTCGGTCGTGCGACTTCGGGCTTTTGCGAGCGCTTCGCTCGTGCCGGCGGCCGCCGTGTCGAGCACGGCTCGGTAGAGGTCGTTCGCAACGATGCGTTGCGCGCGTTTGTCCGAGAAACGTTCTGCGGCCGTCTGAACGTGCGCCGCAAAGTGCATGACGGCGACGGACTGGGCGGCGGAGTGCATGCCGGCCGCTTCGTCGGAAATCGCTCGGAGCGTGGCGGCGAGGCCCGCCGCGTCGCGGGCGGGTGCCTTCACATGCGCGGAGAGGACGGGGTTGAGCCGCGCGAATTCCCGCGAGTTCGGGGACTCCGAGGACGCGTCGGCGGCCTCGGGCGCGAGACCGAGCGGATGACGGGCCGCCCCGTCCGCAAAGCGTTCGAGAAGGTACTCGACCCCCGTCGAGCCCGCGGCTTGCGCGGCAGCGGATGCCGGACGCGAAGCGAGCGCGCGCGTCCGTTCGAAGGGAAGACGCCCGTCGAGCTCAAGCTCGATCGCCGCGCCTTCCGCGCTCGCGAGTTCCCGCACGATCTCCAGTGCCGCGAGCGTCGCGGGGTCGTGGGGGTCCGCCAGTGCTTGGGATTCGGGCGTCGGGCGGCGGGTGCCGGAGGTGCGGCCGGTGCCTTCGGTCGGGGCCGAGGGCGCACCGGCGGTCGTTCCTGCGGGAGTGTGATGGGCGTTTCCGATGACGGGGTCGTGCATGGTGTTTCGGTGCCGAAGTTCGAACGTTCGCAACCGTGCGAAAGAAAAGCGAACCGCGGCACCGCCTCCGAAAAAGAAAATGCGACAAATGGGAATCGGTCCGACTCGAAGCGCCGTCCGGGCGCCCGGAGCAAAATGCAGCCGTTATCCCCAGAGAATGCTCGGGTTCGCCATGAGGTTCGAGAGTTCCTCGCCCGAAAGCTTTTCAAGGGTTTCGAGGGATTCGGCGGGGCGGGACGCTTCGGGAGTGCTTCGGGAAGATGCCGGAGAAAGCGTCGTGGAAGCGGAATTCGTAAGAACGCCCGTGCTTTCCGGTTCCGCCTTCGCCGCGGTGCCTAGACGCTCGAGAAGAGCCTTGCGTAACATCTCGGCGTGCTTTTCAAACCGCCCGAGCGCGTCGCGCGTCGGAACGGGGTCCGTCACGGCGATGCGGTCCGAAGCCCAGAAAAAGCGTCGTGCGGGGTCGATCCCGAGACGGACCGTACCGAAAAGGGCCCCCGGTCCGCTGAGGGCGAGAAGGCTGAGGAGAAGCCCCGCGTCCCCCGCGACTCGCTCGGACACGGGCGCGATGTTTTCGAAAAGCCGCAGGTACGCGACGCCCGCCTCGTCTTCGATGCGTGCAAAGAGCATCCCCGCGAGCGTCGGGGTGACGGAAAGTCCGTCCGAATTGAAGGGTGCGAGTTCAAGCGCCCGGTCGTCGATCCAACGGTTGAGCATGTTGTGGGTCACGGTATCGTCTCCGAAAATGTGTCGGGGCGTTCGGGCGAAAGTACTGAAAACGGTCCCGTCGAACGTGCCGACCACTGTAGCAGAAAGTATCCCGGGAAAATGCCGCGGGCGGTCCGAAAACCAGACCGAAGCACGCAATGAGAGAAGTATTCGGAAAAAAACGACGGTGTGCGACGTGAGATAATGGCCGCACCGCGCCGCCCGAGGGACTCGATCGAGGACTTCGCTGGCGGATTTCCAAGTTTCCCGGACGGGTTTTCACGCAAATTCAGAGGATCATGCAACTCGGCAACCTTTCGCTTCGGGCCAAGTTGCTCGGCGCCCTCGCGCTCGTCGTGACGGCGGCGAGTCTTCCGCTCATTCGGATCGGCTACGTCGATACCTACGGCCACGCGCTCGAGGCCGCGAAAGGACGGTTCGACGACGTGACGCGTATCGTCGCCGACGAGGTGGAACGTTCCTACCTCAATCGGCAGACCCTCGTCGTTGAAAAGGCGACGATCGAAAAGGACGACATCATCGCGGAGCTCGATGCGGTCGAAGAATGGGTGAAAGAGAACCGCGTGGGTGCCATGCGGCCGACGCTTGACTTTCTCTACACCGCCTGGCGAACGAACGTTGCGGTCGTCAACGAATGGGGCGAATTTCTGACGCTCTCCCCGGACGTGCGGCGCGCCTGGGCGCTCGATCCCGTCGACAGTCTCGGGATTCGCTTTCGCGAGTACCTGCGCAATACGGGGCGCAACTTCGCCCGCGACGAATTCACTTTTCTTCGGTTGCGCTCCGAAGCGGGAGTCGACGAACCCTATCTCGTCGGGGTGAGGAAGGTTGCCGGTTACACCGTGGTGGTGCTCCAGATCCTCGACTACCTGGAGCCCTCCGAAGAGGCGCTCGTCGAAGAAGTGGCGCTCCACGCCAAGGACGCCGTGGCGTCCGTGACCGTCGATCCGAGGACGACGCTTCGAATCGTCACCGCTTCCGATCGGGAGATCGCGCGGCGCGGTCCCCGAAGCAGCTCCCGGAGCAACCCCGAAAGCGGGGTCGAACCGAACGCTTCCGCCTCCACTCTTTCCGACGCTCTGCGTCGCAAGGCCCGAACCGAGGGGTTCGCGTCGTGCATCCTGGACGAGCCTTCGGGCAAGCGCCTCGCGGCCGTTCGTTACATCAAGGTCCTTGACTGGTACGTCGAAGGAACGGTGCCGCTTCGCGTCGTATCGGGTCCTGCGGAACGCTACGCCGCACGGCTTGCGGGGATCGCCTTCGGCGTTTTTCTGATCGTGGCGCTGGCGGGGCTCGGCCTTGTCACCTGGTTTTTGCGCCCCTTGCGGCGCTTGGCTTACGCGGCGGAGCGTCTCGAGCGGATCGATCTGAGGTCGGACGACTCGATGAAGGAACTTGAAGCGATCGGTGCGGGACTTCCCGCCGATGTGAAAGACGAAGTGGGACTTGTTGCGCGATCCTTCGGCCGGATGCTTCGGGCGCTCTCGAAAAACGTCCTCGCCCTCAAAGAGTCGCTCGCCCGGCAGCACGGGATCGAAGGCGAAATGCGCGCGGCCCGCGAAATTCAAACGGGGATGCTCGCCGCGCCCGATACGATCTTTCGCTCCGAGGGCTTTGAAGCCTACGGCCTCACGGATCCGGCACGCGATGTGGGCGGGGATTTCTATGAGGTCGTGGAGCTTGAAAAGAGCCGCCGCGCCCTCGTCGTGGGGGACGTTTCGGGGAAGGGCGCTTCGGCCGCTCTCCTCATGGCGGTAAGCCTCACGCTTGTGAGAAACGCGCTTCTCGACGGGCTTGATCCCGCGGCCGCTCTCAAAAAGGTGAACGATCAGATTGCGGCCCGCAATCCCTCCTGCATGTTCGTGACGATCTGGGCGGGCGTCTTTGATCCCTCGACGGGGCGGCTCGACTACGCGAACGGCGGTCACTGTCCGCCCTTTACCCTCACCGAAACGAGGGTCGGAAACGGGCTCGAAGTCCGTCCGGGGCGCTTGGAAGGCGTGAGCGGTCCTCTGGTGGGCGCGCTCGAAGGGGCGGACTACGTCGGCTTTTCGACGACGATCGCGCCCGGAGAAACGGTCGTTCTCTACACCGACGGCGTCTCGGAAGCGATGAACGCGAAGCGCGAACTCTTCGGCGAAGAGCGTCTCGAGAAGGTCCTCATTGCGGATGTTTTTCCGAGTACGAAGGACGCGGCCCTTGCGGTGACCGCCGCGGTTGCCGCTCATCGGGGCGACGTGGAGCAGTCGGATGACATCACGATGCTCGTATTTCGTCGTACGCAATCGACTGAGGAGACCGCACAATGACGAACACCCTGAAAACCGTGACGTCGCCCGAGGGCGTTCGTTTTCAAGTCATGAGCCGTCGTACGCTCGGGCAACTCGTCGGCGCGCTCGCGCTTACGCTCGGAGGTCCGATGCATGCCGGGGCCGCTCAGGCCGATGCGGCGGAGGGGCCCGACGCCGTTGCTCCCGTCCCCGAATTTCCGCTCGGGCGCCCGGCCAACGCGATTCTCGTCGCGGAAGGCGACTGCAAGGCGTTTCGCGACGTATTCCGGGCGGTTTTGAAGGGATTCGAGTCGCTCGGACTCACGAACCCTCTGGCGTCTCCGGCATCCGCCGCATCGCCCGAGGCTCCGAGCCTCGCCCGACTCTGGAGCGATGCGGTCGCGCGCTCGGAATCGGAAACGGCTTCCGTTGCCGAGCGTGCCGAACGCTTGCGGTTTCTCCCCGACGGGTTGTTCGACTGCGGGTTCGATCCCCGCCGCGCGGTCGACGTTCGTCGGGCCGTCTCGGAGCGGATAGCCGATCCGGGTGCCGTGGATCTCATTTTCGTTCTCGGGGAGCTCCCGGCGCGTGAACTCCTTCCCGTTGCGGGCGGCATCCCGATGGTGGTGCTCTCGTCCGACGATCTGGAGGCGGGTTTCGGCGCCGAGCACGAAAACCTTCACGTCGCGCGCGTCACGGGGCGCTTTGCCCGTCAGACGGAAGTCTTTCATGAGGTTCGTCCCTTCGGACACTTGGCGCTCCTCGCGTCCGAAGCGCGTCTTGCCTCCGCGGGCGAAGACGAAATCCGCGAGGCGTGCGAACGCTTGGGGGTTCGCTTTGAAACCGTGACTTACCCCGAGCGGGGCGACGGCTCCCGGGGCGATTTCGACGCCTTCATGCGGGGTCTTGAACGCGTGCGCGACGCGGGGTGCGACGCGGTCGTCCTCCCCTGGTTCTTTGCCGAAGACGACGACTTCCCGACGGTCGTCGACTTTCTCGTTCGAAACGGGATCGTCGCCTTTTCGCAGGCGGGCGGCGACTTCGTCGCGCGCGGGATCCTGTTGGGGGCGGGCACCGAGAGCGTCGAAGGTTACGGGCTCTTCGAAGCCGACGTCGTCGAACGGATTCTTTCGGGGGAGACCCCCTCGAGCATTCGACAGACTTTCACGCAACGCGGGCGCCTCGTCGTCAACCTCGTCACCGCCATGCGGATGGGGTGGCGGCCGCCCTTCGGACTCCTCGTTTCGGTCGAACGCGCCTATGCGGCGCAGAGCCGCTGAGGCGCTCCAAGGCGCGCTACTGCGATTCCTTCGAACAAACAAAACCCCCGGGGGTCGTCCCGGGGGAGGCGAAGCGGAAGTCGTCGACTCAGATCCGAATGCGCGCCAGCGGTTGCACCGAGATTTCGGGCGTCACTTCCTGATAGGCCATGACGGAGAGCTCGTAGAACTTCGGCTCGATCAACTTTCGCACGTACCGGCGAATGTCCATGCTTACCATCAGGACGGGCTTTTGGGGGTTGCGTCGGTAGGGACCCGCCGCGCGTTCGACGGCTTCGAGAATCCGTTGCGACGACCCGGGGTCGAGCGACAGGAAAGCACCCGCGGACGTTTGACGGATGGCCTTTCGAATGGTTTCCTCGACGGCGGGCTCCATCAGGATGACGGGGAGCATGTTCTGTCCCTTCGAGTACATGTAGCAGATCTGCCGCTTCAAGGCCGAGCGCACGTATTCGGTGAGCATCACGACGTCCTTTTCCTTCGGGGCCCAGTCGATCAGGGCCTGAAGGATCGTGCGGAGGTCGCGAATCGAGACGTGCTCCTGAACGAGTCGTTGCAGGATGTCGGCGATGCGCTGCACGGGCAAAAGGCGTGTCGCCTCGCGCACGAGGTCCGGCGCGCGTTCTTCCATCTTGTCGAGGAGATACTTCGTTTCCTGCATCCCGATGAAATTCTCGGCGTGCCGCGTGAGAAGGAGCGACAGGTGGTAGGCGAGGATCTTCGAGTGGTCCATACAGCCGATCCCCGCTTTGGCGAGACGCTCGGCCGAGGATTTCGGCACCCAAAGGGAGTCGATGTCGGGGAGAAACGGTTTTCCTTCGAGCACGTCGATGCCGAGGAGTGCCAGGTTCTCCTTTTTCTCGCGCACGATCACGCGGTCGCGCACGAGCTCTCCGGTGGCGAGCGGAATTTCGTTCAGATTGAGGATGTAGGTTAGGCCCGTCAACGCGGGATTCGGGCGGATGTTGATGCCCGGGAACGGGACGCCCAAGTCGAAGTAGAGCGCGCGGCGCAATTCCGCGAGCTCGGCGTTGAGTTCCGCATAGACCATCGTCTCGCCGATCCCCGGGGAGATGTCGAGAATAATCGGTACGGTCGGAAGGAATTCGTCGCCCGCAGGTGCCGCACCTCGGCGGCGCGCAGGGGTGCGCACGACCGGGGCGAGCGTCTTTTCGAGTTCCGCTTTCGCGTCGGGTTCGGCCGGGGCCGCGTTGACGCGCGTGAGCACTCGCCCTAGGAGGAAAACGGCCGCCGCCATCGTGAAGAGCTGCGGCTTCGGGAAGCCCGGAATGAGAGCGAGAAGGAAAATGAGACCGCCCGCCATTTCGAGGGCCCGGGGCTGGTTGAAGAATTGCTTCCCCACCTGGGCGCCCAAGTCTTCGCGCGTGTCGCCCGAACGGGTGATGAGAATGCCCGCCGAAATCGAAACGAGAAGCGACGGAATCTGGGAGACGAGCCCGTCGCCGATCGTGAGAATGCCGTAGAGCTCAAGCGCCGCACCCGCCGACATGTCGTGCTGCATGACGCCCACGATCGTGCCGCCGATGATGTTGATGGCGGTGACGACCATCCCCGCGATGCTGTCGCCTTTTACGAACTTCATCGCGCCGTCCATGGCCCCGTACATTTTGCTTTCCATCTGCACGGCGTTGCGGCGCCGTTGTGCTTCTTCCATGTCGATGACGCCCGCGCGCAGGTCCGCGTCGATCGACATTTGTTTCCCGGGCATCGCATCGAGCGTGAAACGCGCGCCCACTTCCGCCACGCGCTCCGCCCCCTTGGCGATGACGAGAAACTGCACGATCGTGAGGATGAGAAAGACGACCGCGCCCACGACGAAATTGCTCCCCGTGGCGAATTCGCCGAAGGTGTAAATGATTTCACCCGCGTCGGCCTGCAAAAGAATGAGGCGCGTCGTCGTGATGTTGAGCCCGACGCGAAAGAGCGTCGTGAAAAGGAGCATCGTCGGGAAGGACGAGAATTCCAGGGGCGACTTCACGTACATCGCCATCATGAGCATCATGAAGGAGATCGTGAGGTTGGCGCCGATGAAGGTGTCGACGAGTGCCGTGGGCATCGGCAGGATCATGAGCGTGACGACGATGACGAGAAGCGCCACCATCGCAAGGTCGCTGTGGCGTGTGATCGTATCGGCGACGCGTCCCGCTTTCCGAAGGAATGTCATGGTCAGGAGTCCTTGCGCGTTCGGGTGGAGTTCGTCGTAAAGAGCGAATCGGTCGCGGAGCCCGCTTCGGCCGAACGCGGCTGAAGCGCAGCGCCTCCGAACCTCTCGTAATCTTCGAGCGCCGCGCGTGCTTCTTCGGCGCGACCTTCAAGCCACAGGGCCTGGGCTTTCACGAGGTGAAGCGTCGTTGCGCGCGTCGAAAGAGGCCCCGAGCCGAAGGCCGACTTCACGTGCCCAAGAGCTTCGCCCCCGTCGCCCGATTCGAGCGCGACGACCGCAAGCCCCGCGTGAGCGGCGCGGCTTTCGGCGGAGTTTTCGGGCGAAAGGGCTGCGAGTGCTTCGTAGACGCGTCGCGCGGCCTCAAGCCGACCCATGCGGTAGTAGAGAAAGGCGAGAACCGAGAGCGTCGTGCGCTCGCCGGTCGTGAGTTCGGTTGCGTCGCTCACCTCAACCTCCCACCATGAGATTGCGGTAGGCGGTCAGGAGAAGGCCGTTCACCTGCAGAGGTTCGAGGTCTTCCTTCAAGAGCGCGGCCGCTTCGGGCGAGGTGTCGGCGCGTTTTCGCAGCTTCTCGGCGAGGGACGCGAGATCCTCGCGAAAGCCTTCGGGCGTCACCGTCCGACCGTCTCCGAGCTCGGGGCAAAGGAGCCGCTCGAAGGCGGTGCGGGAGTTGACCGGTCCGTAGAGGGTCTCCAACGTCGACTCGCGAAGAATGCTCGCCGCGAGGTCCTTCGCCTGCGGCAGAAGGTCCGCCTCCGGGGCGGGCAGGAGCTCGTCGATCCCGAGCGCGGGATTGAAGAGGGCGTTGTGAACGGAAGAGGGCATGGAAGTTTTGATCGAAAGGAATCGACAAATAATTCGGAGGATTCGTAAGGCGACGGAATCTCGAAAGAAATCGATAAAGGATGCGATAAATTCGTAAGACAACGAGATTCGAATCTGTCGGTCCGATAGCGCCGTATCATCGACATCCCGCCGCATCGATCAGGGCGCGCAGCCCGTTTTCAAGGTCCGCGCCCGTCACCCGCGTTTCGTCGTAGTTGAGGGCAAAAACGACTCGCCCGTGGAAAACGCCCGCGTGAAGCGGAAGATCGGGCGAGGCGTCCCAGCCTGCGCGCTCAAGTATCGCGCCGACGTCGGGGATCTCGCCCGGGCGTTCCGGCAAGGCGAGCGCAAGGAGAAGACCCCCTGCGGCGGGACTTTCGCCCGGCACGCGCTCGATCGTCACGGAGCCGAGTCCGTCGAATTCGAGCGCCGCGCGTCCGAGCTCGTCGAGCGCGAGGTCCGCGAGGCCGAGTCGTCGGCCGAAGTCGCTGATGGCGTCGTTCGTCGTCATGATGATGGTGTCCGTTTTCAGGATTCGTCAAGCGAGGCGAGCCACTCGTCTTCTCGCGCGATCGTCGCGTCGACGTGGCTTTGAACGGCATCGAGCACGCTCATGCGGCCCGCGTCGTCCTCGAAAAGTGCCGGCGGGAATTTGCGTACGGCGGAGAGCAGCTCCTGCGCGAAGAGCACCTCGTGCTCGATGTCGGAGGGGCGGGCTTTCTCGCAGATCGCCTCGACCCGCCCCGGAGCGATTCGACCGCGCTCGCGCAGGGCCAAAAGGTCCCCGAGGAGCGCGGTCGCATCAAGACTCGTCTTTTCGCCGTGCACGGTGCTCCAGCGCGTGAGGAGATCTTCGCAGATTTTCCAGCCGCTTTGCGCGAGCCGCACGAGGCCGAGTTTGGCATGCACGCTCTCCAGGTGCGTGCGCCCCATGCTCGGCGTTTCGGAGGCGATGTCGGCGCCGATCGCCGCGAAGAGAAAGTCGAGCGCCGCTTCGAACCGGTCCCCGTACTTCGCGCGGATTTCGGCATAGACTTCGGAAACGCTCGAAAATTCTCCGACCGTTTCGCGGTAGAAGTCCCGCGCTTGGTCGACGGAGCCCGCTTCGGGGAAGTGTTCCGACGCGAGCGCCGGGGGAATGCCGAGTCGGATGGCAACGGCATTTTCTTTGTAGTAGCGCTCGGAGAGCGAGCGCAACTCCGCCGTTAGGTGCTCGGGCACTGTCGGGTCGCTCTCGAAAGCGTCAAGGGCCGATCGCATCGCGGTCCAACGATCCGTGGGGTCGGGAAACGCTTCTTCGAGGGTGCGCTCCAAAGCCCTGCGGTCGTCCGCATGCTTGAGGTGCTCGATCAGATCGTTGAGTTTTTCACTCTTTCCCGCCTTTTCCATAAGGAGCCGACAGAGTTCGAGGAGGCGCTTCGCGTCGTCTACTCCCGAACGCTCTTTGCGGCGTTCGAGCTCGTAGTCCTTCGTGCGGTCGACCGAGAATCCGAGCTCTTCGGCCGCGTCTGCGAGAAGCGATGCGGGCGAGTCGGACACCTTCACGGCGTGCCCGAGAAAGACGCCCGTCGTTTCGCCCGAGCCTCGGCCCTTCACGCCGTGCGCGTCCGGAAAAGTCGCGTTCGCTGCCCAACCCGGGCCAACGGTATCGATCGTCGACATAAACGAAAAAACTCCAAATCTTCATGAGGGCCGCGTTCGGCGCAACAGCGAAAGACGCCCGTTGTCTCGTCCGAACCTCTGCCCCTCGCACCCGCCGAACGGAAATTTCCCCAAGTCTACCAATCGGCACGCGTTTTCGGCGCCGACTGTTTTGCCGACGGGCGTTCGGATGGTATAGGATTATCTGGCCGGATTTCCCAGTTTTTCAGGCGGAATCGGCGAAAGACATCCGGATTTCAATTCACCACGGAGATACAACGGATTATGGCTCACGCAGACATCCGCAAGCAGCGGGAAACCCTCGCGCGGCTCGCCGACGAGCTTGAACGACTCAACGGTCGATTCGACGAAATGAAGAAGGCCTGCGGGCTTGCCCTCGACCAAGAGGTCGTCGCGGGTTCGGACCCCGTTCCCGAGGCGCTCGCTCGGGCGATGGACGTCGCCCGAGCCGACGCGGAGCGCGCCGGCCGCAACGCCGCCGCTTCGCTTGAGGTCGAGACGAGCGCCGTCGAAGCACCCCGTCGCGCGCGCCGGGGCGCCATCGCCGTCTGACCCCGGACGGTCGACGCGGTTTTTTCTTTCTCACACGAACCCTCAGAAGAAGATCGAAATGACGCAAACCAACAACATTTCGGGCACCTCGAGCCTCAACGAGATTCTCAACGAGATCGATCTCGGGCCGGGCAGCGGCAGCGTGCAGTTCCTCTTTGCGAAGCTCCAGCTCGCGCAGGCGCAGATCTGCAAAAATTCCGCCACGCAGTACCTCAAAAGCATCTCGGAGATTCAGGAGGATCAGGCGAAGGTTGCCGAAATGATCGAACTCGCACGCAAGTGCAAAGAGGAAGCCGCCAGCAAGGACTATGTGGCGATGCCCGACGAAATGAAGGCGTTCTTCGACGAAAAGAAGCTCACGCCCTGCCCCACGGGCTCGAAGGGCACGTCCTACAACAAGGACGCCTGGACCTACAACCTTGAGTCGCTCACGAACTATCAGGAAACGCTGAGCAACAAGACCCAGACTCAGATGGTCTTCCTTCAGGACTTCATCTCGCAGTACAACTCCTACCTTCAGGGGGCGAATTCCGCCATTCAGGAAGCCTCGCAGGTCTTGCAGTCGATCGCGACCGGTCGCTGACATTCGGGCAGAGATTACCCATGGAAAAAATCATGTTGAGCGAAACCGAACTCAAAACGCTCCTCGAAGCGGTGATGAAGGGCGTGCCCCTTGCGAAAGCGGCGGGCCTTTCCGCGGAAACCCTCGAAGGACTCTACGCGCTTGCGCGCGAACTCTACGCGAGCGGAAACTTCAAGGACGCGCACACGCTCTTTCAGGCGCTCACCCTCTACGACACCCGAGATTACCGTTTCTGGATGGGCTTGGGCGGTTGCCGTCAGGCGCTTGAGCGCTACGAGGAAGCGATCGACGCCTATCAGATGGCGTCGATCGCGACGAGCCTGAAGAATCCCGAACCGCTTTTTTACGCGACGAAGTGCCTCTTGCGCCTGAATCGCAAGGACGAAGCCGTCACGGCCCTTCAGGGGCTCTTGGGTGTTTCGGATGCCGAAAATCCCGACTACGCCGCCGTGCGCTCGAAGGCCGAAACGCTTCTTGAGCTCCTCCGCTCGGGAGACGCGTCATGACGTCGATCGACCGTGTGACGGGCGGAACGTTCGTTTCCGGAACCGAAATGACAGAGGGTGCCGCGTTCGGTCGGACCGGGGAGGCGGGCGGCGATACTCCCGCCGCGTCGCGGACGGGGCGCTCGATTGCGGCCGACTTGGATTTGCCTGAATTGCCGCTCGCGCTTCGTGGGATTTCGATTGAGAATCTCATGTCTGCGATCTCCGATGAAATGCGCAAGAGCGGCGTTCGAAGCGCCGTCGACGCTCTGGAGAAGCAGGGCGACGAGATGGCCGAAGCGAACGCCAAGCAGCTCGAAGAGATTGCCAAGCAGATCAAATCCGTGAAGAAGGAATCTTTCTGGGACAAGTTCTGCAAGGTTTTCAAGATCATCGGTGCCGTGATCGGTATCGTCGCTTCCGTGGCGACGATTGCGGTCAGTGCCGTGACAAACCCCCTCATGGTGGCGGGCGGTGTTTTGGGCCTCATCATGTCGATCGACGGGATCGTGAGCGCCGCTACGGACGGGAAGGCGAGCATCGCAGCGGGTTTTTCCAAATTGGGCGAAGTCTGCGGGCTTGATCCCCAAAACTCCGTCTGGGTGGGCTTTGCCGCGAACATGCTCTTTACCATCGCGGGTACGGCACTCACTTTCGGTGCGAGTACGGTGGCTTCCGCGTCGAAGGCCGCGTCCGATGCAGCTCTCAACATCTGCACGAAGGCGGCGACCTTGGCCTCGGTTGCGCAGGGCGCGGCGGGCGTAGTCGGTGCGGGCGGCGAAGTCGGTCGTTCCATCGCGCACTATGAAACGGAAATGTCGCGCGCACGTTCGGTCGACATCGATGCGATTCTGGAAGCGTTGCGCGAGGCGATGCAGACGAACAAAAAATTCATCGAGCACGAAATGGCAACGAGCGCGCAGCTCATGGAAGCCGTTCGCGACATCGTCGCCGACTGCGGAGCCGCGTCGAACGCGATTCTGACCGTATCGGCCGCACCCGCCTGAGGACCGATCGCAAACGTTTTTCGAAGGAATTGTTATGGGAATCCACGGAATCGACGCCCCGCAGGGGCAGAGTCTTCTTGTCGCGGAAGAGCTTGACACCGCCGGTGCTGCTTCCGAGACGCGGGACGCAGTTGTTCATTCCCCCAACACGGACGGGCGGTTCGACGCGAGCTTTGTCACCGAAGCCGACACGCAGAGCGTGCTCCCGCCGCCCTCGCACAAGGGGGCGCGCGTCGGCAACGATGCGGCGCAGGTTGCTTCGTTGCTCTCGGACGGTCCCGACTTCTCGGCGGGCATCCCCGAGCTTCCCGCCGCGGCTCTGGAAGGTCTTTCGGCGAGCGGGATTCCGTCGCTCGGGGCGTCGACTCTGGCGCTCATCGAGCAAGTGTCGGACGACATGCGTCGCGCCAATGCGGAAATGCGCAAAGAGGCGACTCGTGCGACCGTCGAGGAAATCCGCGGTCAGGCACAGAAGATGCGCGAACAGGCCGTCTTGAATCTCGCTCTCGGGATTACGAGCGCGGCGATTTCGGCCGGGATTTCGCTCGGTACGAGCCTGCGCTCGGCGTCGCTGATGAACGCGGCGGGCGGCCCTTCGGCCAATCTCAGCGCCGGTCAGGCGGCAATCTTGCAGGCCCAAAACGCTTCCATCGAGGCGCAGGGGAAAGCGCTTCACGGGGCGGCCGATGCGGTTGACGCCGTGAAAAACTTCCTCAACGCCTCGAACGAAGCCGCCATCAAAGAGGCGGATGCTCGCATCGAAACGTTGCGAGCTCACCGTGCGGCGCTCGAAAGTCTCGACGAGTCTGTGAAAGAGGTGATCAAGAAGGCTCTTGAAGCGCAACAGGCCGTCGCCGAATCGATGAACCAGACGCGCACCCGCATTCTTACCTGAGAATGTCATAATGCGACTCAACCGAAGGTGGCGTCCGGCGCCTCCTTCGGCGTCGTAAGAACCGGACCCAATACGGAAAAGGAATGGCGATGCAGTTTCAGGACGCGCTTCGAAGCGTCGAAGAGGCGGCAGGCTGGAAGTCGGGCCGCGCCGACGCCGACGGAATTTTCTCGTTCGAACTCGACGAAGGGCCGGGCGTGCGGTTTGTTGCGCCCGACGCGCGTACGCTCGTCCTTTTCTGCGATCTCGGCCCCTTCCCCTCGGAAGAGGAAGACGAGGTCGCGCGGGAGCGAATCGGCGCTCTGGCGCTCGCGGCTCTTCGGTTCGAACGATCGATTCTCTCGGTGCGACGCGGTCGCATCGAACTCCATCGCAGGCTCGACCTTGCGGGCGCACAACCCGCCGACGTCGTACGCGAAACGACGGAACTCCTGAATGACGCCGCGCGGTGGCGGGATCGCCTTGAGGGTGAAAGCGCCTTCTCGGCCTCGCCCTTTTCCTTCAGTTCTTTCGGCTCGTTCGGGGCTTTCGGTTCATTCGGATCTTTCGATTCGACGAATGCGTTCGATTCCAATGTCCGCCCCGCTCCGGGCGACATTCCCGTTTGAGGACGCGCGATCCATGTCGACCACGCTTCTTCTCCCGTCGCTCGTACGACGGATCTTCGATTTCCGACTCAAGGCCCGAGCCGCGGCGCATGCGGCCCGTGCGGTCTCGGTCCTCCTTTTCGCGTTCGGCCTCAACGGGGCCGCGGCCTTCGAGGCGCTTGACGTACGGCAGACCGAGCCGCAGGGCTACGCGTCTTCGTCGGCTCCCGAGGTCTTTTCCGGGGCCGTGACGCCCAAGGCCATGACGCAACCCTTCACGCACTATGCCGACGGCAGCGATGTGAAGGCCGTACTTTCGAGCTTTGCCCGCGCCGAGGGGTTCTTCCTTGACGTCGACCCCGCCGTTGAAGGAACGGTCTCGGGACGTTTCACGCGCGTCGCGCCCGAAGCGTTTTTGAGCGCCATGGGCGAAGCCTACGGGCTCGGTTGGTACGTTTTGGGGGACGTCTTGTACGTCTATCGGCTCGCCGACGTGCGTCAGGAATTTCTGACGATCCCGAAGGGCTCGAGCGCGGACATGCTTGCATCGCTCGCACGGTCGGGGTTCGTTGCGCGGGAGTTGCCCGTGCGCTCGAACGAGCGCGGCGACGTGCTCGTTTTCCGGGGTCCTCCCCGCTACGTGGACGCGATCCGTGCGGCCGCGGACGCGCATTTGGCCCTTCAGAGCGAAAAAATCGTCATGCGGGTCTTCCCGATCAAGCACGCGTGGGCGGACGACATCACGCTCGACTCGATGGATCGGTCGGTGACGGTGCCGGGTGTTGCCACGATTCTGCGCGGCATGGTGATGGGCCAAACCGTGAGCGGTCGCACCGTTTCGGACCGCCGCAGTCCGACGAGCGTGCCGTCCGTTCCCGCACTCGGCAATGCGGGCGTTTCGCGTCAAGGCGAATACCGCGAGCGCGAAGCCGCCAAGGCACAGGCCTCGGTCGAAAATCCCGTTGAAAGCGGGACCGTCAGCATCATGGCGGACCCCCGCGTCAATGCGGTACTCGTTTCCGACGCGCTTTACCGCATGCCCTATTACGAAGAGGTGATCCGAGCGCTTGACAAGCCCGTCGAACTTGTGGAAATCCACGCGGCGATCGTCGACGTCGACGCGAACGCGTCGCGCGAACTCGGTGTGGATCTGAGCGGTCGCGGCGGCTCGGGCGGCAACTGGCATGGGGGCGGATCACTCGGCGGAGGCGGCTCCGGCGACGGTCCCTCGGTGCCCGTTTCGGGGACCGGAGGCGCGCTCATTTCCACGATTTACACGCACGGTACGGACTACTTCATGGCGCGCATCAACGCGCTTGAAGAAGAAAACGCCGCGCGCATGTTGGGGCGTCCGTCGGTGCTTACGATCGACAACGTCGAAGCGGTCCTTGAAAATACGACTTCCTACTACATTCCGTTGCGCGGTACCGAAGCCGTGGATCTCTACAAGGTCGATTCGGGGACGGTCCTCCGCGTGACGCCCCACGTCATTCGCGAAAACGGTCGTACGACGATCAAACTCGCCGTCAACGTGCAGGACGACCAGAACGATTCTTCGGGCGGCTACCAGTCGATCGGGGGCGAAGATGCGGGTGAAATCACCGTGAACCCCATCAAGCAGACGCGCATCAACACGCAGGCGATGGTGGCGGCGGGGCAGTCGCTTTTGATCGGCGGCTACTACTACGAGCAGGCCTCGGCCACCGAGTCGGGCGTACCCGTTCTGAAGGACATTCCCGTTCTCGGGCGACTCTTTCAGACCTCCTCGAAGTCGGGCCGCCAGATGGAGCGCCTCATTCTCATTACGCCGCGCCTTGTGACGGCGGACGGCGAGAACGTGCCGCAGCGCGTCAAGGAAACGCCCTTCCGCCGCAGTCCCACGGATCCCGAGGGGAACCGAACGGCCCCGACCGTCACCAAGATCGAACTCTCCGACCTCTCCGAGGTTTGGCCCGAAGGACGCGGGGACGCGTCCGACGTGTTGCGCCTTGAGGCTTCGGCCGACGACCGCAAGGGGGTTGCACCGTGAGTTCCGCGATCTTTCGTATCCTCACGGGCGTTCATGCGGGGGCCGAAATCGAACTCGCCGAAGGTACCTGGATCTTCGGGCGGGACGATTCGGCGGACGTCATTCTCGCCGACAAAGGGATCGCCCCCCGGCACGCGGCCTTCACGGTGGACAGCCACGGGGTCGTTCGCGTCGAAGCGCTCGACGGAACGGTCACGCCCGCGTTGGGCGAGGCGAATGCGACGATCGGAACCCGAGACGCTTCGGGCACGATCCTGCGCGCGGGCGAACTCCTGCGCCTGGGGACGGTCCTCTTTACCTGGGGTGCCCCGGAAGCGCCCGACGCGTTTTGGGAAGGGGTCGGGCGGGAACTGAAGAGGCATTTCGAGCGCCTTGATCGGGCGGTCGCTCCCCAAAAGGGCGAGAAGACCGCTGCCGGAGAAACCTCGAGGGGAATCGTTGCCGACGAATCGGTCGGATCGTCTTCGTCGGCCGAAACGATCGACGGCTCCGAAGCCGAGGATGCGGTCGCGGAAGGCCGGACGACATCCGCCGAGCGCGCTTCCGGTTCGAAAACCGCCGAAATCCTCGCAGGAGTCGTACTCCTCATCCTATTTCTTGCCGCCGTGGTGCTCGCGAACGACGCGTGGCGCGCCCGAGCGGTCGGGCTTCTCGAAGCGATTTCGCCCGAAGGGGCGGCGACCGTCGAGCAGTTTGCTTCGGGTGGTCGCAGTGAAGCCGAAGTCGAGGCCTCTCGCCTCGCACGCGTTGAAACTTTGCTTCGCGAGGAAAAGCTCACCGAAGTGCGAGCCGAACAGCAGGGGCGTGTATTGCGCTTTACGGGTAGCGTCGCGGACGACGCCGCCCGCGGTCAGTTGCTTGCGCTTGCGCGAACGCTCGACGTACCCGCAGTCCTCGACGTGATGGTCAAAAGCGACCGCGTAGAGCCCCTGCGCGCCGCGTTTTCGACGCTTGGATTCCATCCCGAGGTGCGGATCGTCACAGAGGCGACCGGCGTGAAGAACAACGATCGGAACAAAGAGCAGGGCGAGGTGCTTCGTGTTTCGGGTTATATGCTGTCGGGCGCCGTCGAAGAAAAGGCTTTTCTCGAAGCGCTGAATCTCGTTCCGGCGCTCTCGGGGGCGACGAGCCCCCGGATCGAGCGGCGCATTCGCCATCGCGCCGACGTGGAGCCTATGATCCGGAAGGCCCTCGACGAGCGTGCCCTGAAGGACGTTGAGGTCGATTACTTCCCGGGGAGCATTCGGTTGCGTGCGATCCTCACCCCCGAGCGCGCCGATGCGCTCAAGGGGGCGCTCGATGCCGTGCGCGCCGCGTGCGACGTGCCGCTCTCGATCGAGATCGCGAACGAAACGCCTGTCGAGCGATCGAATGCAAAACCCGCGATGCCTGAGACGCCCGCAAAGCCCGCAAAAGCGGTTTCGACGAAGTCCGCGGCTTCGGGTCGGACCGATTTCAAGGTTACGTCCGTTTCCTCGGGGGCCATTCCTTTTGTGACGCTCGCCACGGGCGAGCGGGTCTTCGCGGGCGGGCGACTGCCCGGAGGCTACACGCTCGAGACGATCCGTTCGGATCGACTCGTGCTCTCGAAAAACGGGCGCCGCACCGAGTATCGGCTCGAACTCGGGCAGGCCGCCACCGACCGGAAAACCGGCAACAACCACTGAAGAGGCTGTAAATGACTGAATTTATCTCGGCTTGGGATGCGGCGGAAGGTGCATCCTATAATGATCAGAAGGTCGTGCGCGACGAAGTCGCCGATATCCTGTTCCGTCTTCGCCGTGCGATGGACGCCGGCCTGACGCCCGAGGAAATGAAGACCGTGCGCGCGGAAAAAGAAGCCGCGGAAGCCGCGGAAACCATCCTCGAAACGCTTTTCAAATAATCGACCATCGGGAGACTCCACCATGACGCAAGCGGTCGGCGGATTCAACGTGAACGAAATGTTCGCCAAGATCTCGGAAGCCATTGAAACGAAAGGGAGCGAACTGCAGGACGCCATGAGCAAGATCGACGGCTCGCAGATGAGCGACAGCGACATGCTCAAGATGCAGTTCCTCGTGAATTCCTACAACACCATGCTCGAAACCGCTTCGTCCGTGACGAAGTCGCTCGTCGACGAAGCCAAGCAGATCGCGCAACGCGCGAACTGAGCTCGGTCGGGATTGACATTACGCCAAAGGAAAGGACATCATGCTCACCGATTCCGAAGTGAAGCGCCTGCTCGACATTGCCAATGCGGGCGTGAACAAAGGGGAAATCGCCGCAGCCCGCCGTATTTACGAGGGGATCCTTGCGGGGCGCCCCGATCACGTACCGACCCTTGTGAGTTCGGCTCTGAGCCGCATCGCCGCGGGCGAATACGCCGAAGCGGAAGCGCTCTTGAAGGACCGCGTTCTCGCGGATCACCCCGACGACGCCGACGCGCTCGTTTACCTTGGGCTCTCGATGCACCTCTCGGGGCGTCGCGACGAGGCGCTCGAGGTCTTTGCACGCATCCCCGAAGGGACCCCCGCGAAGACGCTCGCCGACAACCTCGTCGCCTCGGATCGCTGAATCTTGAAGGCGCCCGAAGCGGGCGGCCTTTGAGAGGAGCCCCGGCCGCGTCTTTCGCTCTCGCACGATGATCGATTTCGAAGCCACACGCCGTCTCTGGGAAGCGCTTGAAACCTCGCGCCTGGTGCCGGGCGAAGGGCTCGCAAGCACGAGCCGCTCGCCCGTGCCCGACGAGGTCGCGCAGGCGTTCCGGGGGCTGATGGAAAGGCCTGTGGAAGCGCCCGAAGAGGTGCAAGGCATCTCGAACGTTTCGGACGTTTCAAACGTTCGGGACGCGTCGCCCGCCGCCCGCCCCGAGCGCATCGATTCGCCCGAGCGCCCCGCGATGCTTGACCCCGCGGAGGCCGTCACGATGAGTCCGACGGAACTCTATCGCCTTCAGGTGTCCGTGAACATGCACGCGCTGGAGACCAGGCTCATGACGGGCGTACGGGATCGGGCAAAGAGCGAACTCGAAACGGCCGTGAAGTCGACGAGCTGACCGACGCATTTCGCGTGCAATCCATCCCAAACCACGAACCAACCGCACACCACCATGGCGATCCACTTTCCCTCCCTTGTCGCTCGGGCCAAGCGCCCATTGCTCCTTGCGGCTCTCGCGACGCTCGTTCTTGCGGGTTGCAAGACCGAGGTCTATCAGGGGCTCACGGAGCCGCAGGCGAACGCCATGATCGCCGTGCTCCTCAAAAACGGCATTCCTTCCGAAAAAACGTCGACGAAGGACGGCTTCACGCTCTCGGTCGAATCGGACCACGTGGCGGCGACGCTCGAACTCATGCGGGAAAACAACCTCCCGCGTCCCGCCTACGAGACGATGGGGGACATCTTCTCCGCGAAGGGAATGATTTCCTCCGCCACGGAAGAAGAAGCTCGCATGACGTACGCCCTCGGACAGGAACTTTCCGAGACGCTCTCGCAAATCGACGGGGTGCTCACCGCCCGCGTGCATGTGGTGCTCGCGCGCGTCGATCTCGCGTCGGGTCGTTCGACGCCCGCTTCGGCCGCTGTTTTTCTGCGACACACCCCCGATTCGCAGGCCCCGAATCTCGTCGCGCGCATTCAGGAGCTGACCGCCAACGCCGTCCCGGGACTCGACAAGTCGAAAGTCTCCGTGATGCTCGTTCCCGTGCGCGACACCATGACGGTGCCGATGCCGGAGAGCGCCGCGCGTACGGCGTCGCCCGTCGTTTGGATTGCCGGGGTGAGCGGGGCCGCGATCGTCGCCTTCGGGGTGCTTCTCTATCTGCGTCGACGCCGCGAAACGGACGTCCGCAGGGACGCGACGCCTACGGAAGGCGGTGAATCGTGAGTGCGGGTCTCTCTCAAGAGGGCTCCGGCGCAGGGCGTCAAGAAGCCCCCGGGGATCGGACGGTTGCCGCCCGAAGGCCGGCGGTCGACCCCGCACACGCGTTTTTTGCGGAGTTGCTCGACGAAAAGCCCGAATTGCTCGCGCGCATCGTGCGCTTCAACCGCGAAAAGTGCGAATCCGAACCGTCGGAATCGCCAGAATCGTCGGTTGCTCTTTCTCAACCCGTGGCCGACGCGCTTCGTCGTCATCCGGAGCTTGAGCGCGCTTTTCAAGAGCACCTTGGCTTCGAGCGCACGAAGGGCGAGTCCGAGCTCGAGCCCGAACACCAGGTCGACGGTTTCTGGAATTTCGTCCGCCCGTCGGAGCGCCTGGCGCTTCTTCCCGCCGATCGACTCGTCGACCTTGCGTTGCGTGCCGCGGCGTCGCTTCTCGCGGAGGACTGTGCCCGGGTGCTCGACCGCGAGGGCGTAAGAGCGTTGCGCGAAACGGTCGGACGGGAGCGGTTGGAGTACGCGCTTTTGCGCGGTCGCTGGCTGGCGGGGGACATCAGGCGAGGAGCACTTGCGCCCTTTTTCCCCGTTCCGGGTATTGCGCCCGAAGCGCCTGCGGGCGAACGCGTTCGCGTTTTGGGGCGCCTTCTTCTCGATGCGCTTCGCGTCGACTGGGCGCCCGAGTTGCGCCGTATGACGGAAGCGGACTTCGCGAGGTTGGCGTTGCCTGCGGCGCCCGTTCGCGTCGACCTCATTTTGAAGGGCCCCGAGCGGCCGGCCGCTTTGCGCGCGCTCCGTCATTTTTTCCTGAAACTCATCGACCGGGAGCTTGATTCCGAATGGCCGCCCTTATTCGATTGACCTCCAAGGACCGAACGGATCTTCCGATGCCGCAGGCTGGAACGAAAATCCTGCGAGCAAAGGAGCATGCTCGACTGCTTGAAGCCGCCGACATCATCGAAGCGGTGCGCGAGCGCGCCCGAGAGATCGAAGCGCAGGCCGAAGAAACGTACCGTCGCCGCTATGACGAAGGATATGCCGACGGCCTCGAAGCGGGTCGAATGGAAAACGCCGAAAAAATGATGGAAACGGTGCTCGCTTCGGTCGAATTCATCGAAGGGATCGAAAACACCGTGGTCGATGTCGTGAACCGCTCGATTCGCAAAGTGATCGGCGACATCGACGCCGAGGAGCGGGTGCGCCGCATCGTCGGCACGGCGCTCGCGCACGTGCGCGGCGAACAGAAAGTGACCGTTCGGGTGTCGCCCGCGGACGAGCCCGCCGTCTCGAAGGCGCTCGCCGCCATGACGTCGGGCTCATACCTGAACGTGGTCGCCGACCCGCGTCTGAAGCGCGACAGTTGCATTTTGGAAAGCGACTTGGGCGTGATCGACGCATCGCTCGAAACGCAGCTTAAAGCTCTTGAGCGGGCCTTCTCGGCCAAGATCCGCAAGTGAGGGACTCGCGCATGGCGTTCGAATACATCGGTTCGCTCCTCGACGAAGCCGTCCAAACGACGACGGTCGACGTGCGCGGTCGCGTCGATCAGGTGGTGGGAACCATCATCCGAGCAGTCGTGCCCGGCGTCAAAGTCGGGGAACTCTGCATTCTCAAAAACCCCTGGGAAGAGTTCGAACTCAAGGCCGAGGTGGTGGGGTTCCTGAAAAACGTGGCGCTCCTCTCGCCGATCGGGAGCTGCCAGGGGGTGTCGCCTGCCACCGAAGTGATTCCCACGGGAGAAATCCTGTCGGTTCCCGTCGGCCCCGAGTTGCTCGGACGCGTCGTAAACGGCATGGGCGAGCCCATCGACGGCGGTCCCGAGTTGCGTTGCCGCACGCACTACCCCATCTATGCGCCCGCGCCGAATCCGATGACCCGCATGATCATCTCGAAGCCCCTGACGCTCGGGATTCGCTCGATCGACGGGGTGCTCACCTGCGGCGAAGGACAACGCATGGGGATTTTCGCTGCCGCCGGGGGCGGGAAGTCGACCCTTCTCTCCACGATCATCAAGGGCTGTACGGCCGACGTATGCGTACTTGCTTTGATCGGCGAGCGCGGTCGCGAAGTGCGCGAATTCATCGAGAAAGACCTCGGGCCCGAGGGGCGCAAAAAAGCGGTGCTCGTCGTCTCCACCTCGGACCGCTCCTCGATGGAGCGCCTCAAAGCCGCTTACACGGCGACGGCCGTCGCGGAATACTTCCGAGATCAGGGCAAGAGCGTCTTACTCATGATGGACTCCGTTACGCGTTTTGCCCGCGCGCAGCGTGAAATCGGTCTCGCGGCGGGCGAGCCCCCGACGCGTCGCGGTTATCCGCCGTCCGTCTTTTCGGAGCTTCCTAAGCTCATGGAACGTGCGGGCAACAACGACAAAGGGTCGATTACGGCGCTCTACACGGTGCTCGTCGAAGGCGACGACATGACGGAGCCCGTTGCGGACGAAACCCGCTCGATTCTCGACGGGCACATCGTCCTTTCCCGCAAGCTCGCCTCGAAAAACCACTACCCTGCGATCGACGTGCAGCAAAGCGTCTCGCGCGTCATGAACAGCATCGTGACGAAGGAGCACAAAGCCGCCGCACAGCGTCTTCGCCGAATTCTCGCGCAGTACGAATCGGTCGAGCTCCTCTTGCAAATCGGGGAATATAAGAAAGGGGCCGACGCGGCGGCCGACGACGCGATCGCGCACATCGACGCCGTGAACGCGTTCTTGAAGCAGGGCCTTGCCGAACGGAGCACGTTCGAAGAAACCCTTGAGCGGCTTGAGGCTGCGGTGCGCTGAGCGGCGCATCAAGGACGGAGAGCGTACCGTGACCGCCTATCCCCTCGAAGCCCTTCTTTCGGTTCGGCGTTTTCGCGAAGAAAGCGCGGCTCGTGCCTTGCGTCGCGCCAACGACGCCGTGCGTGAAGCGCGTCGTGCGCTCGACGCGAGTCTCACGGCGCTCGAGGACTGGCGAGCGCGTCTTCCCGAAGAAGTCGACCGACGCTATCGGGCGATTCTCGGTCAAACGCTCTCCACCGAGGATCTTGCGCGCTTTCATCTGGGGCTCGCGGAACTTGCCTCGCACGAAGTACAACTCGCAGCCGAAGTCGACCGGTGTCGCTCGGCGTGCGACGCGTGCGAGCGCGCGGCGGCCGAAGCCGAAAAAGCCGTCTCGAGCGCACGGCGCAGTACGGCGAAAATCGAAAAGCACCGATCGATCTGGGCGGAGGATCGGAAAAAGGAAGCGGAGCGCGCCGCGGATCTGGAATTCGAAGAATTCCGCCCGCGCGGTCGACTCGGCGAAACCAACGACAACACGGCCGCCTGAGGCGACCGAAACGCATCGGGAAATCAACATGACTACGGGACGCATCGACGCTTCAATGACAAACAGGATGGCCGATACCTGCACGGACGCCCCGAAGCCGCTCGGGGAGGCGGCTCCCGACGACGTGCGGGCTTTCGAATCGGTCTTGCGACGCGTCGGGGAGGAGGGCGCCCGGAACGGTCAAAACGGGCCGAACGACGCCCCCCGGAGTCTGTTGACTGAAAACGACCCGAACCGCAGTCTCTTGAGCGCGGACGACCGCGAGCGCCCGAACCGTGCGAATCTTTCGAACCTTTCGACTGAAAAGGATCCCGCGGGCGCGAGCCTTCCTTCGGCGCGCGAAGGTGCCGAAGGGATGAAAGAGAAGACGACTCCGACGCCCGAAACGAACCTAAAGAGCGTACCGAGCGAAAAGGGTGAAATGAGCGCATCTGCCTCCGACGAACCGCCCGGGGCCGACGCTTCGGATGCCGAGCGCTTCCTCGCGTCTCTTTTCCGCCAGGCCGTCCCGCAGGCGGGCGGCGGAAGTACGCCCGACGCGCTTTCGCTTTTGAATGCACAAGCGGCCGACGGAGCCGCCGCTCCCCGAAAGCTTGAGACGGTGCGCTTCGAAGCACTTGCGGAGCAGATTCTCGTGAGTTCCCGCGACGCGGGAGAGGCCGAAGTGCGGATCCGCCTTCGTGACGGAGTGTTGCCCGATACGGAAATCCGCCTCACCCGAGAACTCTCCGGCCGACTCGTCGTGCGCGTGGTGACGGGCGACCCGCAAACCTTCCAGACGCTCGTTTCGGCCCGAAACGACCTCGCGGACGCGCTCTCGGCGACGGAATCCCGGGGCGTTGCGGTCTTCGTGGACCGAAACGGTCCCGACGACGACGCGGCGGGTCGCCGCTCGCGCGGGCTTACGGACGAAGACGGGCAGGATGACGACAACGTCGCCCGGCCGCGCTCGCTTTTCTGAAGAAGGCGCCTGCGACTCGCTACAATCCTTTCGCATAGAACGCAAACGACGCACTCGGACGCACCATCATGGTCACCAATTCCACGGCCCCCACCCAAACGCCGACAACGCTCCCCGCACTCGCACTTCCGGTGCGCGACCGGGCGACCGTTCGGCTTCGCAACGCGCTTTCCGCGCGCGGTGCCGAACGACGCTTTCGGCTTGGCGCCGTCGATGCAACCGCACGGCTTTTGCCCGTGCCCGCCGACTTTGCGCCCGAGGGGGCGATCGACTTCCGCGTGGCGGGCGTGCCTTGGCGGCTTCTTTTTTCGCACCGGATTCTGTTGCGCGCGCACCCTTTTTTCGCCGAACCCGAACTGAGGGGGACGACACTCGAAATGCTTCCCGAGGGTCTGAGATCTGCGCTTGCCGAAAAGCTTGCGGTCCCCGTCTTCCAAATGCTCTCGGAAGCGCTCGGCGCGGCGGTCGAATTCGAAGGGTGGCATTCGCTCGACCCCCGAAAGAGCGGCGAGAACGACGAGGGCGGCGTTTCGCCCCGGGTCGTGGAGTTCGAACTTCTCGCTCCGGGCTGCCCCGTCACGACGACGGCGGCGCTCGTTCCCGTCGGGCAGACAGACGCAGACGAAGCCGTAGATCGACTCGTCGCGCTTCTTGCCGCGCTGCCGCGGGGAGAAGAGGGCTTTTTGGCCTCGTGTGTCGAACGGATTCCCTTGCGGCTTTCGACCGTGGCGGGCTCGCTCGAACTCACGCACGAGGAGGTGCAAAGCCTCGCGGCGGGTGACGTGTTGCTCCCCGAGTGGCTTCCGCAAAAGGGCGCCGTGAAGCTCTTCCTATCTTCTTCAGGCCGTACACTTTACGAAGCGGACGGGGGGCTTTCCGAAGCCGACACCGCCGTAACCCTAGCCTCGGCGTTCCGGGGCGTTTTGGAGACGCAAACGATGATTTCCGCCGACGACATTCCGGTGACGCTCACTTTTGAAATCGACAGCCGCACGATCACGACGGGCGAATTGAAGAGCCTTGAGGCCGGGTACGTGTTCCGCTTGGGGTGCGACCCCGCGGCACCCGTGACGGTGCGTGCGAACGGTCTGGCGGTGGCGCGCGGACGCCTCGTCGACGTGAACGGCGTGCCGGGCGTCGAATTGACGGAAGCGATCGGTGCGGGGGCCGCTCCCTCGATCCCGCAAACGGCTCCGCAACCGACTCAGGCGGCCCGGGCGCCCGAAAGCACCCCCGTGCCGTAAGAGGTTTCCGACCATGCTCGCGATCGATCCGATCTGGCTCATTGCGCTCACGGCGGGACTCGGGCTCGCGCCGCTTTTTCTCATGATGACGACCTCGTACGTGAAGATCGTGGTCGTCCTGATGCTCGTTCGAAATGCCCTTGGCGTACAGCAGATTCCGCCTCAGATGGTGATCAACTCGCTTGCGATGATCCTCACCGTCTTCATCATGGCGCCCGTTGCGAGCGATACGGCAACGCTTCTCGAGCGCGAAACGACAACGGTCGAAACGATGCGTCCCGCGGATGCCGCGGGGGTGTTGGAGCGGATTTCGCCTCCTTTGAAATCGTTTCTGGTCAAAAACACGGACGACCGCGTCTCGACCATGTTCGTTTCGACCGCTCGGCGCATCTGGCCCGAGCGCATGCACGAGAGCATCTCGAAAGACAACTGGGCGGTGCTCGTACCGTCCTTTACGATTACGGAGTTGACGAAGGCCTTCCAAATCGGGTTCGTCCTCTATCTTGCTTTCATCGCGATCGACCTCATCGTTTCGAACATCCTCCTCGCGATGGGGATGATGATGGTCTCGCCGATGACGATTTCGCTTCCCTTCAAGTTGCTTCTTTTCGTGACGCTTGACGGGTGGCTCAAAATTACGCAGGGCCTCCTTCTCAGTTACGAGTAACGACTCCCTCGCATTCGGAAATACAGAAAGGAAATCGATTCATGCAGCTCACCTTGGACGTTTGCTCGGACGCAACCCTTCTTCGCGTGGCGGGGAGCTTCGACGCCGTAACCGTCGCCGACTTCGAAGCCGAGTGGAAAAAGGCGGTCGACTCGGGTACGACGAAGCTCGTCGTCGATCTTTCGGGCGTCGACTACATCTCGTCGGCGGGTTTGCGGGGCGTACTGCTACTTGCGAAAACCTCGAAGGCCCGCGGTTTCGGGCTCGCATTTGCGGGTCTCACGGGCATGGTGGCGGACATGTTCAAGCTCTCGGGCTTTCTCACGATCCTCGCCGTTTATCCCGATGCCGACACCGCTGCGGCGGCGCTCTGAGGTCAGATCTCGACGGTCGGTCGAACCCCCGTCCTCTCAAAGGAAGTATCGACATGCCCACCATCACGGTTCCCGCTCGCATTGAAAATCTCACGCCCACGAAGGAATACCTTCAGGCCGAGATCCCGCCCGCTTTCGCGGTCCAAACGTCGAACGTACTTCTCGTGGCCGAAGAGTTGCTCGTCAACGTCTTCAGCTATGCCTACCCCGAAGGCACCGAAGGCATGGCCTCGGTGTCTCTCGAAACCGAAACGGTCGACGGAGTCGAAAAGCTCCTTTTTACCGTTCGGGACTGGGGCGCCGCATTCAATCCCTTCGAAGAGGTGCCCGACCCCGATCTGACGCTTGACATCGACAGCCGTCCGATGGGGGGCTTGGGTATCTTCCTCATCAAGCAGGTAAGCGAAGCGCAGAGCTGGACTTACGAAGACGGTTCCAACGTGATTCGCATCCGGTTCGGTGCGACCCCGATGCCGCTCTGAGCGTCGCTGCGGACGGACTTATTTTAAGGAGCCCCCTCATGAACGGGATGGCGATGGAATACGCGAGCGAGTGTCTCTACCTCGTTCTCATGATTTCGCTGCCGCCGATAGCGATCGCATCGCTGATCGGCATTCTGCTGAGCCTTTTGCAGGCGGTGACGCAACTTCAGGAGCAGACGCTTGTTTTCGGCGTGAAGCTTCTCGCGGTCGTCGGAACGCTTTTCGTCCTGGGAGGTTGGATGTCGTCGGAAATCCTGCGTTTCGGCTCCGAAATTTTCGAGCGCTTCTATCTCCTCTGAGGCTGCCGGATCAAAGAGCTGCCGCAAGGTAAGTAAGCACGATGATCGACTACTTTCTCGGGTTCGACTTTCAGACGCACGCCGCGGCCTTCGTGCTCGGGTCGACGCGTCTTGCGGTTTTTCTCACGATCGCGCCCTGCTTCGGCGGGGGCGTTCTCCCCGCGGGCGTGCGCGCGGCGCTTGTGGCGGCGCTCTATGCGGTGCTTCACCCCGTGATGTTGGAGGCGGTCGCGGGGTTCATGCCCGTGACGGGTGAAACGGGGCTTCGGTTGGGCGGGCTTCTTCTCAAGGAAGTCTTCGTCGGATTCGTGCTCGGGTGGCTCTCGGGGCTTCTATTCTGGGCGATCGAAGGAGCCGGGATTTTCATCGACAACCAGCGCGGGGCCGCGGTCGCGCAGGAAACCGATCCCCTTTCGGGGAATGCAAGTTCTCCCACGGGCTCCTTTCTCTTTCAAAGCACGGTCTACGCGTTTTTCGCATCGGGGTGCTTTCTCACCTTTCTCGTTCTCCTCTACGGGACCTATGACATCTGGCCGCCTGCCGAGTATCTCCCCGCACGGTTTTTCACGGAGACGGGATCGGCGCTCTTTTTCGGCGAGGCGCTTGCCGACTTCATGACGAACGTCATTCTCATTTCGGCACCCGTCGTGCTCGCGTGTCTCTTTACGGACGCGGCTCTGGGGCTCGTGAACCGCTTCGCGCCGCAGTTGAACGTCTATGTGCTCGCCATGCCCGTGAAGTGCGCGCTCGCGAGCTTTCTGCTCATCATTTACTTTGCGTTGCTCATGACGGACGTTCCCGAGCGGTTCGCCGCAATCGGGGTCGACTTCGCGAAGCTCGGCGTCTGGATGCGGTAAGGAGAGCGGCGCATGGCGGAAAAAACAGAACAACCGACCCCGAAACGACTGCGAGACGCCCGCGAAAAAGGGGATGTCTGCAAGGGTCAGGACGTCTCGTCGGCGGCAACCGTACTCGCGATTGCGTTTTATGCGATCGTGCGGGGCGATTCGATCTTCGCAACCCTCTCCGCCATGATGACGGCGACCTTTGAGGCGATGCGCCTTCCCTTTCGCGAGGCGCTCTCGAAGTGCGTCGAGATTGTGGTCGACGGGTCGGTGTCGATCGTCCTTCCTATTGTCGTTCTCGTGATGGGCGTTGCGCTCGCGTCTCTTCTCGCGCAGACGGGCTTTTTGTTCGCGCCCAAGGCCGCCGCTCCGAAACTCGAAAACCTCTCGCCCGCGAAGTGGTTCCGGAAGGTCTTCTCGATGAAAAACCTCTTCGAGCTCGTCAAAAACATCGTGAAGGTATTCATTCTCTGTGCGGTCGTCTATTACGTCCTGAGCCGCCACGCCCCCGATCTTTTTCGGGCGCCCGAAGGCGGGATCGGCGCCGCGTGGGCGCTCATCGGCTCCGCGATCGGGGAGCTCCTTCTTATTTCGGCCGGGGCCTTTGCGGTCGTGGCGGCGATCGACTACCTCTACCAGCGCTACAAATGGAACACCGAACACATGATGAGCATGGAAGAGGTCAAACGCGAATACAAGGAAGACGAAGGCGATCCGGAGATCAAGAGCCGCCGCAAACAGCTCCATCGGGAACTTCTCAACCAAAATACGCTCGGCAACGTCCGAAAAGCGAAGGTGCTCGTGACCAATCCCACGCATTTTGCCGTAGCCATCGACTACGAAAAAGATCGTACGCCCCTGCCCGTCATTCTCGCAAAGGGCGAAGGGGAGCTCGCGCGTCGCATGATCGAAGTGGCCGAAGAAGAGGGGATTCCCGTGATGCGCAACGTTCCGCTCGCTCGCGCCCTCTACGCCGAAGGTACCGAAAACGCCTACATTCCCAAGGATTTGCTCGCGCCCGTGGCGGAGGTGCTCCGCTGGGTCGAAGGACTCAACCGCCACTGAGCCTCGGGAAGCCGAACACGAGCCCGATCGCGATGGAAGCGCGGGGCTAAAATTCTTGAAATCGCAACACGTCCGCCGGGCGGCTTCGGCGCTTGAAGTCCGAATACCCGAACTCCGCCCGGTTACCACCGAAAAAAGGAATTTCACGATGGCTGACAAAACTCTCTCTCCGACCGACGCCGCGCTTGAGCGCGACCGCAAGGTCGCGGAACAGCTCACCGAAAAATTGAAGCTCGACGACGCTTTCCCCGTCTTCGATTCGTCTGCGGATGCGGTCGACTACGTGCGCGGGGCGCTCGCGACGATGCCCGCGGACAGCCGCGCCGAGGCGGTTCAGGCGTTTCTCGCGCAGCTGAAGCCCGAAGAGCGTGACCGCCTCTTTACGGCGCTTTTGACGAACGCCGCGCGCAAATTTAAAAAGCTCAAGAACGAGGTCTCGAATCTCTACGAACTCTCCGAAGGCTACGGCCGCGGCGAGTATCCGTACAAGAACCGCTACCCCGCGGGCCTTTACGAGAAGGAGCTCTACAACCTACAGGTCGAATTGCTGAAGCTTCAGGAATGGGTCAAGAAGACCGGCAGCCGTATCGTCGTCGTTTTCGAAGGGCGCGATACGGCGGGTAAAGGCGGTACGATCCGGCGTTTCACCGAAAACCTCAACCCCCGCGGTGCACGCATCGTGGCGCTTTCGAAGCCCACCGAAGCGGAAGCCCGTCAGTGGTACTTCCAGCGCTACGCGGCGCAGCTCCCGAATCCCGGGGAAATCTGCTTTTTCGACCGTTCCTGGTACAACCGCGGTGTCGTGGAACCCGTGATGGGCTTTTGCACGCCGGAGCAGACGAAGCTGTTTCTCTCCGAAGTGGCGGGCTTTGAACGGAGCCTCGTCAATTCCGGCATCATCCTCGTCAAATTCTGGCTTTCCATCAGCCGCGAAGAGCAGCTGCGACGTTTCCGCGACCGCCAGACGAACCCCCTGAAGCGTTGGAAGCTGTCACCCGTCGACATTGCGTCCATCGACAAATGGGACGACTACTCGAAGGCGATGCAGGCGATGTTCCTTGCCTCCGACACGCCGTTTGCGCCCTGGACCGTGATTCGCAACGAAGACAAGCGCCGCGGGCGCTTGAACGCCATTCGCACGCTTCTGCGTCTCGTCGACTACGACGGTCGCAACCTCGAACACGTGGGCTCGGTCGATCCGCTGATCGTGGGCCGCTCCGAGATGCTCGTCTCCCAAACCGCCGACATGCGGCTTGAGTGTGCGTCGGGCGGTCACGCCGAAGACGCCGCGAAGGCCCGCCGCATCCGCGAGCTCGAAGCCCAAGTTAAGGAACACTATCGCAAGCTCGACTGAGCGCGGAAAACGCAAGAAAGCAAAAGGCCGCCCGACGAAAACCGTCGGGCGGCCTTTGACATCTTCCGTTGGAAGAGGAACTTCGTCAGCTTTCGCGCTTCCGGTCGAACCACCCCGATACCTTGCCGGTTACTTCCCCCGTGAGGCCGGGGAGACGTTCCCGGAACGTCTCGGTAAGGGCCGTCAGGAGCGTGTCGAGCGCCGCGCGGGCCGTGTCGGCGTTCCCGTCCGCATCGAGTTGCAAGAGGGTGCGGTTTGCTTCGGGTCGGCGCAGTCGGAAGCCTCGTCCCTCACGTGCGGGATGCGCCTCAAGGAACGCTTCCGCCTTTGCAAGGAGCGCGAGTTCGTCGCGCGACGGTCGTACGCCGTAGGGATAGCGCGTCAAAAGACAGGGCCGGGCGGCCTGTTCGGGGTGCGCAAAGCCGAGTGCCCGACCGAGAGCGCGAATTTCGTCCTTTGCCACGCCCGCTTCCGCGAGCGGCGACCGGATGCCGAGTTCGGAGAGCGCACGAAGTCCCGGGCGGTAGAGTCCGAGGTCCGAAGCGTTCGTGCCGTCCGCAAGAGGCCGGGGCGCCGAACGGTCGCAAAGCGCCCGAAAGAGGATCGACTTGCAGACGTAGCAACGCTCGGCTCCCGCCGTGAAAATCGCATCGTTCGCGAGGGGATCGAGCCTCAGGAGTTCGATCGTACGGTCGAAGGCGCTCGGAGGTTCTCCGCGATTTCCAACGCGCTCGAACCCCATGGCGCGTGCCGCCTCAAGCGCCGCACGCGATTCCGTTTCGGGAACATGCGGGCCCGTCACGTGAAGGAGCCGCACGGGAATCCGAAGGTTCGACGCGAAAAAGGCGAGAAAACGGCTGTCGAGCCCGCCCGAGTAGGCAAGGGCAAAGCCCCCCGCGGGGCGGGCGAGGTCTTCGAGTACCGTGCGAAGGTCGCGCGCCTTGAGGGCGAGCGGTTCGGAGAGCATCCCGAGGCGCTCTTCGAAATCCGAGACGTCCGAGGGGGCGGCGGTTTTCGTCATGTGAATTCCTTCGGGAGTTCGGTCCCCCACGCCCAGAGGGAGCCGTTCGGAACGTCCTCGAATTCGCGCGGCGTAAAGACCGTGGCGCGCGTTTCAATCGTCATGGCGGGCCAGGGACCGAATTCGGCGCCGAACCCCAAGAGGACCGCGAGGCCCGTAGGCGTAACGGGTTCGCCTTCACCCCCGTAGGGGCGCACGGGAACGCCGTCGAGCATTGCAAAGAGGGCGGGCGCGGGGTAGGGGATCGCGCCGTGCGCGCACTGAACGGTGCCGTCTCCCATGGGAATCGGGCTCGCCGCCAACCGGGGCGAACCGAGATTCACCCAGCATTCGGCCGCAAGGCCGATCGAGAGAATGTTTGCCATGCGTCCCACTTCGTGGAAGTGGACGTCGTCTAGCGTCGTTCCGTGCACGCGCGCTTCCGCTTGCCCGAGCGTCTCCCAGACGCGGTTGCAGATCGCACGCGCTTCGGGACTCAAGCGACTTGCGTCGAGAATACGGGCGATGTCCGAGAGATGACGGTGGACGTGCCCTTCGGCGACAAGCGTACGCGCGGTGTAACCCGCAATCGACCGAACGCTGCGCGGACCGAAGTCGATTCCCGCCTCGACCTCGGGAAAGAGCTTCGCGAGAAAGGCGCTCGCCGTTCCCGACGTCTGCCCCGTGAGGGCGAGAAGGCCCGCCAAGAAGGCGTCGGCGTTGAAGCCCGCATGGATGCGGACGGTGATGATCGAATTTTGCATGGGGAAGTACCTTTGAAAAAATCGTTCGCTGCCGGAATCGAATTCTTCGCACGCCCGAGGTGATGCGTTTCGGGCGTTCTCAGGACGCGTTCAGAAGGCGCAGGACCCGCGCGGCCGCGCACGCCGCGCCGTAGCCGTTGTCGATATTCATGACGGCGACGCCTGGCGCACAGGAGGCGAGCATCGAGGAGAGGGCCGTCCGACCGCCTTGCGCGATCCCGTACCCGACCGACGTGGGAACGGCGAAGATCGGGCGGTCCGTAAGGCCTCCGAGCACCGAAGCTAGCGCCGCATCGAGCCCCGCCGCCACGATCACGACGTCGCAGGCGTTGATCTCCGCAATCGCCGCCTGGATGCGCCAAAGACCCGCGACGCCGCAGTCTTCGAAAAGCCGAACGTCGTACCCGAGGTATTCGAGCGTGCGTGCGGCTTCTCGCGTCACGAAAGCGTCCGCCGTTCCGGCCGACACCACCGCCGCGCACCCCGACGCATGCTTCGGACAGGTTTTCGCCCACGCCGTGCGCGAAAGGGGGTCGAAGTCGTAGGCCGCCCGAAGGTCTTCGGGGAGTGCCGCGAACCGCTCCGGCGCCACCCGCGTGAAGAGAATCGGTTTTTCGTCGGGGTCCGCAAAACGCGTGAAAAGCGCGAGCAACGCGTCCTCCGACTTTCCCTCCGAGAAGACTGCTTCGGGCAGTCCGATGCGGCGGTCGCGCTCGATGTCGAAACGAATGCCCGGGGCGGCGTGCGGGGTTCGGGTCACGGGGGGATTCCTCCTTACTCGGTGGGTGCGTGGGGTGGGCGGTTTGCGGACTTCGGCGAACGTTTTTTCTCAGGACTCGATGCGCGGCACCGTAAGGCTCCCTTCCGGCATGAGAATGACGGAAGGATGTTCGCCCGTATAGGTTTTGGCGATTTCGAGGGCTTCGGGGACCGTGTCGACCGCAGCCGTAAAGAGCATGTCGTGCGCGAGCGTTTTGTCGAGGCTCGTAACGAGAATGTAGTGGGCTTTTTCCAAGGGGCGCGTGATCGCGTAGGCTTTGTTCGCGCCGATGCGGAAATTCGTTTTGAGTTCCGCCTTGATGGCTTCGGGGGTCTTCAGGCGCCGGAAGGTTTCTTCAAGCACGGCGGATCCCGACCCTTCGACGCATTCCGCCAGGAGAATCACCACGCCCCCGTCGCGCACCGCGCACGAGGCGTTTTCCATTGTCTTTTGCATCTGATAGACGTTGATGTCCTTGGGGTAGCCGCCGCAGGAGGCGATCACGAGGTCGGCCGCCTTCGGAATCACGGCGCCGTAGACGCGGTCGACGAATTTGCACGCTTCGCGGTGGGCGGCGCGGTAGTCGCCCGCGAACATGCCGACGAAGCGGTGACGGGCATTGAGGACCGCGTTGAAGAGAAAGAGCGAGCGGCCTTTCGCAAAGAGCGCCACTCCTTCCATCTGGTCTTCGTAGCAGGGGTTGCCGTCCGTAACGCCGAGCTTCGCATGTTCGTCGAGCATGAAGCTGTGGTTGACGCGCACGGTTTCCATCGCTGCGCACCCGGGGAGAATCGCCTTGCGCCCGCCGCCGTAGCCCGAGAAGTAGTGGTGCACGATCGTGCCCGTCAGAATGACGTGGTCGACGTTGCAGAGCTCTTTGTTGATCCAGACGGGCGTACCGCGCGAGGTGGTGCCGAAGTATTCGAAGTCTTCCGTGCGGGTCGAAACCGAGTTGTAGGTCTTCAGGCGCCCCGCAACGTCCGCACCCACCTGTGCGACGATTTCTTCGTCGGTCATTTCGCGGTGCGTTCCGAGGGCGAAAACGATCTTCATGTTCGCGTCGGGAACGCCGAGTCGGTTGAGTTCGTTCACGAGAACGGGCATGAAGTCGAAGCTGTTCGCAACGCGCGTCGGGTCGTTGCAGATGAAGGCCACGGTGTCGCCGGGCTTCACGATCTCTTCGAGCGCGGGCGAGCCGATCGGGTGACGTACGGCGTCGAGCACCGCTTCGGGGATGTTCTCGATAACGGGAAAGTCGGCCGTGCGCACTTCGGCAAGCACGTCTTCGTCGGGAACGGCAAAGGTCTTGGTGCCGCGTCCGTAGGCAAATTCGCAGATTCGATCGGTCATGGGTGTCTCCTTGAGGTCGGTCCGAGGCCCCGGGAAGCGAATGCGGGTCGGCGGATTCGCTTGGCGGGCACGCCCCTTCGGCTTCGGTCGCATCGGGGCGTCCGCAAATATTAAACGGCCGTCCGATGTCACCGAGTGACGTCGCTCAATGCTCGGCCGTCCTTTTGTCGGCACCTTTGGCGCGGATCAAAACAGCTTGTCCGCTTTGCAGTAGTGCAACCTTGTATACACGCCGTTCGTTTGCGTTCGATCGTGTTCGTTCTTTCGAGGGTAATGCACTCCGTAGGACGCAGATTTTCCGTCCCCGTCCTCTTCTTGTCTCATCGTGCCGGTTCGCGCGGTTCCCGGGGGACGTCCCCTTTTCCCTCCTTTTCGGCTCTTTCCTCGTATCCGAGGGAAACATCTCCGAGGCGGTGTTTTGAAAATGCTCGCGGGCGGTCGCGGAGAGGTTGCGGAGAAGCCACGAAGGACGGCTCTAAAATATTTTCCAGCGACTCTTGACAAACCGCCGAATTCCTGTAAAATTCGAAATCTCTTCGGTGCAGGCACCAAGAGCAGACGGTGGGTGTAGCTCAGTTGGTAGAGTCCCGG
>ENA-UEQM01000051-UEQM01000051.1-human-gut-metagenome-genome-assembly--contig:-NODE-51-length-73589-cov-60.828858_pt1 | contig 73589 bp, 51 predicted proteins | sample MGYA00242948_ERZ507948 | MGnify/ENA primary metagenome ERZ507948 (study PRJEB26167, sample SAMN06115440) | human gut metagenome | host: Homo sapiens | place: China:Hubei | collected 2015-07-28 | study... | reverse complement strand
GACATAGCAAAGCCCTGGCTTGTGAAAGTCAGGGCTTTGTGATTTTTTTAGAATAAGGGAGTTTTGACACACCTCCCTCCTGATCTGTGCGCATCTGTGAAATCTGTGGGAGGTTTTTGATTGGTGTTCTCCCAGGGGGTGCAGCGGTCTCCGCTGCACCAACCAAGCAATCGTGCACCGACATTACATTCCTCCCTCAAGATCATTTTAAACAACATTGTTTTAAACAACCTTGTTTAAAACCAATATGTTTTGTATCTTTGCACACATAAACCATTAACAATCGCCACAATGACAGGTAAGATAGAAGCACCATTTGTGTTCGGAGTACGCGTGGAAGGCGACACTTTCACCGACCGACATGAAGAAACCGAACGCCTGAAAGCCAATTTCACATATCTTCCCACAGAATTCTCGGAACCCACAGAAACGACTGTCGGAGAATATTCTCCCGCGGATTTCACAGATGCTCACAGATCTTTAGGTTGCGTTTTTGCCTCCTAATCTGTGCACATCCGTGCAATCTGTGGGAGTTTTTGTAGGAGGGTATGGCATCCTGCCATACCCACGCCACCCTCTGAAGTCCTCCCACAGAATTCACGGATTTCACAGAAACGAATGGCGTAGAAGAGCCTCCCACGGATTTCACAGATGCTCACAGATGGTTAGGCTGCGTAAGGTTCTGTGGCTTCTGTGGGAAGATAGTTTGGTGGCTGCGTGGGTATGGCAGGGATGCCATACCCTCCTAATCTGTGCACATCCGTGCAATCTGTGGGAGAATATCTTGCGTCATAAACTTCTGTGAAATCTGTGAATTCCGTGGGAGGCTCTTCTCTGCCAGAAACTTCTGTGGGAAGATAGTTTAGTGGCTGCGTGGGTATGGCAGGGATGCCATACCCTCCTAATCTGTGTACATCCGTGAAATCCGTGGGAGAATATCTTGCGCCAGAAACTTCTGTGCACATCCGTGCAATCTGTGGGAGGCTCTTCTCCGCCAGAAACTTCTGTGGGAAGATGGTTTAGTGGCAGCGTGGGTATGGCAGGGATGCCATACCCTCCTAATCCGCTATCCGTGGGAGTTTTTGTAGGAGGGAATGTGCGTTTTGTGTGAGTTAATAGTGTAAAAACTTAAAAAATTTGTGAAAATTTTTGCTGCTATACATATTTTTATTAAATTTGCACCGAAGAGGGAGTGCGTAGTGCCGGAGTGCGGCGCGTCACTCATACACGCCAACACAAGCAGCAGCGATCCCCCGGCAACTGAAAACCGAAAGAAACCGATTTTAAAACCGATTTATTCAAACAGAATTTTTTTAATTAACTTAATTCAATAACAATTTATTAACAAACAAAAGAAAGGATTTAGTATGAAAAAAATCTTATCTCTTCTTTCGATGTTGATGATTACCGTTATGGCATTTGCTACTGACTATAAAGGTCAGTTGGATTACATTTTGACCACAAGAAATGGTGATTTAAATGGTCCAAGCAACGCGCAAGGTGTTCTCAAAATCGAGGATTATGCCGGTGGCAAATATACTGTTACTGCCACAGGTTGTGATTTGTCTTCAATTGACAAAGATTTGGGCGATTGGGGCGAAATTATTTGTGAAGGTGTTGAAGGAACAACCGACGCAAATGGTGTCACAACTATTAATGTAACCCCTTACGCTTTTCGCGGAAGCGATAACGCAGGATTTAAGAGTGCGAAGCTCTTCGTTAAGTTTAAGGGTGATAAGGCTTATGCTACATTTGAGGGAACTTATAATCCTAACTTCTACACCAGCTATAAGCTGAAGTACACCTTCGGCGTTGACGAAGGCTTCGACGGCGGTTCTACCGGCGGTGGCGAGACTGGTGGCGAGACATCATCTATCGTAACCGTTAAGGAGAACTTCCAAAGCACAGAGGGTTCAAGTTGGGGCGAAAATGTAACTATCGACTGGAACACACAGAAGCTTGTTGCTTCTATTAACCTCGCAAGCACTGGTTCTGACAAGGGCTTCCTCGGTGTAACCAAGAAAGGACAAACTGCAGGTTGGAATAAATATGGTATAATTTTCTACAATACTAATGGCTCTACTGTTCAGGGCTATGCTCCTGGTCAGCCTAACAACGCTAATACTGATCAGGTTACTAAGGGTGAAGACCCCGTTCGTTTTGAAATCTCTAAGGACGGTGGTGTAAAATGCCAGGGCAATGTTGTTATTTCTGCATCTAATATTGCTCATCTCACCAACCAGTCAGAAATCGTTGTTGGTGCTGCTGACAAACCAGCTGGTGCTTTATACAACTACATCAAGGTTGTTCCTCTCAATTGGACAGAGGTTCCTCCAGTAACTGTTGTTGACACCAAGGAGTTCAAAAACGTTGCTTACACCACTTCAATGGGTGGTAACGGAACTGCAACTGTAACATTCACTGAGATGTCTGACGGTACATTCCCGATGACATTCGTTTCTGACGATTTAAATGTTAAAGCTGAAAACCTCACAAAGGATACAGATGCTAAGGGTCGCACTACTTACACTGGTACAGCAAAACGCACAGATGCTGATGTGACATTCACTGTTAAGGCAGTTGTTTACACAGAGGGTACAGAGGAAAAACTCTACATGACAATGGATAACGGCTCAAGCTTAGTTGTTACTGTTGGTGAAGACCCAGACGCTCCGAAGGTAGTTGCTACTGTTCCGTTCACTGGCGTTACACTCTCTGCTTCAAATGGTGTGACTGGCACTGCAGACGTAACATTCAAGGAAATGTCTGACGAAACAGTTCAGATGACATTCAATGGTGCTGGCTACGGCATTTCTGCTACAAACCTCACAAAGGGTACAGACGCTAAGGGTCGCACCACCTACACTGGTCAAGCAGTAAATGATGCTGCGTCGACTGTTACCTACACTGTTAAGGCAGTTGTTTACACAGAGGGCGCAGAGAAAAAACTCTATATGACAATGGTGTCAGTTGACGGCACAACATTCACAGTTGGCGAGGATCCTGACTACGTAGCTCCAGAGCCAGAAATCGAGGGCACAGTAGTAGAGGGTTCTAAAAACTATGCTGCTAATGGCTCTAAGTTCGAGTGGTCTAACATCGCTATCAACTGGAATAAGCAGAAGCTCGTTGCAGTTATTGACCTCTCTTCTTGTACAGGAACGAGTGAGAACATTCTCTCTGTAGGTCAGAATATTGGTTCTTGGAGCATCGGTGGTTGGCACTTCTACTACACTGTAGCATCAAAGAAAATGAAGTCTGACTATCTCGCAACAGGTGGCGCACACCCAGTTTCTGATCCTAAGACAGGTGTTGAGCCTGGTACAGTACGTATCGAGCTCTCTAAGGCTGAGGGTTGTACAATCGACGGCGTATCATACAACGCTCTTTACGACTCAAGCGTAACTGGTACATGGCAGTCAAATACAGAAGACTTCTGGAATCTCACAAGTGTAAACATCGGTTCTAAGGAAGGTGCTAACCGTAGTAACGCCGTTATCAAGTACGTTACTGTAGTTGACCTCCCAGTCACTGTTAAGGACGAGAAGACCTTCAACGAGGCTCTCTATATGCAGGATCAAAAAGTTGCTGACGCTACGGTTGTAGTTAAGGAGATGTCTGACGAGACAATCAACATGTCTCTCAAGTTCGGTGAAAACGAGTACACATCTACTGAGCTTACAAAGGGTACAGACACTAAGGGTCGCACTACTTACACTGGTAAGGTAGCTAACGGTACTCAGACATACGATGTAGCAGGTGTTGTTTACGAAAAGGACAACGTAGCTCGTCTTTACATGACACTGAAAACAAGTATTACTACTGTCGTTGTTGGTGAGAACCCAGACGTTGTAACTCCTGAGGTAACTGAGGTTTCTAACAAGACATACACAAGCAACCTCCGCATCCTTGATGGCGAAACGACAGTTGTTGAAGAGGCTGAAGCTAATGTGAACATCATCAAGTACTCTGACGAGTCTTATAAGGTTACTCTTAAGAACGTTAATATGCTCAACAAGACTCAGGACCTCGTATTCGTAGGTAAGGCACTCATTGAAGAGGCTCCTACTGAGGCAACAGAGCCGCTCACAATCATTGCTAAGTCGGATGCTGCTACAACAGAATTCTTCGGCGAGGAGATGAGCGCAACATTCGAGATCACAGAGGTTTCTGCTGAAGAGATCAAGATGGGCTTTGTTCTCAATAATACAAGCTTAGAATATCAGGGCGAGTTCAACTACACTGAGGAAGAAACACCTGAGGTTTACACAAACAACCTCCACATCTACGACGCTGCTGCTCCTGAGACAGACCTCTTCCAGGCTGACCAGGCTAAGGTAGAGTTCTTGGCTACTGCTACAGGTGGCTTCAAGCTCACTCTTAAGGACGTAACACTCAACGAGAAGACTCAGGACCTCGTATTCACTGGTACACTTCCTACACCACAACCAGGTGGTCAGGAGCCGCTCGCAGAAGAGGGTGAGGGTGAAGTAACTCCTGCTGAGCCAGCAATGGTTCTCAACGCTACTGCTGACGAGGCTACTGCTACATTCCTCGGTGCTACATCTGCAACAGCTGTGTTCAATGTAATCATGAATGATGAAGCAGAAACTGAAAACGATGCATTCGCACTCACATTCACTATCACAGCAGGTGAGAAGACTCTCGGTGGTGAGTTCAACTACGAGAAGACTCCAGATGTTGAGGAATATCCTATCAACTTCGACAAGACAGCTAACAGCACACATAATTCTCGTGCCCTCAACAGCTTCTCTCTCCAGCAGACAGGCAAGGAAAAGCAGACAAAGAGCGTTAAGACTTCAAAGGCTGCTTACGAGGATCATACAGCAGACGAGCCGTTCACAGTTGAGGCTGGCAGCGAACTGACAGCTTCGTTCGATTATACAGGCGAATGGATGCATAGCTTCGTTTACATCGACTTCGATAACGATGGTCAGTTCTCTTATAAGGAGGGACAGTGGGATCAGACTGACACCGATTTGGTAGCATTCAGCTTCTACTCTCTCGACTCTAACCCAAAGAACGATGCATCTGGTTACAACTCAGTAGGTGATGAACTTACAGGAGATGCTCGCAATACTTATGTTGCACCTTCGTTCAAGGCTCCTGCTAAGGCTGGCGAATATCGTATCCGCTTCAAGTTCGATTGGAACTGCATCCTCCCTGGTGGTTCAAGCAGTATCCTCTCTGACGGTGGCGGCGTTTGGGACGCAACTCTTAAGGTTGTAGAGCCGGTTGTTGACGGCATCAGCACAATCAACGCTGAGGTTGCTAACGGTGAGGCACAGCTCTTCACAGTTAACGGCATTAAGCTTAACAAGCTCCAGAAGGGTCTGAACATCGTTCGCACCGCTGACGGCAAGGTTAAGAAGGTACTCGTTAAGTAATCATAGGAGGGTATGGCATCCTTGCCATACCCACGCATCCACATAACTAACGTAAGAGGGCATGGCATTCCGCCATGCCCTCTTTGTTTTTCCCCCCAGGGGATGCGTGTTCTCCCCACGGAATGCACGGAACCCACAGAAGTTTAGGGTGCGTGTTCTCCCACAGAACACACTTAGGAGGGTATGGCATCCCTGCCATACCCACGCCGCCCACTTGATAATTCTCCCACAGATGGCACAGATGCACACAGATGGTTTGGCTGCGTAGGGTTCTCCCACAGAATTCACAGATGCTCACAGATTAGGAGGGTATGGCATCCCTGCCATACCCACGCTACCCTCTGCCAATCCTCCCACGGAATTCACAGAATTCACAGAAATTTCTGGCGCAAGATATTCTCCCACAGATTTCACAGATGCTCACAGATTAGGAGGGTATGGCATCCCTGCCATACCCACGCCACTCTCTGCCAATCCTCCCACGGAATTCACAGAATTCACAGAAATTTCTGGCGTAGAAGAGCCTCCCACGGATTTCGCAGATGCCCACAGATGGTTAGGCTGCGTAAGGTTCTGTGGCTTCTGTGGGAAGATAGTTTGGTGTCTGCGTGGGTATGGCAGGATGCCATACCCTCCTATAATTGCACAGACTGGGGACTAAAATTCTGCGTGTTCTGTGCAATCCGTGGGAAAATATCTCAGCAAGAAATATCTGTGCGCATCTGTGCCATCTGTGGGAGGATATTTCAGCAAGAGGTTTCTGTGAATTCGGTGAATTCTGTGGGAGGATGCAGTGGCTGCTTGGTTGGTGCAGTGGAGACCACTGCACCTCCTGGGAGGGTGCGTTGGTATGGCAGGGATGCCATACCCTCCTACAATTGCACATACTGGGGGCTAAAATTCTGCGTGTTCTGTGCAATCCGTGGGAGGATATCTCAGTAAGAAATATCTGTGTACCTCTGTGCAATCTGTGGGAGGATATCTCAGCAAGAGGTTTCTGTGGGTTCTGCGAATTCTGTGGGAGGATATGCGCGGTTTGCTTGGTTGGTGCAGTGGAGACCACTGCACCCCCTTGTAGAGTGCAAAAAGTGCATTGATTTCTTTGTCGTTACGAAGTTTCGTTGTATATTTGCAATGTAAACAAAGTATAGGACTATGGGCAAATACATCAATCCGTTCACCGACTGGGGCTTCAAGCGACTCTTCGGACAGGAGTTCAGTAAACCGTTGCTGATAAGTTTCCTCAACGACCTGCTCGTCGATGAGCTACACGTCAAGGACCTCACGTTCCGCGACAAGGAACTGCTGCCACCCACGAAAGACCAGCGTGGCATCATCTGCGATGTCTACTGCGAGACGGATACCGGCGACCGCTTTATCGTTGAGATGCAGAACCGCTGGCAGCCGAACTTCCTCGACCGCTCCATCTGCTACGCCTGCCGTAGCATCCTCGATCAGGTGGACAAGGGTAGGGCAGAGCGCGAGGATGCCTATAAGTTTCTGCCCGTTTACACGATATGTTTTATGAACTACATGCCGCATACGGACGAGGTATCTAAGTTCCGTACGGACATCGTATTAGCGGACAAGGACACGAAGGCGCAGGTGTCCAACAAGCTCCGCTTTATCTACTTGGCGCTTCCGCTCTTCGAGAAGAAGGCGGAGGAATGTGTTACAGATTTTGAGAAATGGATTTACGTATTGAAGCATATGGAAGCATTAAGCAGAATGCCGTTCACGGCACAAAAGGAGATATTCAAGCAGCTTGAGGACTATGCCGACAGCCACCGCCTTACAAAGAAGGAGTGGGAGGCGTACGAGAATAGTCTCTGGGTCGTGCGCGACAATATGGCGTGCATGGCAGCTGCAGAGCGCGAGGCACGAGAGAAAGGACACGCGGAGGGTCATGCGGAAGGACACGCCAAAGGTATGAAACAAGGTCGTGCAGAAGGACGTGCGGAAGGGCGTGCGGAAGGACGTGCGGAAGGACGTGCGGAAGAGAAGAAGGCTATTGCGAAGCAGTTCCTTGCAATGGGACTTACCGTAGAGCAGGTTGCACAGGGCTCAGGTTTATCAATAGAAGAAGTAAAAGGTTTGCAGTAACCCCCTATAGGGTGCAGCAACCAAGCAAATATTACAAATAAGAGGGCATGGCATTCCGCCATGCCCTCTTTGTGTTTTTCCCCAGGGGGTGGTGCTGTTTTCTCCCACAGAATGCACGGAACCCACAGAAAGTTTAGTTGGTGCAGCGGTCTCCGCTGCACCAACCGAGCAGAGATGTACTGCCCACAGAACACACTTAGGAGGGTATGGCATCCCTGCCATACCCACGCCGCCCACTTAATAATTCTCCCACAGATTTCACAGATGCACACAGATGGTTAGGCTGCGTAGGGTTCTCCCACGGAATCCACGGAACACACAGAAACTTCTGGCAGAGAAGAGTCTCCCACAGATGCTCACAGATGGTTTGGCTGCGTATGGTTCTCCCACAGATTTCACAGAATACAGATGTTCTATCAGGGGGTGCACCAGTCTCTGCTGCACCAACCGAACACTCGTGCACCAACATTGTAATCCTCCCACGGAAATCACAGAACACACAGAAGCTTCTGGCGTAGAAGAGCCTCCCACAGATGCGCACAGATGCACACAGATTTTTAGGTTGCGTTTTTGCCTCCTAATCTGTGTACATCCGTGCAATCTGTGGGAGAATATCTTGCGTCATAAACTTCTGTGGTTTCTGTGGCTTCTGTGGGGAGATAGTTTGGTGGGTGCGTGGGTATGGCAGGGATGCCATACCCTCCTATAGTTTGCTCTGTTAGCTTTGTTGGTGCAGTTCTTGCTCTGGCAAGCGGCAAGGCCGAGCGGAGACAGCTGCACCCCCTGGAGCTGCACCCCCTTGAAGTTTGCAACAAGGTTGCAGAATATTTTTCCGAACTTTGTCAATGATTATTTTTCTCTTAGTAATTAACAACAAATGAAATATGATTAGAAGAATATCCTATTACTTATTATCAGCAGTCTTTGTGGCGGGAATGAGCGCCTGCGGAAGCAATGCGCACGACGGTCACGACCATGCAGACCATGAACATGCTGCGCACGACCATGACCACGACCACGACCACAGCGAGGCGGAGGGACACGACCATGAGGCTGAGCTTGCAGGCAAAGAGGCGAAGGGCGCACATGCCGACGAGATAATACTCTCTGCGGAGAAAGCGCGTGCAGCCGGAGTGAAGGTGGAGGAGGTGAAGCCCAGCACGTTCCACGGCGTGATACACACGAGCGGAAAGGTGATGTCGGCATCGTGCGACGAGACCACCGTCGTGGCTACTATCAGCGGACGCGTGCAGTACAAGAACCACGTGAGCGAGGGACTGAAGGTGGCAAGCGGCACCACGCTGTTCTCCATCACCTCCGCCGGTATGCAGACCGCCGAGGGCGACCCCGTGCAGCGTGCACGCATCGACTACGAGCGTGCCGAGCGCGACTACACACGTGCGAAGATACTCATCAAGGACCGTATAATAAGCGAGAAAGACCTCGCCGTGGCGAAAGCTGAGTACGAGGCTGCGAAGCTCACCTATAACGGTATGCAGCGCACACGCAGCGCGGGTGGAGTAGTGGTGACGGCTCCGCGCAGTGGCTACGTGAAGCAGTGTCTCGTGAACGGTGGCGACTACGTGGAAGCCGGTCAGCCGCTCGCCATCATCACGCAGAACAAACACCTCTACCTGCGTGCGGAGATACCCGAGCGCCACTTCAATGAGCTGAATAAGATACGCTGTGCGAAGTTCCGCACGAGCTACAGCAAGCGTCTCTACGACATCACAGAGATGGGCGGACGCATAAAGTCGTACGGTCGCTCGGCGGAGGTGAACAACTCGTATCTGCCCGTCATCTTCGAGTTCAACAACACGGGTGACGTAGTGCAGGGTTCTTACGCCGAGATATACCTCATAACCCAAGACCGCCCGAACGTCATCACACTGCCCCTCACCGCCCTCACCGAGGAGCAGGGCATCCACTTCGTCTACGTGCAGATAGATGCCGAAGGCTACCGCAAGCAGGAGGTGACGCTCGGCGAGAGCGACGGCGAGCGTGTGGAGATACTCACGGGTGTGAAGCAGGGCGACCGCGTCGTGACGAAGGGTGCCGTGCAAGTACGATTGGCTTCGGCTGCGAACGCCATCCCGGCACATAACCATAATCATTGATTTTTAAGTAGACGAGGGACGGGTATACAAGCAGTGCGTGTCCTCCCACGGAACACACGCACGGAAGGTTAGGGTGCGTGGTGTTCTCCCACAGATTTCACAGATACTCACAGATGTTCCCCCAGGGGGTGCAGTGGTCCCCACTGCACCAACCAAGCAGAGATGTACTGCCCACAGAACACACTTAGGAGGGTATGGCATCCCTGCCATACCCACGCCACCCACTTAATAATCCTCCCACAGATGGCACAGATGCACACAGATGTTTAGGTTGCGCGTTATCCCACAGAATGCACAGAACGCACAGAAGTTCTCCTCTGCAAGAAAATTCTGTGAATTCTGTGGGAAGATGCAATGGCTGCTCGGTTGGTGCAGCTGAGACAGCTGCACCCCCTGGTAGGCTCCTACAATTGCACAGACTGGGAGGGTGTCCTAAGATATCTGTGCGCATCTGTGACATCTGTGGGAGGATATCTCAGCAAGAGGTTTCTGTGAATTCGGTGAATTCTGTGGGAAGATAGTTTGGTGGCTGCGTGGGTATGGCAGGATGCCATACCCTCCTATAAGTGCACCTCTTGAGGAAATCTACTCGTTAACTTGTCAACTAATAAAGAAAAAAGCTATGTTGAATAAGATAATAAGGTTCTCGCTTGAGAACAGAATACTCGTGTTGGTGGCGTCGGTGCTGCTCGTCATAGGCGGACTGTACTCCACCAGTAAGACCGATGTGGACGTGTTCCCCGACCTCAACGCACCCACCGTGGTCATTATGACCGAAGCCGGCGGCATGGCGACAGAGGAAGTGGAGCAGCTCGTGACGTTCCCGATAGAGACCGCCGTCAACGGCAGCACCGGTGTGCGTCGCGTGCGCTCGCAGTCGACCAACGGCTTCTCCGTAGTGTGGGTGGAGTTCGACTGGGGCACCGACATCTACCTCGCCCGCCAGATTGTGAGCGAGAAACTCGCCGCAGTAGGCGAGCAGATGCCCGCTGGAGTGAGTGCTCCGGTGCTCGGTCCGCAGTCGTCGATACTCGGCGAGGTGCTCATCGTGAGCCTCACCAGTAAGCACACCACGCAGCAAGACCTGCGCACGTACGCCGACTGGGTGATACGTCCGCGACTACTCTCCACCGGCGGTGTGGCGCAGGTGAGCGTGCACGGCGGCGACATCAAGGAATACCAGATACTCCTGAGTCCGGGCAGGATGAAGCACTTCGGCGTGTCGCTCGCCGACATCATGGCGTGCACACGCGGCATGAACACCAACACCAACGGTGGCGTGCGCTACAAGTACGGCAACGAGTACATCATCCGCGGCATCACCTCGACCAACGATGTGGAGAAGCTCGGCGCGAGCATCGTGAAGAAGAATGGCGAGAGCGTAGTCACCCTCGCCGACGTAGCCGACATAAAGATAGGCAACCAGTCGCCGAAGCTCGGTGTTGCCAGCGAGCGCGCCCAGTCAGCCGTGCTCCTCACCGTTACGAAGCAGCCCAACACCAGCACCATCGACCTCACCAAGCACCTCGACCTTGCACTCGACGACCTCAAGCAGACCCTGCCCTCCGACGTGCATATCTCTACCGACATCTTCCGCCAGGCAGACTTCATAGAGAGCAGTATCGACAATGTGCAGAAGTCGCTCATCGAGGGCGCCATCTTCGTGGTTGTCATCCTTATGCTCTTCCTTGCCAACGTGCGCACCACACTTATCTCGCTCGTCACGATACCCATCTCGTTTCTCGTGGCGATGATAGTGCTCAACGCCCTCGGCATCAGCATCAACACCATGACCCTCGGCGGACTTGCCATTGCCATCGGCTCGCTCGTCGACGACGCTATCGTCGACGTGGAGAACGTGTACAAGCACATACGCCAGAACCGCGCGCTGCCCGAGGCAGAGCGAGTGCCCATTATCGAACTCGTGTACAACGCTTCGCGCGAGGTACGTATGCCTATCCTCAACTCCACGCTGATTATCGTGGTGAGCTTCGCGCCGCTCTTCTTCCTCAGCGGCATGGAAGGCAGGATGCTTATACCCCTTGGCATCGCCTTCGTGACAGCCCTCTTCGCCTCCACCCTCGTAGCCCTCACGCTCACCCCCGTGCTCTGCAGCTACCTGCTCGGCAAGAGCAAGGGCGAGCTGCCGAAGGAAGCCTTCGTGGCAGTGTGGCTTAAGACATACTACGAGCGTGCCCTGCTGTGGGTGCTCGCCAACACACGCAAGGTGATAGTAGGCACCGCAGCGCTGTTCGTTGTCGCCGTGGGCGTGTTCTTCTGCTTAGGCAGCAGCTTCCTGCCCAAGTTCAACGAAGGCTCGTTCACCATCAACATCTCTTCGCTGCCCGGCATCTCGCTCGAAGAGAGCGACTCTATCGGTGCACGTGCCGAGCGACTGCTGCTGCAGGTGCCCGAGATAAAGACCGTGGCACGCAAGACCGGCCGCGCCGAACTCGACGAGCACGCCCTCGGCGTGAACGTGAGCGAGATAGAAGCCCCGTTCGAGCTGAAAGACCGCAGCCATGAAGAAGTGCTCAACGACGTGCGCAAGCGCCTCTCGGTGCTCGCCGGTGCCAACATCGAGATCGGTCAGCCCATCTCCCACCGCATCGACGCCATGCTCTCGGGCACGCAGGCCAGCATAGCCATCAAGCTCTTCGGCACCGACCTCAACCGTATGTTCACCATCGGCAACCAGATAAAGGACGCCTGCCAGGACATCAAGGGCATCGCCGACCTCAACGTAGAGCAGCAGATAGAGCGTCCCGAACTGAAGATAGTGCCGCGCCGCGAACTGCTCGTGCGCAACGGCATCACGCTGCCCGAGTTCAACGAGTTCCTCGCCGTGAACCTCGCCGGCGAGACCGTCTCGCAGGTGTACGAAGCCGGCAGAGCCTTCAACCTCGTGGTGAAGGCAGCCGACTACGACGAGATAAGCAACCTCATCATCGACACGCAGGACGGACGCAAGGTGCCGCTGAGCGACGTGGCAGACATCATATCCAGTGCCGGACCCAACACCATCAACCGCGAGAACGTGCAGCGCAAGATAGTAATCTCCGCCAACACCAGCGGCAGAGCCTTGAGCGACGTAGTAGCCGACATCAAGCAGGCAGTAGGCGAGAAAGTGCAGCTGCCCGAAGGCTACCACGTAGAGTACGGCGGACAGTTTGAGAGCCAGGAGAGTGCCAGCCGCGTGCTCTACCTCACCTGCATGGTAGCCATCGTCGTCATCTTCTTCCTGCTCTTCATGCAGTTCCGCAACGCCCTTGAAGCCGGTGTCATACTGCTCAACCTCCCGCTGGCACTCATCGGCGGCATCTTCGCCATCGTGCTCACCACCGGCGAGGTAAGCATCCCAGCCGTCATCGGCTTCATCTCGCTCTTCGGCATTGCCACGCGCAACGGTATGCTACTCATCACCGAGTATAAGCGTCTGCGCACCGAGGAAGGCAAGAGCGTGCGCGAAGCCATCGTCGAAGGCTCGCTCTCGCGTCTGAACCCCATACTCATGACCGCCCTCACCTCCGCCCTCGCCCTCGTGCCCCTCGCCCTCGGCGGCGACCTGCCCGGCAACGAGATACAGTCGCCGATGGCGAAGGTGATACTCGGCGGACTCATCAGCTCCACATTACTCAACGCATTCATAGTACCGATAATATATGAGAAGATATCTAATCGCCACAGCCGTGGCACTCAGCGCGTGTAGCGCCGCCTTCGCCGACACCGTTGGCGACGTGCTCAAGCAGATAGCTGCGAACAACCTCACCCTGCAGTCGGCAGCTCACGACACGCGTGCCGACGTGCTCGACGTGAAAGCCACGAACACCCTCGGCGGTCCGTCGGTAGAGTACAGTCCGTTCTTCACGAAAGGCTACTCCGGCGTAGCCGAGAGCGAGCTCGTGGTGAGCCAGGAGATCGACTTCCCTACGAAGTACGCCGCCCGCAGCAAGCAGGCGCAGATGCAGCAGGCGGTAGGCGAGAAGCAGATAGCCAAGCAGCGCCGCGACATACTCCTGCAGGCGCAGATGGTCTGCCTCGACCTCATCCGCGTGAACCAGACCCTCGCCATGCTCCGCGAGCGCCTTGCCAACAGCGACACCCTCCTCCTGATGTACGAGAAGCGCATGGAGGCAGGCGATGCCAACGCCCTTGAGCTGAACAAGGTGAAGCTCGACTGCATGGAGGTGCGCACCCTCGTCAGCGAGGCAGAAGGCGAGCGCACCGCCCTCCTGCAGCAGCTCAAGCAGCTCAACGGCGGCAAGCCGATCGACGTAGCCACCACCGAGCTGCCCCACTACGAGCCGATAGCCGACTTCGAGCAGTATCGCGCCCTCGCCCTCGCCTCGGATGCCGACGTGGCAGTGGCGCAGACCGCCCTCCGCGCTGCCGACCTGAACCTGAAGCAGCAGAAGAGCGAGTGGCTGCCCAGCATCTCCTTCGGCTACCGCCGCAACACCGAGCAGCGCGAAGCCATCAACGGCTTCATGGTAGGCGTGAGCTTTCCGCTCTACAGCAACAGCAGCAACGTTAAGGCGGCACGCGAGCGCCGTCAGAGTGCCGAGCTGCAGGTGCAGCAGGCGCAGCACGACGCAGAAGCCGAGCTGCGCACCAGCTACGAGCAGCTGCAGGGCTTGCAGGAGGTGATAGACCACAGCGACGTGAAGCTCCTACAGGAGTCGCTCGCGCTCTTCAAGAAGGCACTGCAGCAGGGCGAGATAACCGCCCTTGTCTACTACGTGGAGATAAACAGCATATACGAGAAGCTACAGCGACACATCGACCTCCACTGTCAGAGCGTGAAGCTGCTGGCGGAGCTGCACCGGAATGAGTTGTGAGTTTTGAGTTTTGAGTTTTGAATTGTTGCCTGCGGCAATTTTGAGTTGTGAATTGTTAAAGGCTTAGGAAGGCTTAAAGAGGCTTAGTTCGGCTTATACGCTGCCTTAAGTTCGGCTTATACGCTGCCTTAAGTTGCTGCCTTAAGCTCGGCTTAATTGCCCCAGAAAACCTTTGTTATGCCCATCCGCGTCGACCGACGCGGATGCTCGTATCGACCGACGCGGATGCTCGTATCGACCGACGCAGATGCTCGTATCGACCGACGCGGATGCTCGTATCGACCGACGCAGATGCTCGTAACGACCGACGCAGATGCTCGTATCAACCGACGCGGATCATCTAACCATAATAGTTTGTCTGGTAAAACGTTTGTAGAGACGGAAAAAATCGTTAAATTTGCAAGAGTATGAACCACGGTATATCATGCAGAACGGCTTTGAAATTCCGTACGGACACAACGCCGACTGGGACAAGGCTAACGAGTGGGCAAGCAGAGTGTTGCTCGAGGAAGAGTAATTAAAAAGTAAAAAAGTAAAAGAGTAAAAAAGTAAAAGAGTAAAAAGGAAAAAGAGTAAAAAGGTAAAAAAGTAAAAAGCGAGGCAATGTCGGTGCTGACATTGCCTCGCTTTTACCTTTTAGAATATCTACTCCTTCGTTATTATGTTTTTAGAATATCGACTCCTCCGTTTCGGATGTGAACAGCTCAAGAGCTTTCATTCCCATGATGGAGTTGCCCTTCGAGTTGAGTCGCGGGCTCCATACCGCAATAGAGTAGCGCGACGGATATAAAGCCACGATGCCTCCGCCCACGCCGCTCTTGGCAGGCAGACCGACAAGAAAGGCGAACTCTCCCGACTCGTCGTATAAGCCGCAGGTCTGCATGATGGCGTTGATGCGTTTCACTCGCGATATGCTCAGGTTGACACCTGCGTGAGAGAACGGCTGACTGCTCTTGGCGAATGCCATGAAGGCACGCGAGAGATCCTCGCAGCTCATCTCTACAGAGCACATCGTGCAGTAGAAGTCGAGCACGTCGTGCACATCGTTATGCAGATTGCCGTGATGCTTCAGCAGATAGGCAATGGAAGCGTTCAGATTGCAGCAGCTCAGCTCCGAGCGCGTTACCTCCTCCGAGTAGTTGATGTCAGGGTTGTCAGCCAGCGTGCGCACGAAATTGATGAAGAACTCCTTCGGGTTGTCGATGAGCGAGAGGATAACGTCGGCAGTGACCAGGGCACCGGCGTTGATGAACGGGTTGCGCGGTTTGCCGTGCTCGTACTCCAGTTGCACAAGCGAGTTGAATGCTGTGCCCGACGGCTCCTTGCCTATTCTTTGCCACAGATCCTTGCCTAACAGACTCAGTGCTACGGCAAGCGAGAACACCTTTGAGATGCTCTGTATTGAGAACTTCACGTTGGATGCTCCGAGGCGGTAGGTTCTGCCGTCGAGAATGTTGAGGCAGAGCCCGAACTGGTCGGCGTTTACGTTAGCTAAAGCCGGGATGTAGTCGGCTTGCTTGCCGTCGTGAGCGTAGACCTCTATCTCTTGTCGGATGTGTTCCAATAATGGTTGATAGTCCATAGCCAAATGTTTTATGGTTCTCTGTATGCTTTAGTCGAACAGTCCAGGTTCCACAGCGTTGCTGCCCGTCATCGGTCGTCCGAGGTGCTGGTAGGCGAGGGGAGTGACCATGCGTCCGCGCTGCGTGCGCTTTATGAAGCCCTCCATGATGAGATACGGCTCGTACACCTCCTCGACGGTGCCCGTGTCCTCGCCGATGGCGGTGGCGATGGTAGACACGCCGACCGGTCCGCCGCGGAACTTGTCGATGATGGTGAGCAGTATCTTGTTGTCAATCTCGTCCAAGCCATACTGGTCGATGTTCAGTGCTGAGAGTGAGATGCGTGCAATGTCGCGGTCGATGCGTCCGTTGCCCTTCACCTGCGCAAAGTCGCGCACACGGCGCAGCAGAGCGTTCGCAATACGCGGCGTGCCACGCGAGCGGCGCGCAATCTCTATAGCCGCATCGTCGTCGATGGGCACCTTCAGAATCATTGCCGAGCGCTTGATAATCTTCTGCAGCATCTCCGGTCCGTAGTATTCCAGGTGGAGATTGATGCCGAAGCGTGCGCGGAGCGGAGCCGTGAGCAGTCCGCTGCGCGTTGTGGCACCCACGAGTGTGAACGGGTTGAGGTCGATCTGTATAGACCGCGCCGACGGACCCTTGTCGATCATGATGTCGATGCGGTAGTCCTCCATCGCCGAGTAGAGATACTCCTCTACGACGGGCGATAGGCGGTGGATCTCGTCGATGAAGAGCACGTCGCGCGGCTCCAGCGATGTGAGGATGCCGGCGAGGTCGCCCGGTTTGTCGAGCACCGGTCCGCTCGTAATCTTGAAGCCCACGCCCAGTTCGTTGGCTATGATGTTGCTAAGTGTCGTCTTGCCCAGTCCAGGGGGACCGTGCAGCAGTGTATGGTCGAGCGGTTCGCCGCGGTACTTCGCTGCCTCGACGAACACTTCGAGGTTCTCCACCACCTTCTGCTGTCCGCTGAAATCGCCGAACCGCAGCGGTCGGAGAGCGTTCTCAAAGTCCTTCTCGCCCTTGCGCCCCTGCTCCTGACGTATGTCGAAATCTTCTTCCATGTTGTTTTGCTTGTTTTTTGTGGGAGTAGAGGACAAGCAGTCGGCATGTTACCGGCAGTTGTCCAACTCGTTTCTTTTCATTATCAAAGGGTAACGTTCCGGATGCTTCAGACTTTCAATCTCCAGATCTACATCCAAATTAGGCCATTCAATGGCGTTGCGTCCGCACATCTGTACGTTGAGCGCATCCGAAATACTTGCATTGCGCATCCACGGAATGCGGTTGTAGGAAAGGAAGTAGTCCTGCCCTAACACGGAAATCATTAAACCCTTGTCGTTAATCATCAAGACGCTTACCGACATGTCTTGTGAACTTGACTTTAAAGTAGTCTCCATATTCTGTAAGTATTTTTTCGATAAAACTAAGTTCTTTGTTGTTAAAGCCATAATTCTCGGCAAGTTCTATATCAGGTTCAAGCCAATATTTAGCTTCTTTTTCTGCTTTGATTATGTGGATGTGTATTCTTGCTTCCTCGTTGGAGAAAATCTTGAATACGAATCCGTTCTGTTCCTTGAACTTTGGACTCATAGTTGTTCAAATAATATATTCTTTTTACAAAGTTAGTGCAAATCGAACACAATACAAAACAAGCTGGCTTGTTTTTATTGTTGAGATGCAGCCTAATTTATACAAAGTTAGTGTATTTTTGGCAGAAAAAACGCTATACACTTGGATAAAACAAATGAAACAACTAAATTTGTAGTCAACAGCCACTTCCGACTTACGGAAGAACGCACACTACTAACCCATTAAAACCCGAATAGAACTATGCTCGTAAAGACTTATTCCGCAGCCGTAAACGGACTCGACGTAACCACCGTAACCGTGGAAGTGAATATCGTGCCCGGCGTGATGTATCGCATGACCGGACTCGGCGACACCGCCGTGCGCGAAGGACGCGACCGCATCGCGTCGGCGTTGCAGGTGAACGGATATAAGTTTCCGCACGCAGACATCACCATCAACCTCGCTCCAGCCGACCTGCGCAAGGAGGGTAGCTCGTTCGACCTGCCGCTGGCTATGGCTATACTCACCGCGAGCGGAGCCGTGACAGCCGACACTATCGGCGACTACATGCTCGTGGGTGAGCTGAGCTTAGACGGCACGCTGCAGCCCGTGAAAGGAGCTCTGCCCATAGCCATACGGGCAAGAGCCGAGAAGTTCAAAGGACTGATTGTGCCGAAGCAGAACGAGCGTGAGGCAGCAGTGGTGAACAATCTGGAGGTGTACGGCATGGAGAGCATCACAGATGTCATCAATCTGCTCACCGGAAGAGAGATCTACGAGCCGACACACGTCGACACACGCCGCGAGTTCTACGAGCAGCAGAGCCGCTTCGACCTCGACTTCGCAGACGTGCGCGGTCAGGAGAGCGTGAAGCGTGCGTTGGAAGTGGCAGCGGCAGGCGGCCACAACCTGATAATGGTGGGGCCTCCGGGTTCGGGCAAGTCGATGATGGCGAAGCGTCTACCCTCTATTCTGCCCCCGCTGTCGCTTTCGGAGAGTCTGGAGACGACACAGATACACAGCGTAGCCGGAAAGCTGAAACGCGGCACATCGCTCATCTCGCAACGCCCGTTCCGCTCGCCCCATCACACCATATCCGAGGTGGCGCTCGTAGGTGGCGGCATCAATCCGCAGCCTGGCGAGATATCGCTGGCACATAACGGCGTATTGTTCGCCGACGAGTTGCCCGAGTTCAACAAGCAGACACTCGAAGTGCTGCGTCAGCCGCTCGAAGACCATAAGATAACCATCTCGCGCTCGAAGTACACCGTGGAGTTCCCCTGCTCGTTCATGTTCATCGCCTCGATGAACCCCTGCCCTTGTAGCTATTACAACGACCCGACGCACAAATGCTGCTGCACACCTGGACAGATTCAGCGTTACATGAGCAAGATATCCGGTCCGCTGCTCGACCGCATCGACATACAATGCGAGATTACGCCCGTGCCGTTCAAGGACATCTCGAAAGCGCAGCCCGGCGAGCCGAGTGCTGCCATCCGTGAGCGTGTCATCAAGGCACGCGACATACAGACCGTCCGCTATAAAGACTTCAAAGGCATACACTGCAACGCGCAGATGACCGAGCGCATGATTCACCAGTTCGTCGAGCCCGACGAAGCCTCCATCAATCTCCTGCGCACCGCCATGGAGAAGTTCTCGCTCTCCGCCCGTGCCTACAACCGCATACTGAAGGTGGCGCGCACCATCGCCGACCTTGACGGCTCAGAGCGTGTGGAAGTGCAGCATATCAGCGAAGCCATCGGCTACCGCAACCTCGACCGTGGCGACTGGGCGGAGCGCAGAATGTATTAAAAGTAAAAAAGTAAAAAGGTAAAAAAGTAAAAAGGTAGGAGGTATGGGCATCCTGCCCATACCACGCAGCCACGCAGCATTTAAAGATAAAAAGGTAGAATATGAACAATTCAATAGAAATATACCGCTCGCAAGACGGTAGCGTGCAGCTTAATGTGAAGCTGGAGAACGAGACAGTGTGGCTAACACAGAGTCAGATGGCAGAGCTGTTCGGACGTGATAGAACAGTTATTACACGTCATATAAACAATTGTTATAAAGAAGGTGAACTTGACCGACATATCACATGTGCAAAATTTGCACATATGGGTAAGGATCAAGACCAAACATATGAAACAACGATGTACAACCTTGATGTTATCATCTCTGTAGGCTATCGTGTTAAGTCTGTTCAAGGCACTCGTTTCCGCCAATGGGCTAACTCCGTGCTCAAGCAATACCTCATCAAGGGCTATGCCATCAATCAGCAGATAAAGCTCGACCGCTACAACGAGCTGAAGGATGTTGTGCGCCTTATGTCGCGTGCTGTCGGTTTGCAGGACAAGGTTACGACAGACGAGTATAGCGGACTGTTCAACGTTATCTCCGACTATGTGTATGCGCTCGACACGCTCGACCAGTACGACTATCAGTCGCTCTCTATCTCGAAGACTACCAAGGACGAGTCGTTCCGCGCCACTTACGACAATGCGATGGAGGCTATCAACGCATTGAAGGAGAAGTTCGGCGGCAGCAAGTGGTTTGCTAACGAGAAGGACGACTCGTTCAAGAGCAGCATCGGACAGATATATCAGACCTTCGGCGGTGAGGAACTCTATCCGTCGGTTGAGGAGAAAGCAGCAATGCTTCTGTATCTTGTGGTGAAGAACCACTCGTTCAGTGACGGCAACAAGCGCATTGCTGCGATGCTCTTCCTCTGGTTCCTCAACAACAACCGCGTGCTCTACGCCGAGGACGGACACAAGCGCATTGCCGACAACACACTTGTGGCGCTCACGCTGATGATCGCCGAGAGTAGAACCGAGGAGAAGGATGTGATGGTGAAGGTAGTTGTGAATCTGATTAACCGAGAGAATCGGTAAAGGTAGTAATAATAGTGAGCGTTGTGTGTCTGTTTTTGAATATAAATCGCTATATTTGCACATCAGAAACGAGTTTCCGTGGTTTTTTGATCTATAATAAACGTTTATATACACACAATGAAACAGTCAATTGAGAATCTCTATCAGCTTGACGGTAGAGTGCCATTGGGGAAAGCTCTCCCGTTTGGCTTGCAACACGTGCTGGCGATGTTCGTCAGCAACATCACACCGATAATGATTTTAGCAAGCGTTGTCGGCCTTGACAGCGCGGTCAGTGCGGCACTTATACAGAACTGTATGGTGATAGCCGGCATCGGTACGCTTGTGCAGTTGTTCCCCGTATGGCGTATCGGCTCGCGTCTGCCTATCGTCATGGGTATCTCGTTCACGTTCCTCTCGCTCGCCATCAGCATCGCCGGCGCATACGGTATGGGCACGCTTATCGGTGCGGTCATCATCGGCGGACTCGTGGAGGGCGTGCTCGGCTTGTTCGTGAAGTACTGGATAAAGCTCATTCCGCACGTAGTGTCGGCTACGGTAGTTACGGCTATCGGTTTCTCGCTCCTGCCTATTGGTGCCAACTCGTTTGCAGGTGGTCTTGGTGCACCCGATTTCGGAAGCCTTAACAACTGGATCGTGGGTTCTGTTACGCTGCTTGCCTGCCTTCTTTGTCAGGTGTTTGCAAAGGGATTTCTACGTTCACTCTCTGTTCTTGTGGGTCTTATCGTGGGCTACATCCTTGCCTGCTTCATGGGCATGGTCGACTTCAGTGGTCTTTCGGGCTTGGCTGTAGTGTCGATGCCGCGCCTTATGCCGTTCACGCCGGAGTTCAATATCGGTGCCATACTCTCGGTTGTAGCCGTCTATCTCGTGTCGGCTACGGAGACCATCGGCGACACGTCTGCTCTGTGCAACGGTGCGCTGAACCGCGACCCTGAGACAAAGGAGATGGGCGCAGCCATCAGTTGCGACGGCTTCGTAAGTAGCGTGTCGGGTTTGTTCGGCTGTACGCCAATCACATCGTTCAGTCAGAACGTAGGCTTGGCAGCTATGTCGGGCGTTGTGAACCGCTTCACTATCGGCATCGGTGCTTTGGTGATGATTATAGGCGGTGTGTTCCCCGTAGTGGGTCACGCCCTCACCACTATTCCGCAGGCTGTGCTCGGTGGCTGCACCATTATGATGTTCGGTAGTATTCTCTATGCAGGCTTCGGTATGATGGCACGCACGGGCTTCTCGCAGCGCAACATGGTAATCGTGAGTCTCTCGCTCAGCGTGGGTCTCGGTTTTACACAAGCTACCGAGATGTTTAAGATATTCCCCGAGATTGTACGCACGGTGTTCGCAGAGAACTGCGTAGCCGTTGTATTCCTCCTCGCTGTACTGCTCAACTTGCTGCTCCCGAAGAAAGAGGAATAGTGTGTTGTTATGTTGAGATGTTGTTGTGTTGAGATGTTGATGTGTTGACATTTGCATATATCACTATAACATCATATCAACTCCACAACATCATCCAAACAAATCTCAACATCTCACCACCTCAACATATCTCAACATAACGCCACCTCACCATAACAACATCCTATCAACATGACCTCACACGAAATCTTTATGCTTACCGCGCTGGTATCCACCGGCATCTTTCTGCTTCAGTTTGTAATCTCCGTGTTCTTTGGCGACTTGGACATGGACGTTGACGGCGATGCCAATGTCGACTTCGACCTTGGCAGTCTGTTCTCGTTCAAGGGACTTGTCCACTTCCTCATCGGCTTCGGCTGGACACGTGTGCTGTTCGGCGGCGACACGTGGCAGACATATGCCTTGGCTGTGTTGGTGGGCATGGTGTTCATGCTCGTGCTCTTCTACTCTTACGTGCTGGCGTATCGTCTGCAGAATCTGCGCAAACCCGAGAAGCCTTACAGCCTTGTAGGCAGAGCGGGGCGCATATATATAAATGTGGGCGACGGACGATACACCATATTCGTGAAGCGCGACGGCGCGGAACGCGAGCTCGATGTCGTGTCGGAGTCGGGACGCACCGACTACAAGACCGACCAGGTGGTGACGATAAAGACCTACCGCGATAATACGTATTATATAGGGTGAGATGGTGAGGTGGTGTGGTGTTGATATGTTGAGGGGTGAGATGTTGATGTGTTGACAAATGCTGCTTTGACTGCGGATAATTTGTTAGCTTTTCTCATCCGCGCCGACCGATACGGATGTCTGCGCCGACCGATGCGGATGTCTGCGCCGACCGATACGGATGTCTGCACCGACCGATGCGGATGTCTGCGCCGACCGACGCGGATGTCTGCACCGACCGACGCGGATTGGAGGTTTAAACCTTCTTTAGGCGTTTTCCTCATCTTCTCAACCCCCAAATTAATAACTAATAATTACCTTCATTCGCTCCGCCCCCAAAATTAATAATTAAAAACTAATAACTTAAAAATATGGGAACAAACCTTTTCATTCTCGCCGGCTTGCTCGTCGTAATCGTGCTGCTCGGCATCATTGGCATCCTCTCGCGCTACCGCAAGTGTAAGTCGGACGAGGTGCTCGTCGTTTACGGTAAGACCGGCGGCTCGAAGTCGGCGAAGCTCTACCACGGAGGTGCTGCCTTCGTGTGGCCCATCATCCAGGGCTACGACTTCCTCTCTATGAAACCGATGCAGATCGACTGCAAGCTCACCGGTGCCATCTCTGCGCAGAACATCCGCGTCGACGTGCCCACGACCATCACCGTGGCAATCAGTACCGACCCCGAAGTGATGCAGAACGCAGCTGAGCGTATGCTCGGACTCTCAATGGACGACAAGCAGAACCTCATCACCGACGTGGTTTACGGACAGATGCGTCTCGTCATCGCCGATATGACCATCGAGGAGCTGAACTCCGACCGCGACAAGTTCCTCGCCAAGGTGAAGGACAACATCGACACCGAGCTGCGCAAGTTCGGTCTGTATCTGATGAACATCAATATCAGCGACATCCGCGACGCTGCCAACTATATCGTGAACCTCGGAAAAGAGGCAGAGTCGAAGGCGCAGAACGAGGCTCAGGCAAACATTGAGGAGCAGGAGAAACTCGGTGCCATCAAGATTGCGAACCAGATAAAGGAGCGCGAGACACGCGTTGCCGAGACTCGCAAAGACCAGGAAGTGGCTATCGCTGCCACACGCAAGGAGCAGGAGATATCCGTGGCTCAGACCGACAAGGAACGCGTCTCGCAGGTGGCTCTCGCCAATGCCGACAAGGAGTCGCAGGTGGCTCGTGCCGAGGCAGAGAAGAACATCAATGTGGAGCAGGCTAACACGGCTAAGGAGAGTCGCATCGCCGAGCTCAACTCCGACATGGAGATTAAACAGGCTGAGGCTAAGAAAAAGGCTGCCATCGGTCGCAACGAGGCACAGAAGGAGATAGCACTTTCCAACGCCCAGCTCTCCGTCACCCAAGCCAACGCCGACAAGGAGGCTGGCGAGGCTGCAGCACGCTCGGAGGCTGCCGTGCAGACCGCTCGCGAGAGAGCACAGAAGGAAGTGGAGGAGGCAAAGGCTCTGAAGGTAGAGTCGTCGCTGAAGGCAGAGAAGATAGTGCCGGCTGAAGTAGCCAAGCAGGAGGCAATCCTGCAAGCCGATGCCGTAGCCGAGAAGGTCATCCGCGAGGCAGAAGCGAAGGCAAAGGCAACGCTGGCGCAGGCAGAAGCCGAAGCAAAGGCCATACGTATGCGTCTCGAAGCCGAGGCAGAGGGTAAGAAGATGTCGCTCCTGGCTGAGGCTGACGGCTTCCAGGCAATGGTGAAAGCTGCCGAACTCAACCCGGCTATCGCCATCCAGTACAAGATGGTAGACCAGTGGAAGGAGATTGCAGGCGAGCAGGTCAAGGCGTTCGAGAAGATGCAGCTCGGCAACGTCACTGTGTTCGACGGTGGCGACGGCGCAACCGGCAACTTCCTCAACTCACTCGTGAAGACCGTAGCGCCGAGTCTCGGCGTGCTCGACCAGCTGCCTATCGGCGAGACCGTAAAGAAGATACTCCATCCGGAGGAGAAAAAAGGAACGGAGAAAGAAGGAACGGAGAAAAAAGATGAAAAGTAAAAAATAGAAGGTATGGGTATTTTGTCCATACCACGCACCCACAAAACATTTAAGAGTAAAAACGGGTAAACAATAAGAGGGTATGGCAATCGAGCCATACCCTCTTGTTATTTGTTGTTGCTGCAACTAAAGGCGTTGAGCTACATATTAGTACAATGTCTTTGGAGCGAGTCGGAAGCTGAAAGTATAGTCCTTGTACTCCACGCGGTGACCCTTGCGTGCGCGTCCGTCGCCGCCCCAGCTGTCAACACCGCCGACACCCGACTGCACGAGGTCGATGAAGAGGTTGGTGTACTTCGACTTCTCTACCGACTGCGAGTGGCGCTGGTGCTTCTCTGAGCCCTCATCGAGAGTGAGGAGGTCGTAGTGCAGAGCCGATGCCGAGAAGCGCTTGTCGCTCTCTACGCGGAAGCCCACACCGTTCTTGTCGGTCTGGTTCCACCAGCGCAGGTCGCTCATCGTTCCAGTCTCCTGCGGACGTACATACGGGTAGAAGAGCTGGTCGGCAGTAGAGTGGTAGATGCCCACGTTCTGCGAGATCTTGCGGTCGGAGTAGTTCTCCACCGGTCCGCGTCCGTTCCACTGCACCTGATCCATGTCGTAAGGCAGGTTCATCACCATGCCGAAGCGGAGCATCTCCGACACCTTTGCGCCCGGAGTGGTCTTCAGATCCTGAGTGACTACGAGTGTGCCGTTAGCCTCTACCTGGTATGTGAGTGTGAGTGTCGACTTCACAGCAGGCATGTTGTACACAGCTACTACAGTCTTCAGTTTTTTATCAACTGTGAGCGAGCGAAGTTTCATCTTCGGAGTGCGCCAAGCAGCGAAGTTTTTCTGCGACTGTGCGCCCATGTCGTTGTCGGTTACGGCGCGCCAGAAGTTAGGCTTGAGCGAACCGCCCTCGCCGAGGAGCGAGTTGCCGCCCACCTCGTAGCGTGTGATGAAGCCCGTAGCGCGGTCGAAGGCGAGCGTGAAGTTCTGCGCCTGCAGAGTGAGCAGCGGCTCCTTCTTCTTGTCGGTGAGTTTCACAGCCTTCAGAGCCTTCGCCTCGTTCTCGCTGAGTGAGAGGTCGGCACCCTTTGCCTCGCGCAGTGCGAACTGCTGGTAAGCCACTACGTCGCCAGCCTTCTGCAGTCCCTCGTCGTTCTTCAGACGGTATTCGATGTTGAGCATCACGTCGTTCGCCTCTTTGAGGTTGTCGAGGTTGTACGGCAATGTGAAGTCGGCAGAGCTTTGCGCCTTCACCTCAGAGAGGTCGGCGATGGTGCCGTTCTGACGCTCGATGCCGTCAGCCACGATAGCCCACGATAGCGATACGTTGTCGAGCGGACGGAAGAAGTTCTCGTTGTAGACGTTGAATTTCTTCTCGGCGAGGTTTGCAGGCTTGGTCCAGATGTTCTGATACCAGTAGCCCACCTCGTAAGCCTCCGGGTTCGGTTTGCGGTCGGGCGAGATGAAGCCGTTGCAGTTGAAGTTGTTGTCCGACGGGTCGTATGAGTTGAAGTCGCCGCCGTAGTTGTATATCATGTTGCCCTTGGCATCCTTGCCACGCAGACCCTGGTCGACGAAGTCCCAGATGAAGCCACCCTGATAGATAGGATACTTGCGTATGAGGTTCCAGTAGTCCTGCATTACACCGCAAGAGTTGCCCATGGCGTGTGCGTACTCGCAGTGAATCATCGGCTTCGGGCTTGCCGGATCCTTGGCATAGCGTTCGGCAGCCTCCGGTGTGATGTACATCTCAGCGTAGAAGTCGGTGTTATCGCCGAGGATGGCACGCTCGTAGTGTACGGGGCGCGACGGGTCGAACTCGTTGATCCACTTCTTCACGGCAGCGAAGTTCTTAGAGTCGGCAGTCTCGTTACCCATCGACCAGTAGATTACCGACGGATGGTTGTACTGGTTGTGTACGTTGTGCTCGTTGCGCTCCATAATCTGCTTGGCGAAGAGTTCGGTTGTAGTGATGGCATCGCTGTCGTAGAAGAAGCCGTGGCTCTCCTGGTTGGCCTCGGCGCATACGTATAGACCGTATTCGTCGCAAAGCTCGTAGAAGTAAGGGTCGTCGGGGTAGTGGCATGTGCGCACGGCGTTCACGTTGAACTGCTTCATCAGCTTCACGTCCTCAATCATGCGCTCACGCGAGATGACATATCCGCCGTCGGGGTCTATCTCGTGGCGGTTGGCACCCTTGATGAGTATCGGCTGGCCGTTCACGAGTAGCTGCTTGTTCTTTATCTCCACCTTGCGGAAGCCCGTGCGTACCGGCACCGACTCCACGTCCTTGTTGTCCTGCTGCACCGTTACCACCACTTTGTACAGATTAGGAGTCTCGGCAGTCCATTTCAATGGGTTCTCCACGTCGAACTTCACCGTAGCGTTTACTACAGCCACGTTGCGTCCCTTCTGCTTCTTCACCTTCGACGAGTTGATAATCTTGCGGCTCACCACATCTCCGTCAGGCGCGATGAGGTCGATGAGGAACTTCGCGTTGCCCTTCGCCTTGAGTGCAACGGCGAGCGATCCGTTCTTGTATTCGGCATCGAGGTCGGGTGTCACGCGCACGTCGTCGATGTGAGCGGTCTGCGAGCGCGAGTAGAGGAAGCAGTCGCGTGCCACGCCCGAGAGACGCCAGAAGTCCTGGTCCTCGCTGTACGAGCCGTCGCACCAGCGGAACGACTGGAAAGCGATGAGGTTGTCGCCCTTCTTAAGGTATGGTGTGATGTCGAACTCCATTGCCGACTTCGAGTCCTCTGCGTAGCCCACGAACTTGCCGTTCACCCAGAGGTACATGTTCGATGTCACCGAGCCGAAGTGAGCAATCACCTGGCGTCCGTCCCATGAGTCTGGTATGCGTATAGTGCGTCGGTACGAACCTACGTGGTTGTCCTTGGTAGGCACCATCGGAGGATTGTTCTTGAAGTGTCCACGCCATGCGAAGCCTATGTTCACGTACTCAGGGTCGCCGTATCCGTTCAGTTCCCAGATGCCCGGCACGCGCATAGTCTTCCATGCCGCGTCGTCGTAGTCGGTGCGGAAGAAGTCGGTAGGACGTTGGTCGGCGTTCTCCACCCACTGAAAGTGCCAGTCGCCCTCGATAGAAAGGAAGTTGCTCGATTTGTCACGGTCGCCTTTCAGCGCAGCCTCGCGGTTCTCGTAAGCGAAGAACGATGTGCGTGTAGCGAAGCGATTAACATTGTTCACCGACAGGTCGTGCCACTCGGTAAAGGTCGGCTCAGTAGCCTTGTCTGTTTCGTTGGCTGCGTAAATATGACATGGGGTCATACCGGCAATTGCCAACGTCAAAAGCAAGTGTTTCATAATTATATTGTTGATTGTATATGTGCGGTTTAAAGTTCTGACAACAAAGTTACTACAAATTTGGCGGAAACTATCAAAAATTGTAATTTTGTATGTTAAATACAATGAATATGAACTATAATACACATACTCTTGCTAACGGATTGCGCATAATCCACCTGCCGTCGGCTCAACCCGTGGTATATTGCGGCTACGCAGTGGGTGCCGGCACACGCGACGAAGAGCTCGGACGCGAGGAGGGCATGGCGCACTTCTGCGAGCATATCACCTTCAAAGGTACGGAGCGACGCAGCTCGATGCAGATACTGGGCCACCTGGAGAGCGTGGGTGGCGACCTCAACGCCTTCACAAACAAGGAGGAGACGGTGTATCATGCTGCCGTGTTGAAGGACAACATCGGTCGCGCGGTCGACCTGCTCACCGATATCGTGTTTCACAGTACCTATCCGCAGGCGGAGATAGACAAGGAGGTGGAGGTGATTGTCGACGAGATAGAGAGCTACAACGACTCGCCCGCCGAGCTCGTCTACGACCTCTTCGAGAACGCCGTCTTCAGCGGTCATCCGCTCGGGCACAACATACTTGGCACGGCGGAGAAGCTGCGCCGTTACACCACGGCTGACGCGCTGCGCTTTACACGCCGCTACTATCGCCCCGAGAACAGTGTGTTCTTTGCTTACGGCGATGTCGACTTTGCGCGATTGGTGCGGCTGCTTGAGCGTGCCAACACTGTGGCTGCAGATGAAGCGTGCTGCGATTGCAAGCAATCTGCCGCTACGCTGCCGCCATACGTGGCGCAGCACATAGAGCACCATATGGACACGCACCTGGCGCACGTGATGGTGGGCACACGTGCCTACGACGTGCACGACGAGCGCCGTATAGCACTCTATCTGCTCAACAACATACTCGGCGGACCGGGCATGACGGCGCGTCTGAATGTGTCGCTGCGCGAGCGCAACGCCCTTGTATACACCGTGGAGAGTATGGCGCAGAGCTATAGCGATACGGGTCTATGGGCGGTCTACTTCGGTTGCGACCCGAAGAACGTGAACCGCTGCCTCCGGCTCATACGCCGCGAGCTGGATAAGGTGATGCAACGACCGCTTAGTGATGCGCAACTGCGTGCTGCAAAACGACAGATACGCGGACAGATAGGCATCGCCTGCGACTCGCGCGAATCGTTCGCCCTCGACTTTGCCAAGAGCTACCTGCACTACGGGTGGAAGAAAGATGTGACGGCACTCTGCGAGCGTATCGATGCGCTCACTGCTGCCGACCTGCAACGTGTGGCACAAGACCTCTTCGCTGAGGAACGTCTCACGAGTCTTGTGGTCAAGTAGGTGCAGGTCTAAGTTGTGGCGATTTCAGGGGGTGCACTTGTCTCAAGTGCACCAACCGAGCAATAAGTGCACTAACCGAGCAAGAAGTGCACCCACAGAATAGATAGCACCATTTACTTGGTTGGTGCAGCAGAGACTGCTGTACCCCCTGAGAGAAGTGCACCAACCGCTGCGTTAAAAGCAAAAACGGATTAAACCGATTAATAGGATTTCTCCGCAATGAAGAAAAATCCGTTTAATCCGCTTAATCCGTTGTTGATTTCTACGCACCCTTGCAATCTGTGCGCATCTGTGGGAGAATATCTCAGCAGAGGTTCTGCAGCATGGCGAGTGCCTTGTTCTCTGCGTCCTCCATTATCTCGCGTTCGCCCGGACCCTTGTCGTTGATGCCACAAAGGTGCAGAATGCCGTGGATGATCACACGGTGCAGCTCGTCGTCGTACTCCTTGCCGAACTTCTCGGCGTTGGTGCGCACCGTGTCGAGCGAGATGACGATGTCGCCACTCACGATGCCCGGCTCGTCGTAGTCGAACGTAATCACGTCTGTATAGTAGTCGTGACCCAAGTACTCGTTGTTCACTTCGAGAATCTTCTCGTCGTCGACGAACATATAGCCTACTTCGCCAACCTTGTAGCCGTATGTAGCGGCAACGGCACGTATCCATGCTGTTGTCTCACGCTTCTTTATCTTCGGCATCTTCACGCCGTCTACGTTGTATGTAATCATATTCTTGATGTTGTTATGTTGTTATGTTGAGGTGTTGAGGTGTTGAGATGGTGTGGTGTTGAGATGGTGTGGTGTTGAGATGGTGTGGTGTTGAGATGTGTTGTTGTGAGATATGCACTAATGTCAACATCTCACCATCTCACCATCTTGTCAGATTCTTTTTCGGGAGAAAAGAATCCACGCTTCTTCCGAAGTTCTTCAGTTCCCTGACCACCGTTGACGACACGCTGTCCATGCCTGGCAGAGCATAGAACACCACGGTCTCTATACCCGTGAGTCGGCGGTTGATGTCAGCCTGCTCGCGCTCGAACTCGAAGTCCTTCACCGAGCGCACACCCTTCACGATGAACTGCGCCCCGTGGCGCTGAGCAAAGTCGACCGTCAGGTCGCTGTACTGCTCCACGCTTATCTTCTTCTCGCCGTCATACAGCCCTCTGATGGCCTCCACGCGCTCCTCCGCCGTGAGCATGTAGTGCTTCTTCTCGTTCACGCCCACGCCGATGACAAGGCGGTCGAAGAGCGGCAGGGCGCGGCGCACGATAGAGTCGTGACCGATGGTGAACGGGTCGAACGATCCGACGAATATTCCGATTCTTTCCATTACTTTCCGTTTACTAATACGTGCAAATGTACAACTTTTATTTTACATAGCCACACACGTTTTCTCATATTTTGCAAAATAAATAGAGTTTCGTTACTGCTGTTTCTCGATATAATAATGTAATTTTGCATATTGAACTAATATATAATAAGCGTAGAACTAATACATAACAAAGAATGGTACTCAACTATATCTGGATTGCGTTCTTCCTCATCGCCTTCTGCATAGCCCTTGTGCGACTTGTGTTCATGGGCGATACGGAGGTGTTCCCCGCAATCATGAACTCTACGTTCGACACCTCGCGCACGGCGTTCGAGATATCGCTCGGACTCACCGGTGTGCTCTCGCTCTGGCTCGGCATAATGAAGATAGGCGAGAAGGGTGGGGTGGTGAACGTGCTGGCACGTGTGCTCTCGCCCGTGTTCTCCCGACTGTTCCCCGACATACCGAAGGGGCATCCCGTGACGGGCAGCATCTTCATGAACGTGGCTGCCAACATGCTCGGACTCGACAATGCCGCAACGCCGCTCGGGCTGAAGGCTATGGAGCAGCTGCAGGAGTTGAACCCTAAGAAGGACACGGCTACGAACCCGATGATTATGTTCCTTGTGCTGAACACGTCGGGTCTGACACTCATACCGGTGAGCATCATGGTGTACCGTGCGCAGCTTGGCGCAGCACAGCCTACTGATGTCTTCGTGCCCATACTGCTTGCTACGTTCTGCTCCACTGTAGCCGGCATCATCGTCACCTCGCTCTATCAGCGCATCAACCTGCTCAACCGCACGATGCTGCTCACGTTAGGCGGACTTTCGCTTGCCGTAGCCACCATCATCTGGGGCTTCTCGGCTATGGACAAGGCGCAGATGAACGTCGTGAGCACGTCGGTGGCTAACATACTGCTGATGCTTATCATCGTGGTGTTCATCCTTGCCGGTATGCGCAAGAAGGTGAACGTGTACGATGCGTTCATCGAGGGCGCAAAGGACGGCTTCTCTACGGCTGTGCGCATCATACCTTATCTCGTGGCGATACTCGTGGGCATCGGTGTGTTCCGCGCTTCGGGCGCAATGGACATGCTCATCGGCGGCGTGAAGTGGGGTGTTGAGGCTTTGGGCTGCAACACCGATTTCGTCGGGGCGCTGCCCACGGCACTTATGAAGCCCCTCTCAGGCAGCGGTGCGCGTGGCATGATGGTCGATGCCATGACCACATACGGTGCCGACTCGTTCGTGGGTCGCCTCTCGTGCATCTTCCAGGGCTCCACCGACACTACCTTCTACATCCTCGCCGTCTACTTCGGCAGTGTCGGCGTACGCTACACACGCCACGCCGTAGCCTGCGGTCTGCTTGCCGACCTCGCAGGCGTGATTGCGGCAATCGCAATATGCTACATGTTCTTTTAAAAGTAAAAGAGTAAAAAAGTAAAAGAGTAAAAAGGGAGGGATTATGGCAAGGAGTGTTGTATTTGAGCTGAGTAAGAAGTTCGCATTAAGGGTTATCAGACTATACGTATATCTGAAAGACGAAAGAAAGGAATACGTAATGTCTAAACAAATATATAGATGTGGAACAAGTATTGGGGCTAATATTGCGGAAAGCAGATTCGCTCAAAGCGATGCGGATTATATCTGTAAGTTGAGTATTGCATTGAAAGAGGCTTCTGAAACGATGTACTGGCTCGACTTGTTGCACGAATCTGATTTTATATCGCCAAAGCAATACGAATCATTGCTCAATGATGTGAAAACAATAACGGGAACGTTGGTTAATATAATTAATAAGATAAAGACAAATAATATTTCAAACAAAAGTAAATAAAGTGGATTGTATCAGAAGAGTTGAACTGTTGATGAGTAACGAGATTCTAATTCTTTTTACTTTTTTACTTTTTTACTTTTTTACTTTTAAATCATGGCTAATTTAAAGAGTTTAGCAAAGGACACCGCCATTTACGGCTTGAGCAGCATTGCGGGCCGTTTCATCAACTATCTGCTGGTGCCCATCCAGACCACAGCGTTCGTCGCGAGCGGCGGACAATATGGTGTCGTTACGAACATCTACGCCTACACGGCACTGCTGCTTGTCATCCTTACATACGGCATGGAGACAACCTTCTTCCGCTATGTGAACAAGACGGAGGAGAACCCGCAGACCGTCTACTCTACGGTGCTCATCTCCGTCGGAGCGACGGCGGTGCTTTTCGTGGCACTCGTGTTCAGTTTCCTGCCACAGATAGCTACGTTCATGAAGTACCCCGACCATCAGAGTTGGGTGGCTGTGATGTTCGTCTGCGTGGCTATCGACGCGTTCAAGTGCATACCATTCGCATATCTGCGCTACAAGAAGAAGGCTATTAAGTTCGCGGCGTTGCAGTTGGTGAACATCGTGCTGAACATTGTGCTCAACCTGCTCTACCTCATCGTGCTGCCGGCACTGAAGCTGAACCCGTTCGGCTTGTACGACGCGCAGTTCACGCTCGACGTGGGCATGGTGTTCTACATCAACCTCATCTGTACAGCCGTCGTTCTGCTCTGCTTCTGGCGCGAGCTGACGGGGTTCCGTTGGCGTTTCGACGTGCAGTTGTGGCGCCGTATGCTGCACTACGCCATGCCTCTTTTAGTGTTGGGCATAGCCGGCATCCTCAACCAGACACTCGACAAGATAATCTTCCCCTACCTCTACGACGGAGCCGACGAGAAGACGCAGCTCGGCATATACGGTGCGGCTACGAAGATTGCGATGATCATGGCGATGATTACGCAGGCGTTCCGTTACGCCTACGAACCTTTCGTGTTCGGCAAGTCGAAGGACAAGGACAACCGCGAGACCTACGCCACGGCGATGAAGTTCTTCATCATCTTCACGCTGCTTGCGTTCCTCGTCGTTATCGCCTACATCGACATACTGCGCTTCATCATCCCGAACGAGAGCTACTGGCCCGGACTGCGCGTCGTGCCAATCGTGATGGCTGCCGAGATAATGATGGGTGTCTACTTCAATCTCTCGTTCTGGTACAAGCTCATCGACAAGACCATATACGGCGCATGGTTCTCAGCTGCCGGCTGCTTGGTGTTAGTGATGGTGAACGTGTTCTTCGTGCCCAAGTACAGCTACATGGCGTGTGCATGGGGCGGCGTGGCAGGCTACGGTACGGCGATGGTGCTGTCGTATCTCGTCGGTCAGCGCAAGTATCCCATCAACTATCCGCTGAAGTCGATAGGCGTGTACGTGGCTATCACGGCACTGTTCTACTTCCTCATGACGCTCTCCAACGACAACCTACCCGAGTGGGCTGCGCTTGCAGTGAACACCGCGCTCGTCCTGGCGTTCATCGGTCACGTCGTCTACCACGACCTACCGCTGAAGAGTCTGCCCGTAGTGGGCAAGTATTTCCGTTAGTAGGCTGCGTCGGTCTGAAAAGGTCAGCGCAAAGACCGCAGTCTTTCGCTTTAAAATAACATTATATAAACACCAACTTTAAATATTATGAAGAAAAAGAATCTGTTCCTCGCTGCAGCCCTTGCGCTCTCATCGGCTGCCGCTCATGCCGACGAAGGCATGTGGACGCTCTACAACCTGCCGCAGGCGGTTTACGAGCAGATGAAGAGCTATGGCTTTACCCCTTCTTACGACCAGCTCTACAAGAGCGAGGACGCAATCAAGAACGCTGTTGTCAACTTCTCTGGCTACTGCTCAGGTGTCGTAGTGTCGCCCGACGGACTCGTCTTCACCAACCACCACTGTGGCTTTGAGGCTATCCGTTCGCACTCTACCGTGGAGCACGACTACATGCTCAACGGCTTCTACGCAAAGACCTTCGAGGAGGAGCTGCCGAACAAGGATATGTTCGTGAGCTTCATGGTGGACCAGAAGGACATCACGGAGATGCTTGCCCAGCGCGGCTTCAACGAGATGAACAACGAGCAGCGCGAGAAGTTGCTCAGCGAGGTGGAGAACCAGATGATCAAGGAGGTGCACGAGCAGGATCCGTCGCTCGACCTCGAGATTAAGCCGTTCTACGAGGGCAATAAGTACTACGCTACGACATACCGCACCTTCCGCGACCTGCGCCTCGTGTTCACCATACCGAAGTCGATGGGCAAGTTCGGCGGCGAGACCGACAACTGGATGTGGCCGCGCCAGACCTGCGACTACTCGGTGTTCCGCATCTATGCCGACCCGAACACCAACGGACCGGCTAAGTACTCGAAGAATAACGTGCCTTACAAGCCGAAGCACTGGGCTAAGGTGTCTATGGACGGATACAAGGAGGGCGACTTCGCCATGACTATCGGCTACCCGGGTTCTACCGAGCGCTACCTCTCAAGCTACGGCATACGCGAGATGCGCGACGCAGAGAACGCTCCGCGTGCCCAGATACGCGGCGTGAAGCAGGCGGTGATGATACGCCACATGCGTGCCGACGAGGCAGTGCGCATCAAGTACGACTCGAAGTATGCGCAGAGCTCCAACTACTGGAAGAACTCGCTCGGCATGAACAAGTGCATCGACTCCGTGGGCATCATCCGCCAGAAGGCTGACTTCGAGGACCGCATCCAGGAGTATCAGAAGTGGACCGGCTACCTGAAGGGCAAACTCGACTTCGAGAAGATGAAGAACCTCTACGCAAAGCGCTTCGATGCCGACAAACTCAGCACCGTATGGCGCGAGACATTCTCACGCACCAGCGAGTTCAATACTCGTGCGCTCACACTCATCGGCATGATGCCAGAGAAGGGCAGCAAGAAGGCGAAGACCTACTACAGCTTCCCCGACAACAGTGCAGAGTGGGACGCGGCTCTCGACAAGGACGTGCAGGCTGCGCTCATCGACAACTTCCGTCAGTATGTGGCTAAGGAAGAGCTGCCTGAGTTCTACACCACCATTGCGGAGCAGTTCGGCGGCGACACACGCAAGTATGTTGACTGGCTCTGGTCTACATCCGTAGTGATGAAGAGCGGAAAGAAGATTACGCTCACCGAGAAGGCACTGGCTAAAGACCCAGGCTATCAGTATGCGAAGGCTGTGAAGGCTGTCTACGACAAGTGCAGAAGCGTTATAAACAGCGTGTATGAAGAGATTGAGGAGCAGGAGCGTTACCTCTGCGACGCCAAGGTGCGCTACGAGCAGGAACTACCTCACTACTCGGATGCCAACTTCACGATGCGTCTGTCGTACGGTCAGGTAGGCGGCTATCTGTTAGGCGGCGAGCCGTCGGGCTACTACACCGAGGCTTCGTCTATCGTGCGCAAGATGGAGGCTGGCGAGAAGGGTACCATCGACTATCAGGCAGAGCCGGTGATGAAGCAGCTCCTTTCTTCGCCCGACTTCGGCAAGTACACCGACAAGACAACGGGTAAGATGCAGCTCTGCTTCCTCACCAACAACGACATCACCGGCGGCAACTCCGGCTCGCCGATGTTCGACGGCAACGGCAACCTCATCGGTCTGGCGTTCGACGGCAACTGGGATTCGCTCTCAAGCGACATCTGGTTCGACAAGCGTCTGGCTCGCTGCATCGGTGTGGACATCCGCTACATGCTCTTCCTCATGGATAAGTGGGGCAACGCTGAGCGCCTGCTCAAGGAGATTGGCGTGAAGTAAGGCTCTGTTTGTAGGAGGCTACGGCATTCTTGCCGTAGCCATCGCAGTAACAAGTTGCATTTCTGTTTGTAGGAGGCTACGGCATTCTTGCCGTAGCCATCGCAGTAATAAGTTGCATTTCTGTTGCTAATGGCTACGGCAGGAATGCCGTAGCCTCCTACGATTTGTACAGTCGAATTTTAAATTATAGTATTAATTTGATACACACCAATATATAGATAAGAAAAGAGGCTACGGCAGTAAGTGTCGTAGCCTCTTTTTTTGTCGTTTTATTCGGTAAAAGTTGAGCAAAAGTCATCGTGCTCCGAACGCCGTCCAATCGGGTTGCGTTCGCCACTCGATCAGATTGCGTTCGCCACTCGATCGGATTGCGTTCGCCGTCCGCACCGACAGCGTACGGAGAACGATGACAAAACATGAACTATTGGGCGATTAAAGCGGCTATTTCATCGAGCGTATGTGCTACTTTAACGGTGTCCTCGAAGCCAGCACGCAGCACGCCACGCGTCTTCAGGTCGTCGAGCATAGCGATGAGCGAGTCCCAGAAGCCGCCGATGTTATAGAGGATGACGCGCTTGTTGTGGTAGCCGATGGAGGCAGCGGCGAGCACGGTGAATATCTCGTCGAGTGTGCCCACGCCACCCGGCAGCGCGATGATTACGTCGCTGCGCTCAATCATAAGGTCTTTGCGGTCGGAGAGGTTGTCGCAGAGTATCTTCACGTCGACATAGTCGGACACCTTTCCGCCTTTCTCCACTATCGTAGGCACTACGCCCACGGTCATTCCCTTTGCGTCGTGCACAGCCTTCGCTACGCACTCCATCAGTCCGAGGTTGCATCCGCCGAACACCAGCGTATGCCCGTTGGCACCCATCCAGGTGCCCAGTTCGCTCGTGCGCTTGAAGTATTCGGTGGGAATATTTGAGTTGGCAGAGCAGAAAATACAAATGTTCATTGTTTATTTTGGGTTTTTTATTATTAACTAAGCCGAACTAAGCCTTTGCTGACTAAGCCGAACTAAGCCTTCTTAGGCCTTTCTAAGCCTTGGGTAGGAGGCTACGGCATTCCTGCCGTAGCCATTGCCAGCTTTTCGTGAGTAAGCCTTTCTAAGCCTTCCTAAAAATAAGCCGAACTAAGCCTTCTTAGGCCTTTCTAAGCCTTTGCTAACTAAGCCCTCCCCGACGGGGAGGGTTGGGAGGGGCTCCTCTTCATGCTATAGTATCCGAAGCGGCAGCGCAGACAGTCCTTTCGCTCGCAGTAGCGGTGCTGCAGCTGTATGAGTGCCTGCGTGTCGGCGGCGTTGCGTGCCTCCACGCCGCACTCCTTCCATAGGCGTATGTAGGTGTTGTCCTCGGCAGGCAGCTCTTCGAGCCAGTCGAGCGCACGCTGCACGAGGCGTTCGTCGTCGCGGTAGCAGCCCCAGGCGTGCAGCACGGGCACGGCGGCGTTGATGGCGAGCAGGTTGAGCGAGGCGGTGGATAGTCGCTTCTCGTTGAGGCTGCTCTCCTTGCCGAACGTGTAGTGCGTGCGCCAGTAGTCGCTCACGCTGGTCTGCAGCACGGCGTGCAACTGCTTCACACTCTCGCACGCCGTTATCTCAGCCAAGCCGGCACGTCGCGAGCAGTAGAGCTGCGCCAGCTGCGACATGCGTATATACGGGAAGTTCTGCGGGCGCAGACGCAGGAAACGCCACGCCTGACGCGCCATCGGTTCGAGCCCGAACTTGCGCGAGAGATAGCCGAACTCGCGCTTTAGGCTGAGGAAGTAGGGGTCGGCGAGGGCAGCATCGCGCGTAGCGGGGGTCATCTGTGCCTCGTCGAGCAGTCCAGCCATGCCCATGAACATCGCCTCCACCTGAAACGGGTCGTCGCGGTGGTGGGCTATCTGCATCAGTGGCAGTCGCTCCGCCCACTGCTCAAACGCCTCGCTGTTCACGCCGAAGCCGAAGCTGCGCGCCATAGTGGCGAAGAACGCTGCCTCCCACGAGCCCTCGAACAGAGCTACGCGGCGGCGTATCGCCTCCGTCTTCTCGTTGAGGCGCTCGGCAACAAGCGCACTGAGCCACGAGCGTTTCTTGATGGCATCGAGCGGAAGCACCGCCTCGCGGCAAGGCGGATAGCGGTCGAAGGCGAGCAGACGGTGGTAGTTGCTGAGCACCTGCTGCGGCACTGCGAGCTGCACCTGCGGCAGGCGGTCGCCACGTTCGGTCACCACGTCGGCATCCACCACCGCTGCCACGTGCAAGACCACGTTGTTGTACGCCGCATCCGTGTCGTGGCCATGCAGAAACCAGTCGGCAGAGCGTTCGTGAATCTCCACATTGCCCACCCACATCACGCCGTCGATGCGCACCTTGGCGTTGAAGAAATCGGGTCCGGCGTGCATGTTCTGCAGCCCAGGGTCGATGACCTCCACGCTGCGCCCGTCGGTGGTGCACAGCTCGCTGAGCGGCAGTATGCGATGTTTCCAGATATAGTGCAGTAGCTTTTCCATAGACGTTCGGTATTTAACGACCTCAAAGTTACGTTTTTTTTACATCAAAAGTAGTTTTTATATTCAAAAAATAAGTAATTTTGTAGGCAGAACTTGTAAATATGCCAATCTGTAAAATTGTCAACCCGTTAACTTCTCAACTATAAAAGAATGAAACGCTATTTACTATCAGCTGCTGCGCTCTGTTTCGCAATGGCAATGAGCGCACAATCGCTCTTCGTGGGATCGTACAACATACGCTATCACAACAACGGCGACGACCGCAAAGGTAACGTGTGGACAACACGCTGCAAGGTGATTTGCGACCAGGTGAACTTCGAAGATCCCGACATCTTCGGAGCGCAGGAAGTGCTGCACGCGCAGCTCGACGACATGCTCGGCGCACTCGATGGCTACGACTATATCGGCGTGGGTCGCGACAACGGCAAGAAGAAGGGCGAATATGCAGCCATCTTCTACAAGAAAGACCGCATAAAGCTGCTCAACAATGGCAACTTCTGGCTGAACGAGACCCCCGAGAAACCGAAGCTCGGATGGGATGCCGCCTGCATACGCATCTGCTCGTGGGGCGAGTTTGAGCAGGCAGCAACCGGTTTCCGCTTCTACTACTTCAACCTGCACATGGACCACGTGGGCGTGGTGGCGCGTCGCGAGGCAGCGAAGCTCGTAGTGAAGAAGATTGGCGAGATGGCCAAGGGTGCGCCAGTGGTGCTCACCGGCGACTTCAACGTTGACCAGAATGACGAGATATACGGCATCTTCACATCATCGGGCATACTCAACGACTCGTACACACACGCTCGTCTGCGCTTCGCCGAGAACGGCACGTTCAACGACTTCAAGCCTGATGTGAAGACACAGTCGCGCATCGACCACGTCTTCGTGTCGCCGGAGTTCAACGTCGACCGCTACGGTATGCTCACCAATATGTACTGGACCGACGATGCTCCGACCGATAACCAGAAGAGCAACCAGGCTCCTACGCAACTCGAGTTCCGCAAGATGACACTCCGCATACCAAGCGACCACTACCCAGTGTTCGTGAAGATTAATTATAAGAAATAAGTTGATGTGTTGAGGTGTGATGTTGAGGAATGATGTTGTTGTGTTGTTATGTTGAGATGTTGACATTAGTGCATATCTCACCACAACACCATCACACAACATATCTCAACACCTCACCATCTCACCACCTCAACACAACACCATAACACCATCATAACATGACCAATATTCATCCAGTAGGCGTCAACGACCGCCACAAAACACTCTTTGAAGGTCTCTGGCCTTTGCCTTACGGCGTGAGCTACAACTCATATATCATCGACGACGAGAAGGTAGCACTCGTCGACACAGTAGAAGTAGACTTCTTCTCGCAGTTCATAGACAACGTACGCCGCGTCATCGGCAACCGTCCTATCGACTATATCATCGTCAACCACATGGAGCCCGACCACAGCGGTTCGCTCGCACTCATCAAGAAGTACTACCCCGACGCAAAGATCGTGGGCAACAAGAAGACCTTCGACATGATGCGCGGCTACTACAATGTGGGCAACACGGAGGACGAGATAGTGGAAGTGGCGAACGGCGACACGCTCTCGCTCGGCACACACGAGCTGGTGTTCACCATGATTCCAATGGTACACTGGCCCGAGACAATGGTTACGCTCGACGTCACGGAGCACGTGCTCTTCTCGGGCGACGCCTTCGGATGCTTCGGCGCTCTGAACGGCGCATTCGTAGACAGCGAGATGAACTGCGACATTTATTGGAACGAGATGCAGCGCTATTACTCGAACATCGTGGGCAAGTATGGCGTGCCCGTGCAGCAGGCGCTGAAGAAGCTCGCCGGCGTGCAGATCGACTACATCTGTCCGACGCACGGACCGATATGGCATGAGCACATCGCACGCGTCATCGGAGAGTACGACCGCATGAGCCGCTACGCTACCGAACCGGGACTCGTCATCTGCTACGGCTCGATGTACGGCAACACAGAGCGCGCTGCCGAGAAGATAGCCAGCGCAGCAAGCCGTGCCGGCGTGAAGAACATCGTGCTGCACGACGTGTCGCGCGAGAACCACTCGTTCATACTCAGCGACATCTTCAAGTACAACGGTCTCATCCTCGGTGCACCTACATATAACAACGGTATCTATCCGGGAATGGAGATGCTGCTCTCCGAACTCGCCGGACGCTGCATCAAGAACCACTACCTCGGCATCTTCGGCTCGTTCACATGGGCAGGCCAGGCAGTAAAGAAGATTACGGAGTGGAACGAAACACAGATGAAGTTCGAACTCGTCGGCACACCGGTCGAGATAAAGCAGAGCCTCAGCGCAGAGACCGAAGCAGCCTGCGAGGCACTCGGCAAGGCTATGGCAGAGCGACTGAAGTAAGAAGGCTTTATAAAGCACTTTGCACATATCTACTATTGCGTGTTTTTTTTAGTAGCAGCAACTAAAGAATTGATAAAAAGTTGCTGTTACTGAATAAAATATGTAATTTTGCAAAACATAATATAACAAAGTAATAGAAGGAGGTAAGTATGACAATAGAAGAAAAGAAAGCAGACTTCTTGCGCCGATTCAGAGCCTCACGATTGCGCAAAGAAGACTTTATTTCTAAAATGGAAAAGCGTATGCGTGAAGACTACCGCAAGCGCACTGGTAAGGAAGCAGAATCCTTTAATGTATTCGGCGAGACCATAGAGATGTTTAGTCACAAACCTACATTATAAACCAATAAACGCCCGTGTTTTGCACGGGCGTTTATTGGTTTATATGCTCTTTGCCTTAATCTTTTTACTCTTTTACTCTTTTACTTTTTTACTTTTTAGTAACTTTGCACCCGAATTCAGGATTTATATTTTACGGGAAGCTGCCCAAATGTCTTCAATCAATTTCTTATTCGCTAAAGATACGACGTTGTGACATGGCTGGGGAAGACACCGAGCAGCTACAGATTAGAGTTAAGTCCACCCCTTTTTAGTATTAAGAAGCTCAGCGAAGCCCCAGGCTTACGAGCATTAACGAACAACATTCACATTGAAGACATTTGAAGAATTGGGCGTAAGCGAAGAGATTCGCCGCGCCATTGAGGAACTCGGCTTCGAACATCCGATGCCGGTTCAGGAGGAAGTTATACCGTTTTTGTTGGGTAATGGTAACGACGTAATTGCGCTTGCGCAGACCGGAACGGGCAAGACAGCTGCGTTCGGAATACCATTGTTGCAGCGTACCGATCCGACAGACCGCACTACGCAGGCTATCGTCATCTCGCCCACACGCGAGTTGTGCCTACAGATAGCCGACGACCTGAAGTCATTCTCAAAATATATTAAAGGTATTAACATTGTTGCCGTGTACGGCGGTACGTCTATCGTCGACCAGATGCGCGCTCTGAAGCACGGAGCGCAGATTATCGTGGCTACACCGGGCAGACTCATCGACCTCATGCACCGCGGAGCCGCTAAGCTCGAGGCTGTGCAGAACGTGGTGCTCGACGAAGCTGACGAGATGCTCAACATGGGCTTCTCCGACAGCATCAACGAGATATTCGACAACGTGCCGGCAGACCGCAACACGCTGCTCTTCTCTGCAACGATGAGCAAGGAGATTGAGAAGATTGCGCTCAACTATCTGCACGACCACAAGGAGATTGTAGTAGGCTCGCGCAACGAGGGTGCGGAGAGCGTAAACCACATCTACTACATGGTGAACGCCAAGGATAAGTACCTCGCATTGAAGCGCATCGTCGACTTCTATCCGCGCATCTACGGCATCGTGTTCTGCCGCACCAAGGCAGAGACGCAGGAGGTGGCTGACAAACTCATACGTGACGGATACAATGCCGAACCGCTGCACGGCGACCTCTCGCAGCAGCAGCGCGACATAACGATGCAGAAGTTCCGCCAGCACATCACACAATTGCTCGTGGCTACCGATGTGGCAGCACGCGGACTGGACGTGGACGACCTCACGCACGTCATCAACTACGGTATGCCGGGCGATACCGAGAGCTACACCCACCGCTCTGGTCGCACCGGACGCGCAGGCAAGAAGGGCACATCAATCTCTATCATCCACACCAAGGAGCGTGGACGTGTGCGTGAAGTGGAGCGCGTGATAGGCAAGGAGTTCGTTGACGGCACGCTGCCTACGCCGCAGGAGATTTGCTCGAAGCAGCTCTTTAAGGCTATCGACGAGATTGAGAAGGTGGACGTGGACGACAAGCAGATAGCACCGTTCATGGAGGACATCAACCGCCACTTCGAATACTTCGACAAGGAAGACATTCTGAAGAAGATTGTGTCGCTGGAGTTCGGCAAGTTCCTGAAGTACTACGCCAACGCCCCGGAGATACAGAAGCCGTCTACAAGCCGCGACCGCAAGGAGCGTGACGAGGGTCGCGACGGCAGAAAGCGCGAAAAGCGTGCGCCGGAGGCAGGCTATCGCCGTCTGTTCATCAACCTCGGTAAGGACGACGGATTCTATCCGGGCGAGGTGATGCAGTTCCTCAACCGCAACGTGCATGGCCGCCAGGAGGTGGGACACATCGATCTGCTTGCCCGCATCTCGTACATAGAGGTGCCGGAGCAGGATGCTGAGAAGGTGATGCGCGCGCTGAACGGAGCCACATACCGCAACCGCACCGTGCGCTGCAACGATGCCGACGACACGGCTGCTGCAAGTGGCGACGGAAAGCGTGGCTCGCGTCGCTCTTCCGACCGCGACGGTGGTCGCACATCGCGCCGTAAGGACGCAGCGAACGATGCTAACCCATACGAGAAACGCTCGAAGCGTCGCAACGAGATGGAGGGACGCAACCGCTCGCAGCGTGGTCAGTGCGGACAGTCGCGCTACGAGAGCGGACGCAAGGACGACTGGCGACAGTTCATCAACAACCCCGACATTCAGCTCAAAGGCGATGAGCCAGACTTCTCTGAAGAAGGATGGGCACGCCGCAAGCCGAGAAAGAAGAAGTAAAGAATAGACAGCAATAATAAAATAAGGGGAGTCATCGCAAGTTAGTAAACGTACTAACGAGCGGTGACTCCCCTTATAATGTTTAACTGTATGCACTGAAGCATTCGGTTCTTACTTCAGTAATATTCGTTTACGCTTTGTACTATTTCGAGTTGGCATCTTATGCCAACTTCTTCTCCAAGCGTTCGCGGATGGCAGCGATGAAGCCGGCAGAGTTCTTGGTCTGCGGAGTAACGCCTTCCATGAGTCCAGCGAGGTCCTTTGTTACTATACCCTCGTTGAGAGTGTCGAAGCAAGCAGCCTCAAGAGCATCAGCGTAGCGCACGAGTTCGGGTAGGTTATCCATCTCGCCACGTTTGCGCAGAGCGCCGCTCCAAGCGAAGATAGTAGCCATCGGGTTGGTAGATGTCTCCTCGCCCTTCAGATACTTGTAGTAGTGGCGTGTAACGGTGCCGTGAGCAGCCTCGTACTCGTACTTGCCGTCAGGCGAAACGAGCACAGAAGTCATCATTGCCAACGAGCCGAATGCTGTGGAAACCATGTCGGACATAACGTCGCCGTCGTAGTTCTTGCAAGCCCAGATGAAGCCGCCCTTAGAGCGGATAACGCGTGCTACTGCGTCGTCGATGAGGGTGTAGAAGAACTCTAAGCCGCGCTTCTCGAACTCCTCCTTGTACTCCTCGAATACCTCGTAGAAGATAATCTTGAACTGTGCGTCGTACTTCTTCGAGATGGTGTCCTTTGTAGAGAACCAGAGGCTCTGGTTGGTGTCGAGCGCGAACTTGAAGCAAGAGTGTGCGAACGAACGAATCGACTTGTCGGTGTTGTGCATTGCCTGAAGCACACCGGCACCCTTGAATGTGTGAACCACAACCTCCTCGTGCTTGCCGCTCTCGCCGTCGAAGATTAGCTTAGCTACGCCCGGCTCGTCGGCGCGAATCTCAACGCTTTTGTAAACGTCGCCGTAAGCGTGACGAGCGATAGTGATAGGCTTCTCCCAGTTCTTCACTGCCGGATGAATGCTCGGGATGGTGATAGGTGTACGGAATACTGTGCCGTCGAGGATAGAGCGGATGGTGCCGTTCGGGCTCTTCCACATCTGATGGAGTTTGTACTCGTCCATGCGCTGGTGGTTAGGTGTGATGGTAGCACACTTAACGGCTACGCCCAAGCGCTTTGTAGCCTCGGCTGCGTCCTTTGTTATCTGGTCGCCAGTCTCGTCGCGTTTAACGAGTCCCAGGTCGTAATACTCTGTCTTGAGGTCAACGAACGGAAGAATAAGCTCATCCTTGATCATCTGCCACAAGATACGTGTCATCTCGTCACCATCCATCTCTACGAGTGGGGTGGTCATCTGAATTTTTTCGGTCATAGTTATTTTGATTTAAGAGTTTATTTCTTGTTCTTATAATAGTTCATCAAGCAACCGTCTGCCAGGATCTGACGCTCGTCGGCGGTGAGGTTCTGGAAGAAGAGGTGGATAGGTTTAACGCCGTCGCGTGCTATAATCTGTGCGTCAATCTCCTCCTTACCGTTGAGGATAGCCTCGCGGATGCCCGGTACGAAGAGCTTGTCGCCCGGTTCGAAGTTGAACTCAACGTCCTTAGCGATTGTGAACGGCACGATACCCCAGTTGATACAGTTAGAACGGTAGCGCTTTGTAGCGTACTCGTAGCAAACGTTAGCGTCGCCGCCGAGCACCTTCTGGCAAGAAGCAGCCTGCTCGCGAGCCGAGCCGTCGCCTGGGCGGTTGGCGAATACGCATGAACCGAACGATGTGTCCTCAGCCTTTGCGCCCACCTTAGCGAGAGCCTCTGCGATGTTCGCACTCACCTCACCTGCACGGCGTGCGAGGTCCTGCTTCTGAATCTCCTTGCTCAGACCTACGTATTCAGGCACGCGGCGAGAGAGGGCGAACTCAGAAAGCTTCAACGGGTTAGAGCGGTAAGAACTTGTCTCGCCAGACGGGATAAGCTCGTCGGTAGTTGTAACCGGGTCGTGGATAACGGCTGCCAACTCGAGCAGCATGTTCTCCTGCATTGCATACATTGTAGGCCAGTCCTTGATGTTCGGACCATAGCGCAACTCGGTCTCAGGACGCGGTCTGCCGTAGCCGTTGTAAACGCGGCACTTGTATATCTTCTCGTCGTAAACGTATGGTTTGTGTGTGTTCTCGTACTCCACGTCGGTAGCAGCTGTGATTGCGCCACCGTTAGCAGCCGTAGCAGCGATAGAGCGTGCGTCCATAAGAGCCACGAGCGAGAGCTGTCCCTGACCCGGCTTAGAACCCTCGCGGTTGGGGAAGTTGCGTGTAGTGTGGCGGATAGACAGACCATTGTTAGACGGAACGTCGCCTGCACCGAAGCACGGACCGCAGAATGCAGGCTTCATCACAACGCCAGCCTCAATGAGGTCGGCAGTGATGCCCTCGCGTGTCACAGCCATTGATACCGGAGTAGACTGCGGATAAGCCGAAGCCGTGAAGTAGTCGTTGCCGATGCTCTTGCCCTTGAGGATAGCTCCAGCCTCTGCGAGGTTGTCGTATGTACCGCCCGAGCAGCCGGCGATGATGCCCTGGTCTGCGTAAACCTTACCGTCGACAACCTTGTCAACGAGATGTACGTCCACCTTGTCGCCGAAGCGTTTCTTCGCGTCTTCCTCGATGCGTGTGAGGATGCCAACCGGGTCAGCCTGAAGCTCATGGATTGTAACTGCGTTCGACGGGTGGAACGGCAGAGCAATCATAGCCTCCTGCGAAGAGAGGTCGATGCGAATCATCATGTCGTAGTAAGCAACGTCGCCCGGCTTCAGTTCCTTGAAGTCCTGCGGACGCTCGTGTATGTCGTAGTGGTGCTTCACCTCTTCGTCTGTAATCCAGATAGAGCTCAAGCAGGTGGTCTCGGTAGTCATAATGTCGATGCCGTTACGGAAGTCGATAGGCAACTCCTTCACGCCAGGGCCTGCGAACTCGAGCACCTTGTTCTTCACAACGCCACTCTCGAATGTAGCCTTCACGAGCGAGATAGCCACGTCGTGCGGACCTACGCCCTTCTTCGGCTTGCCCTCGAGCCATACGAGCACCACCTCAGGTGCGTTGATGTCCCAAGTGTTCTTGAGCAACTGCTTCACGAGCTCGCCACCGCCTTCGCCAACACCCATGTTGCCGAGTGAGCCGTAGCGTGTGTGAGAGTCGGAACCGAGAATCATATTGCCGCACTTCACCATCATCTCGCGTGCATACTGGTGGATGACAGCCTGGTTAGCAGGCACGTAGATGCCACCATATTTCTTTGCTGCCGACAGACCGAAAACGTGGTCATCCTCGTTGATAGTGCCACCAACGGCACAGAGTGAGTTGTGGCAGTTGGTCATTGCGTAAGGCAGCGGGAACTCCTCCAGTCCGCTTGCGCGTGCTGTCTGTATAATTCCTACGTAAGTGATGTCGTGCGACATCATAGCGTCGAAACGGATGCGCATCTTCTTACCCTTCGATCCGTCCACGTCGTGCGAGCGGAGGATGCCGTAAGTGATAGTGTTTTCGCGAGCTTCGTCAGGTGTCAAACCTTCATAATTGTCGCAAACTTTGGTACCATTGAGGAGATAGACTCCGTGATTAATAAGTTCTACCATAATGTCAAGGTTTTTAGTTATTAGATTGTTAGAATTGTATTCTTGTTTGCAGGTTGGTGCACTTGCTATAAGTGCACCCCCTATGTTTGTATGCTTCCGATGAATATGGTGAGCGATAGCATGTCAGCAGCTCCGCCTGGTGATATGTTTCGTGCGGTGTAGCGGCGGTCCATGTCTTTTAGAGCAGCCTTCGAGAAGCTGTCGAGCAGTGCTCGGGCTTCCTGCTTCACCTCCTCGGCTGTGGCTAAGTCGGTGCGATAGATGACATTGGTGTCGTCGAGGTCGCACATGATGCACAGCAGTGTCTTGTGCAGCGTGTGCGCATCGCGCTCCTTTCTGCGTTCGATGTAGAACGGAAGCCACTCTGCGAACAGCATCTCGTAGCCTTCGCGAGCGTTGTCGAGTGCTCCTTTTATTGCTGTGGTGCCCTTTGAGAGCAGTTTTGCCTTGCTGCCGTGCGTGCCACTGGTGTCGGGGAAGCTGGCAGCGAGTGCTTTTATTGTGGTTTGTAAGGAGACGAGAACATCTTCTCCTCCGTTTCTTTCTTTCAGTATTTGTTCTTCGTTGGCAGCTATTTTTCTCTCCTCGTGAGCAGCTGCTACAACCGCCAGTCCCATTGAGAAAAGTGCCCCTTTGTGGGTGTTCACGCCGTTGGTGGCTGCGAGCATAGCCCTTTCCGCTTCAATGCCGATATCCCTTATGGCGGTGTGTGTCGGCAATGTGTCAGCGAAACCGAGGAGTGCGAGCTTCACGAAGTAGGTGTGTAGCGTGTCGATGCTGCGTTGCATCAGCGCATAGTCCATGTCGCGGTGCGCTCCGTTGTTGTCCTTGTCTACGAGTCCGGGTTTCGGCGTGGTGTCAAGCTCAGCCTGCAGTGCTTGTGTAGCGAGGCGTGCTATTATATAAGGTAGGGTGGTGGGTGGCACGAGTTGTCTGATTACGTTCATGTCACCTTGCTCCATTGCCTTGCGCACTCGCGATGCGCTTACAGCGTTGCCCTCCTTCTCCAGTCGGGCTGTCTCTCTGACATCGGCGAGCACCTCATGCATCAGTTGGTTGTATCGGCGTGTGAGCCGGTCGGTCGGCTCTGTGCCTACGAAGCGGACGGTTGCGCCGAGTGCGGGTGCTATGTGTCGGCTGAAGAGGTCGAGGTCGAGCAGCATCTGCGTGTCGGCTGCGTCGTCGAGACGTTTGAGAAAGTACGTGGGGAACGTAGCCTGACTGATGGCGTACTCGCTTCCGTCTATCACCGTGACGTTCTCAAGATGTTCCACGCCTTGCTCCACCATTGCCTTGCGCTCTGCGTAGGCGAAGAGTGAGCAGTCTTCTCTCACTACCATCACGAACAACCGTTCCACTTGCTTTGCTGCCTGTTCTATCAAGTAGCGGTGGCCGAGTGTGAAGGGGTTGCAGTTCATTACCACAACGCCTCGGAGAGGCGTTGTGGTGGTGAGGGGTTGAGGGGTTGAGGGGTTGAGATGTTGAGGTGTTGTGATGTTGAGATGTTGTGGTGTTGAGATGTTGAGATGTTGAGATGTTGAGGTGTTGAGATTTGTTTTTTCTTCCTCTTTACATTCTTCACTATTTTCTTTACACTCCTTACTGTCCTCTTTACACTCTTTATTGTATTCTTTATACTTTTCTGATTCCTCTTTTATCTTTTTCAGTTGCTCAACCGTATTGTTTATTCCTCCTATGCCCGTCTCCATAAGTACGGCTTCGGGTGCTTCGGCGAGCAGTCGGAACGACAGACTCTCGAAGAGTTGTCTGTTCTTGGGTTTTGTGAACAACATGACGTTGCTATATCCCTCCTCGTTAGCGTGCGCTATGAGGTGCGAGATGAGTGTGTTGGCGATAGCTTCGCCCTTATGCGCATCGTCCACAGCCACACACTTTATTACGTTGCCCTTCAGTCCGCCACCAGCTATCATCTCTCCGTCGTCGTCTGTTATGGCAGCGTAGTAGTGCATGTCGTCGAAGCGCAAGCCGTTGCGTTTGAGGAACGCCTCTATGCGTTGTCGTTGACGGGGTGTTGTGGGGTTAAGGGTTTGTATCTCCATAGATTGTTTAAGGTCGTTTGTTATGTTTGTCTTGCCTTAGTGTAAAGGTCTACCATCTCGTTTATCTTCGCCCATATCTCCTCCTGCGTGTGCCAGCGCATCCTCATGCAGTAGCGTGCTTCGTGTTCGCAGACGAGACAGCGGCGTGGTTTTTCTCCGATATCGTTTCTTGCGACAGGTATGCCGTCTGAGTTTATGACATCTATATCGAAGAGTCTGCCCAGCGGGTGCGTGTCCTCTATCGTTACCGCTATGCGCTTGGCTTCGAGCAGCGGCAGCGGTGTGATGAGATAAGCCTCGTAGCCCGTGTTGAGGTCGCGCTCGGTGAGCACATCCTCGCGTTCTGCGTCGCTCATGTCGTTGAGATGGAACGCCTCACGCATAGCCTCTACGGCTGCGTGTGCCGCACAGAGCGACTGATGATTACGCTTCACGCTTCCTGGCATGACAACGGTGAGGCACACCAGTGTCTTTCCCGAGTGTTCAGCCAGCAGCTTCTGCTGTGTGGCATGGCGTGCATCGCGGCTCGCCAGAAGTTCGTGAAGCGTAATCATTCTTTGAGTTTTGAATTATTCAACGATGTTCTTGATGACATCCATCACCGATCCGTCGCGGTTCATCACCACGCCCACCACCTTGTCGCCGAACGGCAGCGGTGCCGGGTTGCCGATTACGGAGAGTGCGCGGTCGCGAAGCTCCTCGAGCGTTACGATCTTCAGTCCGGCAGCCTTCAGGCGTTCGGCTATCTCCGGTCGGGCAGGGTTGACAGCGATGCCATACTCAGTGACAACAACGTCTACGGTGCGACCCGGAGTGATGAGCGTAGTAACCTCGTTCACCACGCACGGTATTCTACCACGGAGCAACGGGCAGACGATGATAGAGAGTGCAGAGTCTTCGGCTGTGTCGGGATGTCCGCCGATAGCACCGCGTATGATGCCGTCGCTACCTACGAGCACGTTGACGTTGAAGTTTACGTCCACCTCAAGAGCCGAGAGAATTACGATGTCGAGATAGTGCGTAGCTGCGCCCTGCTCATGCATACTTGCATATTCGCAAGCCGACACCTCCTTGTGTTTCGAGTCGTTCTTGAGCGACTCGGCAGCCACCTTGTCGAACGACTGCACGTCGATGAGGCGCTCGATGAGTCCTTCCTCGTGCATCTTCACCATGTGAGCCGTGATGCCGCCGAGGGCGAACGAAGCCTTGATGTCCTGGTCGATCATGCTCTGGCGGATGTATTTAACGGCAGCGAGCGAAGCACCGCCCGAACCGGTCTGTATAGAGAAGCCGTTCTTGAAGTAGCCGCTGTTCACGATTACCTTCGCAGCCTGCTGAGCGAGCAGGATGTCGCGCGGGTTCTTGGTGTCGCGGATGGCACCCGAAGCAATCTTCGACGAGTCGCCTACCGACTCTACCTCCACCACGTAGTCTACGTCGTGCTCCGAGATAGAGTTCGGAGTGTTAGGATAGGGCACGAGATCGTCGGTGAGGATTACCACCTTGTCGGCATAGTGAGCGTCGGGCAGCGCGTAGCCGAGCGAGCCACAGATGCTCTTTGCGTTCTCCGAGCGCGAGTAGCCGCAGGCGTTGCCGAGCGGGTCGGAAGAAGAAGCGCCGAGGAACGCCACGTCGATATGCATCTCGCCCGAAGCGATAGCCTCGCCGCGTCCGCCGTGCGAGCGGAATACCACCGGCTTCTCCATCAGTCCGTGCGAAATCTCCTTAGCCAGTTCGCCGCGCAGACCGGATGTCGAAATCTCCGTGATCACGCCGTTGCGAATGTGCTCGATGAGCGGTTCGTGTACGTCCTGCAAGCTTGACGCTGCGAGGTGCAGATTCTTAAATCCCATCTCGGCGAGTTTGTCCACAACCATATTCACCACCTTGTCTCCACCGCGGAAGTGGTGGTGGAACGATATTGTCATGCCGTCCTTCAGTCCCGAGTGGCGTATAGCCTCTTCGAGCGTCATGAGCTTGGGGCTCTTCTGCTGCAGTTCGAGGCGCGGAGTGATGTCCTTGTGTGCCTCTACATTATTATATACGCTCTTTCCCATAGCCTGAGCCACCTGCTCGGCGAGGGTATGTCTTTCGTTCAGTGTGCTCATGCTATGTCCTCCTGTTTAATTACGCCCGAAGCCAGTGCCAAGTCGATGACGCGCTGTGCGCGTATCACCACTGGTCGGTCAACCATTTTACCGTTCACGGCGATAACGCCCGAGCCTTTCTTCTCAGCCTCCTTGATGGCTGCGATCACGGCGAGAGCCTTGTCGATAGCCTTCTGTGTCGGTGTGAACACCTCGTTGATAATCTCGATCTGGCGCGGGTTGATAATCGACTTTCCGTCGAAGCCCAACTGATGAATCAGTTCCACCTCCTTGCGGAATGTCTCCATGTCGTTGAGGTTAGAGTAGACGGTGTCGAGCGCGTCGATGCCAGCCGCGCGAGCTGCCACCACGATGGTCTGGCGTGCCATGAGCAGCTCCATGCCCTCGGGTGAGCGCTGTGTCTTCAGGTTGGCGCAGTAGTCCTCCGCGCCGAGCGCGATGCCCATCATGCGCTTGGAAGCCGTAGCTATGGCGTAGGCGTTCACCACGCCGAGCGTGCTCTCCAGTGCAGCCATAATCTGTGTGCGACCCACGCAACCCAGTTCCTGCTCTACCTTTTCAATCTCGCGTTCCACCTCGATTACCTCCTCTGTGGTCTCGGTCTTCGGCATACGTATCACGTCGACGCCAGCCTTAACCACAGCCTCGATGTCCTTCTTGCCATACGGCGTGTTCAGCGGATTGATGCGCACCACCATCTCCGTCGTGCCGTAGTCGATAGTCTTCAGCGCGTTGTAGACGAGCAGGCGTGCAGCGTCCTTCTCTGCCATTGTCACAGAGTCCTCAAGGTCGAGCATTATTGAGTCGGGATGATATATATAGGCATCCTGCATCATACCAGGGTTGTTTCCCGGTACGAACATCATAGTTCTTCTTAGTCGTTTCATAGGTCAAAAAGTTTAGGGGTTAGTCTTTCCACACGTCTTTGCCCGTAGCTCTCACGGCAGCCGCGGTGACGCGTGCGCGGATAGTGCAGTCGAGCGCGCCCTTGTCTGTGGCGTGCACCTCAGCACGGGTGATGCCGAGTCCTTCGAGTGTCTCAACAATCACCTTACGAATCTGGTCGCCAAACTGGTAGGCAACCGAACTTTGCAAATCAATATTCAGACCCTCTTTCTCGCAGGGGGCAATCTGAATCATGATGTCGCCGGACTCCATTGTGCCGGCAGTAGCTTGTTTTAGTTCCATAGGTGTAGTATTTTAAAGTTTATGGTCTTCTTTGAGGGGCAACCTGCGGTGCTTTAGCCAAGAGGAAGTGAGGAGTTGTGTAGAAACGTAATAAAACAAAAATTGCGTAAATACAACAACACTTCCTCCGTCAAGAACACCGAAGAGAATCGAGTTATACTTACGCTCGCGCGAGCAGTATATAGGAAATATATAATGTCTGTGTACGCACAAAACTTATTCAGTGTGCGGTTTCTAAATTCACGGGGTAAAGATACATATTAATTATGAAACGACCAAGTGTTTTTGCTATATTTTTTTCGCTTTAACAACGTTGCGCCCGTGTTACTATGAGCATCTGCGTCGGTCGGTGCGGACATCTGCGTCGGTCGGTGCGGACATCTGCGTCGGTCGGTGCGGACATCTGCGTCGGTCGGTGCAGACATCTGCATCGGTCGGTGCGCGTCGCGCAAACGCCTCTTTAAGACGATTGCTGTTGCAAGTAAAACACGCCAAAGTGTCCGTCTGGGCTGACTATTTGTCGTTAAACTGCCAATATTGCTTACTGTTTATTGTTTTTATGGGCGATTTCGGCATTGGTACGTAAGTTGCATTATGATTAGTGCAAGCCGATGGACGGAAGCCCAAAGGCAAGCAAACGATAAACGTAAAAATTAAAATATAAATAGGAGGTATTTGATATGTTACCAGTAATGAGAAATTCATGGATGCCAGAAGTTTTCAACGACTTTTTTGATACCGACTTTATGCCGCGTACTAACGCAACCGCCCCAGCTATAAATGTTAAAGAGACAGAACACGACTATACTGTAGAGCTTGCAGCAGCCGGAATGAAGAAGGACGACTTCAACATCAACATCGATGCCGACGGCAATCTGCACATCAAGATGGAGAAGAAGAACGAGAAGAAGGAAGAGGAGAAGAAGGAGCATTATCTGCGCCGCGAGTTCTCTTACACCAAGTTCGAGCAGACACTTCTCTTGCCTGATGATGTCGACAAGGAGAAGATTGCAGCTAACGTCAGCGATGGTGTGCTCACAATCGACCTTCCGAAGGTTGAGCAGAACGTGCAGAAGGCTGCTCGCCAGATTGAGGTTAAATAACCGTTGATTTTGGTTAGTACTAAATGATATGAATTGTTGTTGATATAAATTTTTGATTAGGTCTAAATGAGAAAGCCCTGCTCCGCACGAATGCGAAGCAGGGCTTTCTTCATAATTTATAATTTATAATTAATAATTATTAATTAATAATTACCTATACTCGTGTACTGGCAGTTCGCCGTTCAATGCTCCTAAGGCGTTGAACGCTAACGACTCCATCTCGCCTTCGCCTGGCATCACGATGACCGGAGCGAGGAAGTCCACCTGCTTCTTTATCTCCTCAACGCAGTACTTGCTGTAGGCGATGCCGCCGGTGAGGATGATAGCGTCCGCCTTGCCCCACAGCGCAACCGCCATGGCACCGATCTGCTTCGACACGGTGTAGAGCATAGCCTCGAGCACTTCATGGAACGGCTCCTCGCCTGCCTCTGCGCGGCGCGATATCTCCTTCATGTCCTTCATGCCGAGTAGTGCCTGGCAGCCACCGTTGCCTGCTAACATCTTCATAATCTCTGCCTGGGTGTGCTTGCCCGAAAAGCAGAGTCGCACGAGCTGGTCGGCAGGCAGCGTTCCGGCACGTTCCGGCGCGATAGGACCCTCACCGTTGAGCGCGTTGTTCACATCGATCACCTTGCCCTCGTGGTGAGCCGACACGCAGATGCCGCCACCGAGGTGAGCCACTACGAGGTTCATCTCCTCATACTTGCGTCCGATGCTGCGCGCATAGCGGCGCGAGGCTGCCTTGGCGTTGAGCGCGTGGAAGATAGACTCGCGCTTCATGAACGGCAGACCCGTATAGCGTGCACGTGTCATAAACTCGTCTACCACCACTGGGTCAGCCATGTAGGCTGGGCAGTGGCACATCTGTGCGATGTCGTCGGCAAGAATCGAACCGAGGTTGCACACATGCTTGTGCTTGGCGTTGATGAGGTCCTGCTTCATCTGCTCGTTAATGGCATACACACCGCCGTGCAGTGGTTTCAGCAGACCGCCTCTACCGATTACGGCATCGAATTCCAAAGGTATTCCTGCCTCCTCCAAGAGTTTCAGGATGAAATTCTTGCGGTACTCGTACTGCTCCATCTCGGTTGCGTACTTGTCTACTTCCTCCTGCGGATGCAGTCCGTCGGATGTCCATACAGCGTGTTCGTCTTCATACACAGCCACCTTTGTAGAGGTGCAGCCAGGGTTAATCACAAATATTTTTTTCATGAATATGTCTTGAGTTTACTGTTTGTTAATTGCTTTCAAGCAAGCAGTTGCTAAAGAGTAGAATTTGGAGTCGGCAGTGTCGGCGCGCGATGTCACCACCACGGGTGCTGTCGTGCCTACGAGCATACCAGCCACCGTAGCACCACCGAAGAGAGTTATTGTCTTGTAGAATGTGTTGCCTGCCTCTATGTCAGGGAAGATGAGGCAGTTGGCGTTGCCCACCACTGGCGATGTGATGCCCTTGATGGCTCCGCTCTCTGCGTCGCAAGCCGTCTTCACGTCCATCGGTCCGCCTATCTCCACCTCGCCGTAGGCTCCTGCGGCGGCGTTCGCCTTCAGTTCCTCGTAGCTGAGCGTGAGCGGGAACTTCTCCGATACCTTCTCCGTGCAGTGGATGAGTGCCACGCGTGGGCGGTCGCCACCCGTTATGCTGCGGTAGGTGTCGGTGATGTATCGTGTGATGGCATCGTATTGTTCGGTAGTGGGGTAGGGAATGACAGCTGCATCCGAGAAGAACAACAAATGATTGAGGCTCGGCACATCAGCAACGGCGATGTGTGTGAGTACGCTACCCTTGATGAGTATGCCCTCCTCTTTGTTGAGTACTGCGCGCAAGAGGTTGTCAGTGTTCAGCGAACCCTTCATCAGCACGTCGGCTCTGCCCTCGCGCACCTCCTTAACGGCATGGCGCGCCGCGTCGTCATCATCGTCAGCCACGATGAGTGTAACCTTGTCGGGATAGTCGGCAGCCAATCGGCGTGCGATATCAGCCTTTGCCGTGTTGGCTACAAGGGTGAAGCGTGCGAACTGTTCCGCGATGCTTCGTTCGATAACTTCCTCTGTGTGAGAGTCGGCAGGACATGCCACTGCTACAGTTACGACTCGCTCGGCTGAGCGCAGGCGTTCGGGTAGGATTGAAAAGTCAACAATAGGTTCCATACTTTAGGGTATTATGTTTAGTGGTTGCTCATTTTGTTGTCTTCTGTGCAACTTTTGCAAAGTTACAGTAAGTTTGTTATACTGCAAAGAAAATAGGTGAAATTTATTTACATTCATTCTGATGTAGTTATTTAATCGGCTAAATATGTTAACTTTGCAGTCAAAAATAACAATGATATGTCTATGACTACTGCAGAATTTATACGCGAATATCGCGAACGTGATATCCGTCAGCTTGCGCTTCAAGCAAATCGCTTTCCGGATGTTGACATGCCCTACGCTCTCGATCAGATACAAGGCTGGCAGATAGCGCGTCGTAAGCTCCCCAAATGGGCTGCGTGCGATGGCGTAATATTTCCGCCGCACCTCTCTATGGAGCAGTGCTCGTCAGAACCCACAGCGCAGTATAAGCTCAACTTGGCGATGGAGTGGACAACTCTCAACTCTGAACTCTCAACTCAAAATTGCCGCAGGCAACAATTCAAAACTCAAAACTCAAAATTCAAAACTTCCACCCGCATGACCGACCTGACTGGCGGCTTCGGTGTCGACTTCTCTTTCACCTCATGCGCCTTTGCTGCGGCTACGTATGTGGAGCGCAACGAGCAGCTCTGCCACATCGTTGAGCACAACCTTCCGTTGCTCGGCTTGAACAACGCCACGGTAGTGTGTGCAGATGCCGTGGAGTATCTCTCCACCGTTGAACCGCAGACCATGCTGTTCCTCGACCCGGCGCGTCGCGACGAGCACGGCGCCAAGACCGTCATGCTTGCCGATTGCACGCCCGATGTCGTGCAGCTCCTGCCCAAGCTGCTTGAGAAGTCGCGCTTCACGATGCTGAAGCTCTCGCCTATGCTCGATTGGCATAAGGCGGTGGACGGCTTGCAGGACACGGTGCGCGAGGTGCACATCGTGTCGGTGGGAGGCGAGTGCAAGGAGTTGCTGCTCGTACTTTCAACGGTGGTAGAGAGCGAACTGAAGGTGTATTGTGCAGACCTTTCTACCGCTTCAGACACTTCCTCTCTCTTTGTCTATACGCCAGGCTCCTCGGCTCCAGTCGCCAACTCAAAACTCAAAACTCAAAACTCAAAATTCTTACACGAGCCCAACGCCTCAATCATGAAAGCAGGCTGTTTCGACGAGCTGGCAGCAGCTTATGGCGTGTCGCCAGTGAGCCGCAACAGCCACCTCTTCCTTTCCGACGAACCCGTCGAAGGTTTTCCGGGCAGAAGCTTCGTTGTGGAGTGCGTGACGACGATGAATAAGGGCGAGCTGCGCAAGGCGTTGGTAGGCATAGAGAAAGCCAATATAGCTACGCGCAACTTTCCACTCACAGTCGCAGAACTGCGCAAACGCCTCAAAATCAAAGATGGCGGCGACGTGTATATATTCGCCACAACCACCGCTGAAGGTGAACATCTGCTGCTAATTTCTCGTAAATATCGCTAAATGTTACCCTGTTTTTCGTTAGTTTAAGCATTTTTCCGTACTTTTGCATTTTAAAGGCTTTATTTATAAAGATGTATCGCTTGCCCGAAGAGGCAATCGTGCAATGTGTATCAAACAAAAGTGAAAGAATAAAACAATTAAAATGTCAGCAATAGAGATTAAGAAAGTTGAGTCGCGCCGCGACTTGTGCAAGTTTATCGATTTCCACAACGAGCTCTATAAAGGTAATCCTTATCACGTGCCAAACCTCTACTTCGATGAGATGAACACCTTCCGTAAGGACAAGAATGCAGCCTTCGACTTCTGTGAGGCAGAGTACTTCATGGCATACCGCGACGGTAAGGCTGTGGGTCGTGTGGCTGCTATCATCAACCACAGTGCCAACAAGAAGTGGGAGCGCGAGTCGGTTCGCTTCGGCTGGATCGATTTCGTTGACGATATCGAAGTGTCTAAAGCACTCCTCAAGGCAGTGGAAGACTACGGCAAGTCGAAAGGTATGAAGGAGATTGTCGGTCCGCTCGGTTTCACCGATATGGACCCTGAGGGAATGCTCCTCTACGGCTACGACCAGCTTGGCACTCAGGCTACGGCATACAACTACCCCTACTATCCGGAGCACATGGATCGCATGGGCGGATGGGAGAAAGACAACGACTACGTGGAGTATAAGCTCTACGTGCCGGAGGAAATGCCGGAGAAGTATGCTACCATCGCAAAGATGATTCAGAAGCGCTACAACCTGCAGGTGAAGAAGCTGAAGCGCAATGAGATATACGGCGAGAACGGCTACGGCAGAAAGATATTCCAAGTGGTGAACGAGACCTTCAAGGACCTCTACGGCTACTCGAAACTCACCGACCGCCAGATAGAGCAGTACGTGAAGATGTACCTGCCGATGGCTGACCTCGACCTCATCACCATCATCGAGGACTGGAACACACCCGACCACAAGGTGGTTGGCGTAGGCATATCTATCCCGTCGCTTGCTCGCGCTTTGCAGAAGTGCGGTGGCAAGCTCTTCCCGTTCGGATGGTGGCACATCCTCCGCGCGCTGAAGTTCCACAAGACCGAGGTGGTCGACCTGCTCCTCATCGGCGTGTTGCCGGAGTATCGTCAGAAGGGTGCCAACGCATTGCTCTTCTACGACCTCATACCTCACTACCAGCGACTCGGCTTCAAGTGGGGCGAGACCCACGTCGAGATGGAGACAAACATGAAGGTTCAGGGACAGTGGCAGTATCTCAACCGCGAGATACACAAGCGCCGCAGATGCTACAAGAAGGATATTTAAATCGGATAGCATCCTCAAGATACGATGATAGTACTCGGGATGCTGTAAGATATTGAGAAATAAAATGGAAGAAAACATTCAACCCACAGTTCAATATACCGACGACAACATACGCCACCTCTCTGACATGGAGCACGTGCGTACACGTCCAGGTATGTATATCGGTCGCTTGGGCGACGGACAATTGCCCGAGGACGGTATCTATGTGCTGCTGAAGGAGGTCATCGACAACTCTATCGACGAGTTCAAGATGAACGCCGGCAAGCGCATAGAGGTAGACATCGACGACCGTCTGCGTGTGTCGGTGCGCGACTATGGTCGTGGCATACCGCAGGGCAAGCTCGTTGAGGCAGTCAGTGTGCTCAACACCGGCGGCAAGTACGACTCGAAGGCGTTCAAGAAGAGCGTGGGTCTGAACGGCGTGGGTGTGAAGGCGGTGAACGCCCTCTCGGCACACTTCGAGGTGAAGTCGTATCGCGACGGCAAGGTGCGTGCGCTCAAGTTCGAGCGCGGCAATCTGACATCGGACATCACAGAAGACTCTGCCGACGAGAACGGCACCTACATCTTCTTCGAACCCGACCCGACACTGTTCGTCGGCTACTCGTTCCATGACGACTTCGTGGAGACGATGCTGCGCAACTACACCTATCTCAACTCCGGACTCACCATCATGTACAACGGTCGGCGCATACTCTCGCGCAACGGCTTGGCTGACCTGCTCACCGACACGATGACCACCGACCCGCTTTACCCCATCATACACGTGAAGGGTGAGGACATAGAGATAGCCTTTACGCACACCAACCAGTACGGCGAGGAGTACCACTCATTCGTCAACGGACAGCACACCACGCAGGGCGGCACCCATCAGAGTGCATTCAAGGAGCACATAGCCCGCACCATCAAGGAGTTCTTCGGCAAGAACTACGAGTTCACCGACATACGCAACGGACTCGTGGCTGCCGTCGCGCTGAACGTAGAGGAGCCGATGTTCGAGAGCCAGACAAAGATTAAGCTCGGCTCGCTACAGATGGCACCCGGAGGCGAGAGCATCAACAAGTACGTTGGCGACTTTGTGAAACTCGAGGTAGACAACTTCCTGCACATACACGCCGACGTGGCGGAGGTGATGCAGCAGAAGATAACCGAGAGCGAGCGTGAGCGCAAGGCGATGGCTGGCGTCACGAAGCTGGCACGCGAACGCGCCAAGAAGGCAAACCTCCACAACCGCAAGCTGCGCGACTGCCGCATACACTACTCCGACGCGAAGAACGACCGCAAGGAAGAGTCGTCGATATTCATCACCGAGGGCGATTCTGCCAGCGGATCAATCACAAAGAGCCGCGATGTGAACACGCAAGCCGTGTTCTCGCTGCGCGGAAAACCGCTCAACTCCTACGGACTGACGAAGAAGGTGGTGTACGAGAACGAGGAGTTCAACCTTCTGCAGGCTGCTCTCGACATAGAGGACGGACTCGACACGCTTAGATATAATAAGGTGATAGTGGCGACCGATGCCGATGTCGACGGTATGCACATCCGCCTGCTCATCATCACGTTCTTTCTGCAGTTCTTCCCCGACCTTATCAAGAAGGGACACGTCTACGTGTTGCAGACACCGCTGTTCCGCGTGCGCAACCGTCGCACGAAGATAAAGGATAAGAAGGTAGTGACCGATGCCGACGCACGCCTCACCGGTAAGGAGAAGAAGAGCGACTTCATCACACGCTACTGCTACAGCGAGGACGAACGCCAGCAGGCGATACGCAACCTCGGACCCGACCCGGAGATAACCCGATTCAAGGGTCTTGGCGAGATTTCGCCGGAGGAGTTCGCACATTTCATCGGTCCGGAGATGCGACTCGAACAGGTGACGCTTCACAAGACCGACCAGGTGCAGAAGCTCCTCGAGTACTACATGGGCAAGAACACCATGGAGAGGCAGAACTTCATCATCGACAACCTCGTGGTTGAGGAAGATCTGCCCGACGAAGACTTGGCATAAAACAAACCCAGATAATGAAACGTATAAACAAACATAACACAACGCACCCGTTCTCATGGAAAATGGGAATGGGTGCAATGGTTTTACTGCTGCTGTGCGCAGCCGCTTTCGCGCAGCGTGTGAACCCACTCAAGAAGCTGCAGATAGCCGAACTGGCTGTCAGCAACCTCTATGTCGACTCGGTCGACGAGCAGAAACTCGTGGAGGATGCCATACGTGGTATGCTCGAGAAACTCGACCCCCATTCCTCGTACACCACTGCCAAGGAGACAAAGTCGCTGACCGAACCACTGCAAGGCTCATTCGACGGTATCGGCGTGCAGTTCAATATGATTTCGGACACGCTGCTCGTCATACAGCCCGTGCGCAAGGGTCCGTCGGAGAAGGTGGGCATACTCGCCGGCGACCGCATCATCACCGTCAACGACACTACGATAGCAGGCGTCAAGATGGATCGTGCGGACATCATGCGTCGTCTGCGCGGACCGCGTAGCTCGAAGGTGAAGCTCGGCGTGCAGCGTCGTGGCGTGCCCGACCTGCTGCAGTTCACCGTTACGCGTGCCAAGATACCCGTACACACGCTTGATGCCTACTACATGATACGTCCGCGTGTGGGCTACGTGCGCATCGGCTCGTTCGGTGCCACCACCTACGGCGAATTTATGACCGCTGTCGACTCGCTGCAGAAGGCCGGTATGCGCGATCTCATCCTCGACCTTCAGGACAACGGCGGCGGCTATCTGCAGTCGGCGGTGCGCATCGTAGAGGAGTTCCTGCAGAAGGGCGACCTCGTGGTGTACACCGAGGGACGCGCTCAGAAACGTCAAGAGTACAAGGCAGGTGGAGGAGGCAGACTGCTGAAGGGCAAGGTCTACGTGCTCATCAACGAGTATTCGGCATCGGCTGCCGAAATCGTTACGGGTGCCATCCAGGACCAGGATCGTGGCACAGTGGTAGGTCGTCGCTCGTTCGGAAAGGGACTCGTGCAGCGTCCTATCGAGTTCGACGATGGTTCAATGATACGCCTCACCATCGCTCACTACTATACGCCATCCGGCCGCTGCATACAGAAGCCGTATGCGAAAGGCGAAAAGGAGGACTATGCGCAGGATATAGAGAAACGTTTCAAGCATGGCGAGCTCTACTCGGCTGACTCAATCCACTTCAACGACTCGCTGCGCTGCTACACTCTGCGCAAGCACCGCACCGTATATGGCGGTGGAGGCATCATGCCCGACGTGTTCGTGCCGCTCGACACCACTCAATATACAGCGTTCCACCGTCAGCTTGTTGCACGCTCACTTGTCATTAACGCCACCCTGCGCTATGTTGAGAACCATCGCGAGGAGCTGAAGGCGGAGTACACGAAGTTCGACGACTATATGAAGCACTTTGAAGTGCCGCAAGCCATGGTCGACAGTCTTTTTGCTGAGGCTGAACGCCAGAAGGTGAAACCGCGCGACGACGAAGAGCGCAACAACACGCTGCCTATGCTTCGCGTACAACTGAAGGCACTCATCGCTCGCGACATCTGGGACATGAACGAGTACTTCCGACTGATGAACGAGCACAATCACACCGTAAGCAAAGCCGTTGAGCTGATTAGTGGCAAATAAATGCGGTTGAAACAAAAGCAGAAAAACGCGGTTGGTATAAAAGCAACTAAAAGTTGTCTTTATTTCCTTACAAATGTTGACAGACATTAAATATTAAGGCAAATGGAAAACTTTTGTAATATAAAAGTTTTCGCATTTGCCTTTTTTGTATATCTTTGTGCCGAATGATACGGCTTTTTGCTTGTTATTCATGTTTTTGTAGCACACAATATATAATCATAAGTATATGAAACATTTTATGTTCAAATCGTGCATTGTGACAATGCTTTGCGTTTTCTGTAGTCTTTCTGCAAGTGCCGAAGGAAAGTTTGTCTTGTTCAAGTATGGCAATTTCGATACTTGGGTGACGCGCCAAATACACGAGTCGGCAGTAATCGGTGGTAGCAAGAAAACCCTTTACGAGATAGGCCCCAACAGAGCCCTCACGGGCAACAACCCATACGTAAACCTCGGCGGATCGCCTTGGGGCACGAGCAACGTGATGGCTAAAGTGTCGGGCATCACAAAGACCAACAATTCGGTGTATCGCGACAACCGCGGTTCGGGACATTGCGTCAAAATGACCACCCATATCGAGACCTGCAAGGTGCTTGGTCTTATTAATATTAAGGTGCTCGCCGCTGGCAGCATCTTCCTCGGCGACATGAAGGAGCCTATCACCGGCACAAAGGAAGGTCCGAAGGCACTCAACTTCGGTATCCCGTTCACCCTGCGTCCGAAGGCTCTGCGCTTCGACTACCGTGTGCAGGTGCCGGGCAACGCCAAGCGCATCCGTCAGACCGGCTTCTCGGCAGTGACCACAGTTCCGGGTAAGGACTACTGTGTAGCTCTGCTGCTCCTCCAGAAGCGCCATGAGGATGCTAAGGGAAACATCACGGCGCAGCGCGTGGGCACGGTGGTAGTGAAGTACGGCAAGTCGACCAACGGATGGGTTGAGGATGCCACGTATGAGATTCACTACGGCAACATCACCGGCAAACCGTTCTACGACGCGTCGATGATGGGACTGCGTTCTACCGACTACGCACGCAACTCTAAGGGAAAGAGCGTGCTGGTGAAGGAGACGGGCTGGGCTGCTGCCGATGCCACTCCGACACACATCATATTGCAGTTCTCGTCGAGCCACGGCGGAGCCTATGTCGGCACTGTCGGCAATACGTTCTGGGTGGACAACGTAGGACTGGTGTATTAAGATGTTGAGGTGTTGAGATGTTGAGGTGTTGAGATGGTGTGATGTTGAGGTGTTGAGATGTTGAGATGTTGAGATGTTGAGATTTCCTTGTCAACTCTATTATTAATTAAAAAATATAAGGTTATGCGCCCCTTGAAAGCGATATTATTTCTGTTCTTAATAGCTCTGCAGCCCGTTTGGGCTACAGAGCCGTTCGGTTTTGATACCACTTTTGTAGCGAGTGCAGCAACCAGTGAGGTTGCTGCTGTTGCTGACACCATTGCTGCGAAGCCGGCAAAGAAGAAAGACATCTTCAGTCGTTTTCTTGCCTACTTCAATGATGCCAACAAGGAGAAGAAGAACAAGCGTTTCGACTTCAGTGTCATCGGCGGACCGCACTACAGCTCCGACACCAAGTTCGGCATCGGACTCGTGGCTGCCGGACTCTATCGCTCCGACCCTACCGACTCGCTGTCGGCTCCGAGCAACGTGTCGCTCTTCGGCGACGTGTCTACTGTAGGCTTCTATATGCTCGGCGTGCGTGGCACGCATAAGTTCCCACGCGACACCCACCGCCTCAACTACACCGTCTACTTCTATTCCTTCCCTTGCTACATCTGGGGATGGGGCTACGACATGGGCAATGTGGATGCCAACAAGAGTAAGATGAAGCGTTGGCAGGCGCAGTTCAAAGCCGACTGGCTCATACGCACCGCCGACAACCTCTTCATCGGTCCTACCGTCGACTTCGACTATGTGCGCGGCACTAAGTTCGACCGTGTCGACCTGCTTGGTGGCGAACGCACAGAGACGCTCAACTTCGGTGCCGGTATGACCGCCATATACGACACGCGCGACAACCTCACTGCGCCGAAGCGAGGCATGTACATACAGTTCATGCAGCTCATGCGCCCGAAGTTCATCGGCAACAAATACAACTCCTACACCACCGACTTCCGCATTGACGGCTATACGCATCTGTGGAAGGGTGCCACGCTTGCAGCCGACTTCCGTACGCAGTTCAACTTCGGCGATGTGGAGTGGTCGATGCTCGCGCAGCTCGGCGATAGCTACTCGATGCGCGGCTACTACCAAGGACGCTATCGCGACAATCATAAGATAGAGACGCAGGTGGAGCTGCGTCAGCATGTATGGAAGCGCAACGGCGTGGTGGCGTGGGTAGGTGCCGGAACCATCTTCCCGAAGTTCAGCAAGATACAGCTGAAGCACATACTACCGAACATGGGCGTGGGCTACCGCTGGGAGTTCAAGAAGAATGTCAACGTGCGACTCGACTACGGCTTCGGTAAGTCGGGACAGCACAGCTTCATATTCAATATCAACGAAGCGTTTTAGTTATGAAAAAGATATTAGCTCTCCTCACCTCTCCCCGTTTCCTCTTCTTCTACATAGTGCTCACGCTCGCCATTCCGAACGTGGCACTCTGCTTCACCGAGCACATGCCCGTGCTGGCTTGCATAGCCAACATCGTGCTGCCCGTGTCGCTCTATGCGCTGCTGATGACACTGTCCGCGAAGACGGGTCGCCAGGTGTGGTGTATGTTCCTTATCATCTTCTTCGCAGCCTTCCAGATTGTCCTGCTCTACCTCTTCGGACGTGGCGTGATAGCCGTCGACATGTTCCTCAACCTCGTCACCACCAACCCCGGCGAGGCGATGGAGCTGCTCAACAACCTCGTGCCCGCCGTGGCTACTGTCTTCATCCTCTATCTGCCGCTGCTTGTGCTCGCCGCTATGTCGTGGGCACGCCACCGCACCGAGGACAAGGCGTTCCTGAAGCGCGTGCGCCGCTACTCCTGCTATGGCATGGCTGTGGGCGCAGTGTTCATAGCACTGAGCTATGTGGCTTATCCGAAGGACAGCGACTTCGACTATCGTGTCGAGGACCATGTCTATCCGGCAAACATATTCTATAACCTCTACCTCGCCTGCCACGAGAGCAGCCGCATAGCCGACTATCGCAACGATGTAGCCGACTTTCGTTTCAATGCACGTTCTGTGCACGCTGCCGACTCTGCCGAGGTGTATGTGCTTGTGATAGGCGAGACGGCACGCGCCGACAACTTTCAGCTCTACGGCTACGAGCGCGAGACCAATCCGCTGCTCTCAAAGACCGACGGACTCTGCGTGTTCCGCCACGTGCTATCGCAGTCGAACACCACGCACAAGAGTGTGCCGCTGCTCCTCGCCGCCGCTTCAGCCGAGGACCACGCGCGTCTGTACCGCGAGAAAAGCCTTATCACGGCATTCCGCGAGGCAGGCTTCCACACCTCGTTCATCTCCAACCAGCAGCCCAACCACTCGTTCATCGACTTCTTCGGCGACGAGGCTGACGACTTCGTCTTCATACGTTCGGCTGTGAGCGTTGTCACGGGCGACGTTACGGCGCAGACCAGCGACGAGCGTCTGCTGCCTTACGTGCAGAACATCCTTGCCAAGAAGCGCAAGAAGGAGCTGATAGTGCTGCACACCTACGGCTCGCACTTCAACTACCGCGACCGCTATCCGCGCCATCGCGCCCGGTTCCTGCCCGACACGCCCACCGAGGCAGAAGCCAAGAACCGCCCCTCGCTGCTGAACGCTTACGACAACACCATACTGCAGACCGACTTCGTGCTGCACAGCATCATCACTATGCTCGGCAAGAGTGGGGCGCAGGCAGCCATGCTCTACACCTCCGACCACGGTGAGAACATCTTCGATGACTATCGCAAGCGTTTCCTCCACGCCTCGCCCACGCCCTCATGCCACGGCATACACGTGCCGCTTATCGTCTGGACCTCCGCGTCGTACCGCGCCGAGTATCCTGAAGTGGTGTCGGCACTCAACGCCAACCGCGAGAAGGATGTGCAGTCGAGCGTGTCGGTATTCCCGACGATGCTCTCCATCGCCGGCATCAGTGCGCAGTGCGTCGCCGACGTAATGCCACAGTCGCTTGCCAACCCTGCGTTCCGCAGCAGCAAGCGCCACTATCTCAACGACCACAACCGCTCCGTAACCTTGCAACAGGCAGGCTTCGCTGATATCGACTTCGAGCAGCTCAAGCACTGGGGCATAGCTCAGCATTAGTACTGCTGAAGCATAGGAAACGCAGTGTTATAGTTATACTTTAGCGGTCTGCGCCGACCGATGCGGATGTCTGCGTCGACCGATACGGATGTCTGCGTCGACCGATGCGCACCCTTAGGGGGTGCACTTGTCTCAAGTGCACCAACCACTTAATCAGTGCACCAGCCAACCAATCAAGTGCACCAACCACTTAATCAGTACACCAACCAATCAATCAGTGCACTTGTCTATCTGTTTTTTTATTGCTGTAGCAGCCTTCTTTCTGATTGATACACCCTCCTTCTAAAAATAATCAGTAAATTTGCTGCTGCAATGTCACCTTTCGCCTCTGTGACTTGTTATATAAATGAACCGCTTCAGCAAGAAGCGATAGAATAGAACAACAAGTATAACAATTAAAGACGACAAAAGATTATGTTTTGGTTAGTACAACTTTTAGTTCCGTTAGGAGTGGCAGTAGTGCTCCCTATCGCCATTGTAGCAATCGTGTTCAAGAGTGCTTTGGCATCTGAGCGCAACCGCAAGGAGATAGTGCTCGCCGCACTGGAGAAGAACCCCGACATCGACGTGGAACTGCTCATGAAGAACCTGAAGAAGTCGGAGAAGCTCATCAAGGAGAAGCTGCTCGCCAATCTGCAGCACGGCTGCCTCTGCTGTCTTATGGGCGTAGCCTTCGTGCTGCTCTATTTCTTCCTCAGCGTGCAGAAGGAAATTCTCATCATTGCTGGCACAGTACTGATAGCCATCGGCATCGCCTTCCTCGTGAGCTACTTCGTAGGTCGCCGTATGCTCGAGAAGGAGATGGAGGCAGAGGAGCAGAACATGAAGCAAGAGTAACAACCTATGACGAGAGAACAATTCATAGCACTGGTGAAGAGCGAGCAGGAAGCGTTGCGAGGCTTTCTGCTCGCCCTCTGCTGCGGTAAGCGCGACGATGCCGACGACATAGCGCAGGAGACGCTCGTCAAGGCTTATCTCTCGTCGGCTGGCTATCGGGACGAGGGCAAGTTCCGTGCGTGGCTGTTCACGATAGCGCGCAACACCTTCCTCAACCACAAGGCGAGCACGCGCACGCTCGACGACCTCAAAGCACTGAGCACCATGCCCTCAGCTGCCACAGCCGACTCCGCCTTCCGCCATCAGGAACTGTATATGGCTCTCGCCACACTCTCGCCCAAGGAGCGCTCGGCGGTGGTGATGTTCTACATGAGCGGCTACTCGATAAAGGAGATAGCCGAAATCACCGACTGCACCGTAGATGCCGTGAAGAAACAGCTCTCGCGCGGCAGAGACAACCTTAAAACCATTTTGAACGTATGATGAAAGATAAAGCACTTGAGGAACTCTTCCTCTCAGCCCGACCCACCTTCGACGACGGCGAGGTATTCATCCAAAAACTCGAGAAGCGCCTCGATGCAGTGGAGTATCTGAAGCAGCACGAAGAAGCCTGCATCAGACGCTACCGCTACGCCATGCTTGCCACCTTCGTGTTAGGACTCGTATTGGGCGGAGGCGCGATAGCCATGATGCTCAATGCGCCTGCCGACCAGCCACTCTTCACGTTCGGTGCAGAGAACGGACTGCTGCTTCTGCTCGGACCGTATTCGCGTTTCGCTGCGGTCATACTCTTATCGGGCCTTGTATGCCTCACGATTATAAGTATTGTGAACATTGTTGTAGATTTGTTGAATATGCGCGATGTCAACAAGGCTTATTGTGTTAAATAAACCTTTTATGTTTGTTCGCTTACATATTTATATATATATTTGCAAAATAAATCCGCTTTAATCGACAAAGACATAACAACTTACATCAAATTCTATATTATGAACAGAAGAAACAGACGCTCTGTTGCCTCTGTGATAGCTGCTATAGCTTTAGCTATGGCAGCCTGTCCGGTATCGGCACAGACAAAAGCACAGACTGCGAAGTCGGGTGCTAACTTCCTCAGTCCGCTAAAGGCAGCAGCGCGTGCAGCCAGCCGCAACCTCTGGGGCTATGTGAATAACGCTACTCAGTACCCTACAGCCAGCAAGCAGATTGGTTACATGGAGTTCGACGCAGCTACAGCTGGCAACTTCCGCGACCTCAAGACGGAAGATTTGGACAGCAGAATGTCGCCAAACGGAGGATGGTCGTACTACGATGGTAAGTACCACGCAGTACACTTCACAAGAAATCAGGCTTCAAGCTCGCTTGTTGTTACCTACTATCAGTTCAATACCGAAGACAAATGGCATCAGGAGATTGCACCGGAGTTGGTTTCAAAGCTTGAACTAATCGCTACAACTACCGCTACAAGCCAGCTCACCGGCAAGGTATATGGTCAGTTCTATACCAACGACCTTTCATCGTTCGAGTTCGGTATCATCGACTACGACAAGATGCAGCGCACCACAATCGCTCCGTCTAAACACAAGTTCGTGGCAATGGGCGTAAGCTCTGAGGAGCGCGTCTACGCTGTGGCTACCGACGGTGTGCTCTACGAGCTGAACACCATCACTGGCGAAGAGACCGAAATCGGTCCGACCGGTGTGTACGTAGCACCATCGTCAGAGAAGAGCTACACACAGAGTGGTGGCATCGACCAGGACGACGACACCTTCTACTGGGCTGCATACGATGCTGACAAGAAGGCTGCGCTCTACTCGGTAGACCTCAAGACGGGTAAAGCAACACTCATCGCCAACTTCCAATACAATGCACAGATACTCGGTTTGGCTATACCGGAGGCAACACCCGACGCAGCAGCACCGGCTGCACCGACGGGCTTCTCAGTGAAGTTCGAGAACGGATCGACAAAGGGCTCGGTGTCTATATCTGCACCAGCGAAGACATACGGCGGACAGACACTCAGCGGCGACGTTAACTACTCGGTACGCTCAGGAAAGACAGAGGTGCTCACCGGCACAATGCCTGCCAACTCCTCAATCACTAAGGAGATAACAGCTCCAGAGGGTCTGAACAACTTCACCGTTACGCTCTCTAACGCCGCAGGCAAGAGCAAGGCTGCCAAGACCACAGCATACGTAGGCTACGACGAACCAAACCAGGTGTCGTTCGCACGTCTAAAGATTGACACCAACGGCAAGGCAACCGTCACATGGGGCAAGCCTTCGGGCTCCGTACACAACGGCTACCTCGGCGACCTGCGCTACGACATCGTGCGCTATCCCGACGCTAAGACCGTAGGCACAAACATCAGCGGACTGTCATTCTCTGAAACTATCAAGGACAAGCACCTGCGCAACTACTACTACGGCATCATACCCGTCAACGGTGCGAAGCGTGGTGCAGAGCGTCGCACTGGTGCTGTGGCTTACGGCGACAACATTGTGCCACCTTATTATGAAGACTTCTCTTTAGAGGAGTCATTGGATCTCTTTAACATTATCGACGAAAACGGTGATGATAACACATGGAAGTGGCATGAGGGTAAGCATAGCGCATACTACCCTGCTTCATCCAGCAAGGCTGCTGACGACTGGCTCATCACTCCTGCCATACAGCTTGAGGCTAACCACTCTTATAAGGTATCATTCACAGCACGCAGCTCAAGTGCTTACTTCCCCGAGAAGATAGAGGCAAAGTGGGGCAATAAGGATAAGGTGGAGAACCTTACAAATAAATTCCTTGCAGCAACAAAGCTGCCAGCTACGAGCACTACATACGATGGCACGGTTAACACAACTGCTGCTCAAACTTTCTACTTCGGTATTCACGCTATCAGCGACAAGGCAATGGACTATATCTATGTGGAGAACTTCTCTATCGTAGACAATGGTCACCTCAATGCCCCTGCTGCTGTGGAGAACGTAAAAATCACTCCCGACCCGACGACCGCACTGAAGGCTAACATCAGCTTCCGTCTGCCGACAAAGACCGTTGCAGGCAAAACACTTGCTGCTGTCACAAAGGTTGTAGTAACTCGCGACGGCGTGACCGTTAAGGAGTTCGGCTCAAGTAAGTCGGGCGCAACACTCTCTTGCGACGACAACTCACCAGTAGCTGGTTTCAACAACTACACCATCACTGCTTACACCGCCGACGGTGCAGGCACCCCGACTGTTGTGGCTGCTTACGTAGGTCTTGACAAACCGGCTCCGCTCACAAACGTGAAGGCTGCTGACATGAAGACTGGCGTTAAGCTGACATGGGACAAGGCTTCTACACAAGGCACAAATGGTGGCGCGGTGCTCACCAACGACGTAACATACAACGCTTACCGCGTGCGCATCTCTGACGGCGTAACAAGCCAGCAGCTCCTCGGCTCTGTTACAGAGAACACATACACCGAGAAGTTCAATACAGCAGAAGGCGCGCAGGCTGTACGCCTCTACTCTGTAGGCGCTAAGAACAGCAAGGGCGAGAGCGAGCGCGTAATGTCATCGCCAGTTGTAACTGGCAAGCCTTACGCTCTGCCGTTCCGTTCTAACTTCGTGAGTGGTGAGAATGCACACCTCTGGTGGTCGCTTACACTCGACGAGGAGGGTGGCATCGGCTTCCTGCATAACACCCAGACCTCAAGCGACGGCGATAACAACTGCCGCGTGTTCACATCGTTCAGCAAGGGTGGCACAGCCGACCTTAGCTCTGGTAAGATAGCTCTCGCCGGTGCAAGCAACCCGGCTGTGATATTCAGCCACAACGCTACAAGCGGAAAGAACTGCAGCATTGAGGTGTACGCACAGACTCCTGACGGCACACGCAAGCTCATCGGCACTGTCGACTATTCAAAGCTTAGCGGTAAGGCAGAGGATTGGCACCGCTCACTGTTCAAGATTCCGGCAGAGATGGCAAAGGCAGACTACGTTATCCTCACCTTCGTGGGCAAGGCTGACACATACGGCGTAGTGCGTATCGACGACGTAAACGTACACAATACCTACGACAACGACCTCGCTGTAAGCATCTCGGCTCCTGCCAAGATGAAGCGTGGAGCTTGGAGTAAGGCTACCGTTACCGTGACAAACAACGGCGAGAAGGCAGCTTCTAACTACCGCGTGCAGCTCAGAAGCGGTAACGACATCATGTTCGAACAGACCGTAGCAGAGGCTATCCAGCCACTCGCAAGCAAGTCGTTCGTTGTGAATGTAAAGAACAACGCTACCAACACATCGAAGACATTCAAGTTGTATGCTGACGTAGAGTATGATGCCGACCAGTACAAGGCAGACAACAGCACAGCATTTGTAGTAGAACTGACTGAGTCGGGCATCCCGATGCCAGAGAACTTCTCGGCTACAAAGGACGAGGCTACAAGCAAGCTCATCATGAACTGGAGCGTACCGACATCGGCAAGCATCCAGACTCGCGAGACATTCGAGAACTACGACAACTGGACTATCAACCAGTTCGGCGACTGGACTACCTACTCTTCTATCAAGAGTGGTGAGACCGGTGGTCTGTGGGGCTCGCAGGGTATGCCTTTCCCGCACGAGAACGAGTTGTACAACTACATCGTGTTCAACCCGGATGCTATCCAGGACGGTATCACTTCGCAGAACCTCACTCTCAAGCCTCACGGCGGCGAGAAGTGTCTGATGACAATGTTCGCTCGCGAGATTGTCAACAAGAAGTTCGTTTACTACGACGCTGACAACTGGCTCATCTCGCCGATGCTCTCTGGCGAGGCGCAGACCGTGCTCTTCTGGGCTAACAACGGTCAGCCAAACCCGACGAATATACGCTATCCGCAGACTATCGAGGTTTACTACTCTGACAAGTCTGCCGACCACGCAGACTTCAAGAAGCTCGAGACCTTTACACACAGCGGCGGCAAGTGGGATTCTTACACAGTAGACCTCCCGGAGGGCGCAAGCTACTTCGCTATCCGTTGCGCTACACCTGAGGCTGATGCTTACATGCTCATGCTCGACGACATCGTCTACAAGGCAGGCTTCGGCAAGCTTGAGGGCTTCCGCGTATATCGCAATGACAAGATGATTAAGGAGCTTCCGGCTACCGCAACATCTTACGACATCAACTTCGACCCGAAGGCAGAGCCTACACGCTACAGCGTATCGGCTGTGTACACCGGTGGCGAGTCGGCTGCTGCTACATCTGACGAGTGTCAGACAGCTATTCACGGCATTACGATCGACGCTCAGCATCCTGCTGATGTCTACACCATCGACGGCAAGCTCGTGATGAAGAACGCTACATCGCTCCGCTCGCTGAAGCGCGGTGTGTACGTTGTGAACGGCGTTAAGATCGTGAAGTAACAAGGTCGGAAAGTAAACCGTTTTCGTAAAGAAAACTGGAAGATAACCAGAAAAGGCTGGAAGATAGGCTGGGAGATATCACGCTCCCAAGGCTCATCTTCCAGCCTTTATCGTTCTTATAATCTGTGGGTTACGGAAAAACTGGCAGATATGGAGGATTTTTTCGCATACAGACTTATTATAGGGGTTATTCAGGGATGCCAGCTTCATATTCGACTGTCTTAAAACAAAAATCGCCTCGCTTGGAGATCATCTCCAAGCGAGGCGATTTTATTTGTTGTATTATTGAAGTCTTTAAAATACAGCAGCAATACGGCGAATATTTTTCAATTTTTCGTGCAGTGAATTATCTTCCATTGCCGTGTGCATATTGTATTTCATCTGCATCTTTAGGAGAGAATCAGCAGGAATGTCTAAAGCCGCTTCGAACATCAATACTGTAGTTGTGGTGATTGGGCGACGAGCATTAAGTATTTCGTTCAGTACGCTGTAGCCCATTTCTAAGCTATCTGCAAACTTACGTTGTGATATGCCTCTCTCCTCCAATTCGTCTTTTACTACTTCACCAGGGTGAGTAGGGTAAAAACCATAACCTAAATCTGACATAATTATATTTACCCTAAATTCCGCAGCATTTTAGTTTAACTTATTTTATAAGTACCTGAGCAACAAAAAGTTGCTCAGGATTTTGCTATGTCAGATTTTTCACCTATCTTAGTGTTGCAAATCAAAATATGTATCAAACCCGACAGACATGGCAAAGGTAGCAATAAAATCTGAGAAACTCTCTCCTTTTGGAGGAATTT
>ENA-UEQM01000049-UEQM01000049.1-human-gut-metagenome-genome-assembly--contig:-NODE-49-length-74392-cov-10.084720_pt1 | contig 74392 bp, 60 predicted proteins | sample MGYA00242948_ERZ507948 | MGnify/ENA primary metagenome ERZ507948 (study PRJEB26167, sample SAMN06115440) | human gut metagenome | host: Homo sapiens | place: China:Hubei | collected 2015-07-28 | study... | reverse complement strand
AATATATATTCCTGATATGCTGAATAAATTTTTTTGAGATTTTCTGAAATCAGAAAATTTGACTTTTCAAGAAATGCTATATATAATATACAGACCCCTAACAATTTAACATCATAAGGAGACCCTAAAATGGCAAGAACAGAAGAACCCCCAGTTCTGAAAGCATTTAAAGACCACATTGCCGATTTAAGCTCTGTAAATCGGCGAGAAGTCATTGCAAAGTTCAAGGCACTTTTGAGTGATATTGAACAAAAACGAGAAACAGATGCCGCATATCAAGCGTGCGATAGCCGTTCTATCGCAGAACTTGAAAAATACCTTGCAGACCGCAAAGCATACGAGGTTAAAAAAGCTGAACGTGCTGCCAAAGCTAAGGCGACAAGAGAGAAGAACAAAACAGCCAAAAAATAAATCTCAAGAGGGGCTAATACGCCCCTCTTTTTGACTTCAAACGCAGAAAACATTAAAATAGAGTAGCATTAACCAATAATTCAATCAGTGTAAAATATGTTCTCGTTCGTTTCATCGCTGCTTCCTTTCATGAGTGGATTGTGTGCTTTCGCGGGCGAGCAAAGTCGAATGGAATTTCACGGTGCGGCAAGGGGCATCCGGTTCCCGCAGCCGGACCAGCGTCAATTCCACCAGCGCGCGGCAGATTTCCGGCACCGGCTGCGCCCACACGGTCAGCGGCACCGAATAAAGACGGCAGAGGGCCAGATCGCTGATCGTCGCGACCTTCACCTGCCCCGGAATGGACAGCCCGGCGTCGCCGACCGCCCGGCAGCAGCCGAACACCTTGTTGATGTTGTGGACGATCAGGCCGTCAAACGCATCCGGCTCCTTCTTCAGCCGTTCCAGCACCGCCCGGTAGGCCGCCTCCTGTGAATCTTCGCAGGGCACCGCATTCCGGGAATCCGCCGGCAATCCGGCTTTTTGCAACGCGGCCCGGAAAAAATCCGCCCCGGCTCCCGCCTTTCCTTCCCGCAGTGCGGCAGCACAGCCGCCGACCACGCCGATTTTGCGGCAGCCGCGTTCGATCAGGTGCTCCGCCAGCGCCCGGTAACCCGCGTCAATATCCAGCAGCACACAGTCGAACACCCCGTCGACCTCCGGAACGTTGCTGCGGAAAATCAGCGGCAGGCCGTTGCGCCGGATCACTTCATACTGGGCCGCGCACCGTTCGGCGTTGTGGTACATCGCGATCATCGCGTCAACCTCGTGGTGCAGCAGCGCATCCAGCGCCGTATTCTCCTTTTCGGGCCGGTTGTGGCAGATGAAGGGACGCAACGCGTAACCCGCCGCGGAGAGTTCGAGATCAAGCGTTTCGATATATTCGGCATAGACCCCGTCGAACACATTCGGGATCAGCAGCCCCACCGTCCGCGTCACGCCGGAAGCCAGCGAACTGGCGGTGCGGTTCGCGACATAGCCGAGGCGGTGCGCCGCCTCCCGGATCCGGCTGCGGTTCTCCCCGCTGACCCGGTTCGGACGGCCGTTCAATACCCGCGACACCGTGGAAACATCGCAGCCGACAGCCTTTGCAACATCTTTCAGCGTGGTCATGACCTTTGTTCCTTGAAAAGTTTCCGATGGAACAAACGCTTGTTCCATCTGCTTCAAAAAAAATACCGGGTGGAACCGTCCACCAGGACAAACGCTTGTTCAATATTAATTATACCAAAACTCAATGCGAATGTCAAGGGTAAAATGAAAAAAAGAGAGAAAAAGAGGCGGAGCGCCTGATTCGCTCCGCCTCCATCCGCAGCCGCGTGATGCACCTTACGGCATCACGCCCGGTACAGCACCGTGGCGCCGTTGGGCGGCAGCGTCACGGCATCCGCCGCTCCGCCGCCGTTCCAGACGTCCTCCATCGCTTCCGGCAGCTTCACCGGCTGCGCCTGATTGCTCAGGTTGTACAGGAAATAGTAGTCGCCGCCGGAAACCGCACTGCGCCGCGCCGCCCGGACCGTCTCCGGCAGGCCGGCCAGCACCGGCTCGACGCCGGATTCTTTCAGCAAAGCCCCGTAGAAGTCGTTCAGGAACTCCATGCCGGTACGCGCTCCCAGATAGATCACGCTCCCCTTCCCTGCCCGCTTGCGGGTCACCGCCGGAGTTCCCGCATAGAAATCGTCGCCGTAGACCGCTTCCACCTCCGCGCCTTCGGCGTGGAGCAGCTCCGCGTAATCCGTGACCGCATAGGATTTGCCCTTCCACACGATGCTCTGCCGCGTCGTCGGCTGCAGGCCGTCGAAATCCTCGCTCCAGACGCCGAACAATTCGCGTCCCGCCGCCCCGCCCGGATTGCCTCCGAGGAAACAGCCGTTGTTTTCATCGACGTAGCCGGAAAAGTAGGTCGCCACCAGCGTGCCGCCCTGCTCCACAAAGCTCCGGAACCGCTCCAGCACACCCGGCTTGAACATAAACAGCATCGGCGCGACCAGCAGCTTATACCGGCTGAAATCCTGTTCGCTGTCGATCACGGCGAGGTCGATGTTGCAATTCCACAGCGCGCGGTAGTGGCTGATCACCGTTGCGTCCCACTGCTTGACCTCCTTGCCGCCCGCGCAGTTGCACTGCTCGAAGGCCCAGTTGGATTCCCAGTCGTAGACGACCGCCGCCTCGGGCTTTTTTGCCGCGTCGGCCAGCCCGGCGATCCGTTCGAGCTTCTCGCCGTAGGCGGCGACCTGCCGGAACACCATGGTCCGATCCGTGCCGTCGTGGCCGACCACCGCGCCGTGGAATTTTTCGCAGTTGTTCCGCCCCTTGCGCCACTGGAAGTACAAGGTGCCGTCCGCGCCGTGGCCGAGCGCCAGCAGCATCTCGCGCTCGAATTCGCCGGGGCGGCGCAGCTTCGGATAGGGCTTGTAGTTCGGGATGCCGGGGCAGGACTCCATCATCACGAACGGCTTGTCCAGCATCGTGTAGTGCATGTCGTGCAGCAGCGACAGCCAGGCCGCCTCCCGCTCCGTGTCGCCGTCGTACCAGGTCGGGTAGCAGTCGTCGCAGATGAAGTCGCACAGCGGCGCGAATTTCCAGTAATCCAGCGTCGGGAACAGCCCCATCATATTGGTGGTCACCGGCGCATCCGAAAACTCCCGCACCGCGTCGATCTCCATTCGGAAGAACTCCACGACCGCATCCGAGCAGAAACGCCGCCAGTCCAGCGCCGCCGCGTCCATCGAGTGGTCGAAAGGCTCCACCTGCTTCCAGTCGGTGAAGGTGTGCCCCCAGAACGCGGACCAGTACACCTGATTGAGCTTCTCCAGTGTGCCGTACCGCTGTTTCAGGTAATCGTAAAACCGGTTCCGGCAGAGTCCGCACGCACATTCGCCGTGGTATTCATTGCTGATGTGCCAGCCGCCGAGCGCCGGATGGTCCGCATACCGTTCGGCCAGCTTGCGGTTGATGAGCCGGACCCGCTCCCGGAAACCGGGCGAGGCAAAGCAGCTGTTCTGCCGCACGCCCCACCGCTGCCGCGTCCCGTCCCGGTCCATACGGCAGCTGTCCGGCCACCGCTGCGCCAGCCACGCCGGTTTCGACGCGGAGGGAGTCGCGAGAAAAAGTTTTTTGCCGCTTTTTCCGCAGCGTTCGAAAATATCGTCGAGCCAGCCGAATTCAAACCGGTCCGGCTCCGGCTCCAGCTGCGCCCACGAGAAGATCGCCACCGAAAACGTGTTGCAGCGCGCCTCGTCCATCAGCTCGAAATCCCGGTCGACCGTCCCCGGCACGTGCAGCCACTGGTCGGGATTGTAGTCGCCGCCGTGCAGAATCCGCCTGAAATTCCTGATAACCGTCATAGTTTCCCCCTGCGGTATTATGTAATTGATGTTGTGTGATTGATTCAGTATATCACCGGAAATCCCGTTTTCAAGCCCCGATCGGAACAACCCGGACGCCGAGCCGGGCGATCCGCCGCAATTCCTCGCGATTTTCCGGCGTCGCCGCCGCGATCAGGATATCGATACGGTTCCAAGAGACCACCCGCGCCATCGCCGGACTTCCGAACTTGCTGCGGTCCGCCAGCAGGATCACCAGCGAGGCGTGGTCGATCATCGCGCGGATGCAGCCCGCCGCGTCGTCGTTGGTATCCAGACACCCCTCCTCATCCAGTCCGCGCGCCGAAAACACGACGGCGTCCGCATGGTACTGATTCAGAATCCGTTCGGTGCGGCTGCCCATCACCACCCCGGCCTTCAGGTCGAGCGCACCTCCGGCCAGGATCACCTGAGGACCGCCCTCCCCCGCCGGGAAACGGCGGCCCAGCAGCTCGCAAAAGCCGATCGAATCGGTGATCACGCAGCCGTCCTTCCACAGGTTCGCCATCGAATTGGTGGTGGAGCCGCCGTGCAGGAAAGTCACGGAACCGGGCGCGATGAACTCCATCGCCTTTTCCGCCAGCCGCGCTTTCTCCCGGGCAAACCACTGCTCCCGCAGCGAAAACGGGATCGACTGGCCGACCTCCGCCGGAATGCTCCGCACTCCCCCCCTGACCCGGCGCACGATGTGCCCCTCCGCCAGATGGTTGAAATCCCGCCGTACCGTGGCCGGACTGGCCCGGAACAACGCCATCGCGGTTTCGGTCGCCATAAACTCATGAGTATCCAGATAGCGCAGGATTTCCGCTTCCCGTTCCGCAGCCTTCATTCGGCATCCTCCTTTTTTCAAAGTATAGTATACGCCGCCGGGAACAAAATGCAAGCCGTTTTATGATCGAACGGTCAATAAAAATGATCGGAGCGATTTTTTCCGGAAAAAAGCAATAAATTCCCGCTTGTTTTCCGGTTTTCCGCTTCTATTTTAGGATATAATATGATCAAACAATCACGGAGTATCTTTCACCATGACCGTCACCGCCTTCTTCCTGATCCTGCTGTCGGTGCTGCTGCATGCCGGCTGGCACTTCCTCGCCAAGAGCCGCAATCCGGTGCCGGCGCTTTTCCTGCTGGTTTCCGGCTCCGCGTTCCTCGCGACGCTGATCCCGGCGCTCTGTGCGGGAGTAGACTACGGCGCTTTGCCCGCAAGATTCTATATCTATGTATTCTGCGGCGGCGCTTCAGGAGCGCTCTGTTCGACCGGGCTTTCGATCGCGTACCGGCACAGCGGCGTCTCCTTCGCCTATCCGCTGGCGCGGGCGGTGCCGGTGCTGCTGACCGCACTGGTCACGGTCGTCTTCGGAATCGGGCTGCGCCCCTCCGCCGCCGCCCTCGGCGGGATGGGGCTGATCTTCCTCGGCTGCCTGCTGATGCCGCTGAAAAAATTCTCCGGCTTCCGGCTCTCCAACTACCTGAATCCCGCCCTCGGCGGCGTGCTGCTCGCGGCGCTCGGCACCACCGGCTATACCATCTTCGACAGCGAAGGCATCCGGCTGGTCAACGAATACGGCCATACGGGCCGGGTTGCCGGAGCCGTCGCCTACAGCAATCTGCGCGAACTGGTGCTGTTTTCACTGTTGAGCCTCTCCATTCTGGTACGGAAACGCAACCGGGCCGACTTCAACCGCGAGCTGTTCCGCCATTGGGAGCCTTATGCCGGCGGAGTCGCGGCGGCAGCCGCCTATATTCTGGTGATGCTGGCGATGGGCGAAGTCACCAACGTCAGTTTCGTGCAGGCGTTCCGCCAGATGAGCCTGCCGGTCGGCGTACTGCTCGGCGTACTGATTCTCAAAGAACGCATCACCCGTCCCGAACTGACCGGGCTCATTCTCCTGCTGGCAGGATTGGTGACCGTCGCACTGGGCCGCTGACTGAAAAAAACAATCATGCTGCTTGTAATTACCGGTTCCGTATGGTACATTGGCAGACATCCGGAAATTTCCGAGTCATCAAAAGAAGGAATGCACTGTGAAGAAACAACTTTTCGCCCTTGCCCTCGTGACCGCCGCGGGCTGTTTTCTGGCCGGCTGCAGCGGCATCGCCGTCATCACCGGCAACGGAATCATCACAGAAAAAACCTTCGATCCCGGTGATATTTCCCGGTTGACGACGGCAGGTTACTGGAAAATCACGCTCGATCCGAATGCCGACCGGAATCAATGCACCATCGTCATCGATGAAAACCTACTGGAGGAACTCGCCATCAAATCCGGCAGCGGCCGGTTGCAGGTCACCCCCTTACACAATCTGCGGCCAAGCCGGGAACCGCAACTGCGCCTGCAATTAAAACAGATGCCCGAGAAACTGAACTTCTCCGGCATCTCCGACCTCGAAGTCACCGGCAAAATCACCCGGGAAACCGAGTGGAGCTTCTCCGGCAGCACCACCGCTTCGATTCCCGGATTCGCGGCACCGGAAATTCAGCTTCAGGCAAGCGGCATCTCCCGGCTCACCCTCGGCGGAAATGTCGAAAAAGCCACCGTCCGCACCTCCGGCAGCACGGAATTCACTTTCAACGGCAACATCGGGGAACTTCATCTCGAACAGAGCGGCTGTTCCAGCGCCACCATCCGGGACTGTGAAACCGCCCGGAAAATGACAGTACACTCCTCCGGCAGCTCAAATTTCACTTTCAGCGGCAATCTTCAGGAACTTTTCATGGAACAGAGCGGCTGTTCCAATGCCGCCGTCCGCAGTTGCGAATCCGCCGAAATCCAACTCAGCGGCAGTTGCACCGCAAAGCTCGACGCCGCCAGGCAATTGACAGTCCGCGCCAGCGGAGCTTCACAGCTCCTCTACTCCGGCTCCCCGGAATTGCAGGTCCACACCTCCGGCTCCGCCAAAATCAAGAAGCAAAAGCAATGAACCATCCTGGGCGAGGAACAGTCTGATTGCCACCGTCAGCAAACCGGAAGGGCCCAAAGGCTCCGGCGATTTTTTACGGCCGGGGGTTGCATTTATCGGAAACCGCAATATTTTAAGGATGAACAGGACAAAACTACGATTCCGGAATGGTTTCCATGGAACTTCTCGACAAACTTTTCATCCGGCTGCCGGATGGCGGCGTGGAGGACGGCCGGCTCGATGCCGAATTCGATCCGGCGCTCGCCGCTTTCATCAACCTGCTGCAATCCGGCGGAGGGCGGCTGCTGATTCCCCGCCCCGACGGACGATGGGAGAAAACTCCGACCGGCTTCTATCATTTGTTCAGTGAACTCTTTCTGCAAATCCGGGGCCGCTGCCGTTTCCGCTTCCTGAAACAGGAGATGGAAATCGGTCCCGGCGATCTGCTGCTGGTTCCGGCGGGCATGGTGCATGAGGAGGAGATCACCTCGCCGGATTGCCGGGAGTTCCGCAACCTGGTGCTGATGGCGACAGACCGCACGCCGAGTCTGCATCTCGCGTGGTGCCCCGCCCGCGACGGCAAGCTGCCCCGCATCCGCCGGCGTCTGATGCTCGACGGCAACGCATTTTACGCCGACCTCCTGAAGGCGCTGCCGCTGGCCCGCTCCGGGGATTCCGCCGAAACAGACCGGATCAGCCGCACCCTCGCCGCTGCCGCGCTCGCCAAGGCGCGCCTCGATTTGCGCGACCGGCCACAGCCGGCGGAACGGGTTTACGAGCCGGACCCGTCGGTCAATCCACTCTCACGGCAGGCCAAGCATTATCTGGCGGATAACTTCCCGACCCGCTTCCCGGACGTGCCGGAAATCGCGCGCGCGGTCGGCTGCACGCCGAACTACCTCTCCACCATCTTCCGGCAGGACTACGGCATGACCCTCAAGGAGTATCTGAACCAGCTCAAATTCGACTATGCGTGCAGTATGCTCGAAAGCAGCAGCTTCACCATCCCTGAAATCGCGTTCAGCTGCGGCTTCAGCGATATTTCCTATTTCACCCGGAAGTTCCGGGAACGTTTCGGGCGCCCCCCGTCATCCTACCGTTAAAGGAGTTTTCAATATGGCCTATCAGGAACCGGAACGGCAGCAGTTCCACTTTTCCAGCCGTAAAGGCTGGCTCAACGACCCCAACGGCCTCTGCTTTTATCAGGGGACTTACCATCTGTTCTACCAGCACAACCCGGCGGCGGTCCACTGGGGGCCGATGCACTGGGGCCATGCGACCGGCACCGACCTGATCCACTGGCAGGAACAGCCGATCGCGCTGTACCCGGATGAATCCGGTGCCATGTTTTCCGGCTGCGCCGTGGTCGACGAGCAGAATCTGACCGGCCTCGGAATCGATCCGGCTTCTCCGCCGCTGCTGTTCTTCTACACCTGCGCCGGAAAGCCCTTCACCCAGAATCTCGCCTACAGCCTCGACGGCGGCAGAACCGTCGTCAAATACGCCCGCAATCCGGTGGTGCCGAACCTGCACGGCGGCGAGGAGCGTGATCCCTCGGTCGCCTTCGACCCGGCCTCCGGCACGTGGCGGATGGCGCTCTACCTCGGCGACGAGCGCGGCGACTTCGCGTTGCTCGAATCCGCCGACCTGCTGAACTGGCGCGAAACTGCTCTCTTCCGGATTCCGAACGGCGGCCGGGAGTGCCCGGAGCTGTTCCAGATCGCCGACGAAACCGACGGGAAGCTCCGCTGGGCGATCCTCGAAGCCAACGGCAACTACCTCGTCGGCGACATCGCCGACGGCCGTTTTCAGGCGGAACGCGCCGGAATTTTCATGCACCGCAGCGGCCTCAAGGGGGGATATGCCGGGCAGACCTTCAAAAACCTGCCGGACGGCCGTCGCCTCTATATCGCGTGGCAGCAGGACTATATCCGCGGCGACGCGTTCTCGCAGTCGATGACGCTTCCGGTCGAACTCAAGCTGGTTGGCGGAGAACTGCGGGTCCATCCGGCGGCGGAAATCCGGCTGCTGCGCGCCGGCGAAGCACAGCAGTTCCGCGACGTTTCCACCGTGAACGCCGACGGCGAACTGTGGGAGCTGGAGTTTAAAACGCCGCTTCACGGCGTCATGCTGAATATCGCCGGGACCGATCTGTGGATCGACTCCGCCGCCGGAGTGCTGCGCTGCAATGCGGGCGAGTATCCGCTTCCGCATACAGAAAAGCCGTTGCGCTGGCGGGCGTGGCTCGACCGCAATACACTGGAACTTTTTGAATCCGAAGGGCGCTTCTGGCTGCCGCTCCCGGTCCAGCGCCGCCCCGAACCTGTGATCAGCGTGCCGCAGGGAGGGCCGCTTGCGGCCGTCACGCTCCGGCCGCTGCAAACGATCTGGAGGTAAAACCAAATGAAAACCGCCGCCATTGGAGAATTGTTGTTCGACCGCTTCCCCGGCCTCGACCGCCTCGGAGGCGCTCCGGGGAACGTCGCCGCGATGCTCGCGCAGTTCGGAGCGGAGTCCAGACTGGTCACCGCCGTCGGCGAAGATGAGCTCGGCAAGCGCGCCGTCCGCGAAATCGCCGCGCTCGGCGTGGACACCGGCTGGATTCAATACAACTCCCATTCGACCGGCGAAGTGCTGGTCACGCTCGATGCCGCCGGAAAAGCCTCCTACCGTTTCGCGCCGGATTCCGCATGGGACCACCTGAATCTCACGCCTGAACTCGAAGCCTTCGCCGCCACCCTCGACGCAGTCTGCTTCGGCTCGCTCGGACAGCGCGGAGCTTCGGCGGAGACGATCCGCAAATTCGTCGCCTCCACCGTTCCCGGCTGCCTGCGCGTTTTCGACGTGAATCTGCGCGCGCCGTGGTACACGCCCGAAATCATCAAAGAGAGCATCAAAATGGCCAACATCCTGAAGCTCAACGATGAAGAGCTGCCGATCCTCGCGCGGATCTGCGGCATTGCGCCGGATAAACTGATTCCGGCGCTGCTCGCGGACAACATCGAGCTGGTCGCCCTCAGCCGGGGCCCGGAGGGCGCGGACCTCTGCAGCCGCACCGAATTCAACCACGAACCGGCCGCGCCGCTCGAACGCCGGGTCGACACCGTCGGCGCGGGCGACTCCTTCACCGCCGTGCTGATCACCGGGCTTCTGAAAAAACTGCCGCTCGCCGTGATCAACCGCCACGCGAACCTGGTCGCCACCTACGTCTGCTCGCAGCACGGCGCCACGCCGCAACTGCCCGCCGACCTCACCGTCATCCGGTGAAACGGTTGCCGGGACTTTGCCTCCGGCGGCCGGGGGCGCTTCGCCCCCCGGTCCCCCCGACCGGCAAGGTGCCGGCGCCGGGTACGGTTTCGAGCTTTTTGCTGCGCAAAAATCTCAAAACCGGGATTATTGGATTGGCTTATCACGCTGCCGGACTGCAAATCAGGCCGCGATTCGCCCAGAATGATCGGAAAAAATTTAAAAAGGCAGACTGCCCCCTTTGGAGTGCGGAGATTCATCTGCGCTTTCAAATCGGACATAACCCTCAGGAAAGTCGCAATACGAAACAGCAATGAGAACCGACCCGGAAAAACAGTTGAGATCCATTCTCGAAACCGTGGAAACCCTCGGCGCATGCCGCATCTGTTTTCACGACTTCTACCGGCATATCCTCGAATACATCCCGGATGTGCCGCTTTTCCACCAGAACCGGTACTGCATGTCCATGAAGAAGATGTTCCCGGAGCAGACGCAGCGCTGCATCCGGTTCGACCGGAACGCCGTGGTCCGCCATCTCGAACTCCATCCGGGGCAATTCTTCAAGCTCTGCCCGTTTCAGGTGCTCGAACTGGTGGTGCCGGTCCGGAAGGAGGGGGCGCTGTGCGGTGTGATTTTTCTCGGCCCGTTCCGCGCCGCCGCGCCGCTGCCGCCGGATTCGCTGATCGCCACGCCGAAAGGGCTGCCCCGCCCGGTGCCGGAACAGCTTCCCCCGCTCGACCGGCAGGGCATGGAACATCTCGCCAACCTCGGTTATATGCTCTCGTGCTGCATTTCGGAGATCATCCGCGACATGGAGCTGCCTCCGGCGGCGGCTCCCGCCGGGCGCAAAGCGCTGATCGAGCAGTTCATCTCCACGAACTTCAACAAGGGGATCACGCTCGGGATGCTGGCGGAATTCCTGAACCTCAGCGAATCCCGGACCAGCCGGCTGCTGAAGGAGTATTTCGACGCCGGGCTGACCGAACTGGTCAACCGGCAGCGGCTGAATTATGCGATCAACACCCTGCAGCGGGCCGAAGTCTCCGTCCGCATCGCCGCCCAGCGCGCCGGCTTCGGCAGCGTCGAATATTTTCACCGGCTCTTCAGGCGCGAGACCGGCATGACGCCGCAGGAGTACCGCAAGCGCCATCAGCGTTCGGAGCGGTGAACCGAAGTTCCCTCCCGTTCCAGCTTTTCCTGCACGGCGGCGACATCCGCCTTGCGCGTGTCGCGCTGCCGGAGTGCCGACGGCGCGGCCAGCCCGACCGCCTCCCCGATCATGATGCACGTGCTGTTGATGCGCGAGGATGAAAACGCCCGGTGGGTGGCCGAGATGGGCCTTCCGGCGATGTAAAGGTTGCTGATGCCGCGCGGCGTGATGCAGCGATAGGGGATGCCGTAGGTCCGCCGGATCGGCCTTTCGATGCCGGTGTGCGTGCCGGTCGGATTATGCACGTCGATTCCCCAGCAGCAGCGGGCGATTTCGTCCGGAAAATCCCGGCCGGAGAGGACATCCTCCTCGGTCAGCACGTAATCTCCGAGAATCCGCCGGGTCTCCCGCACGCCGAGCTGTTCGGCGGTCGCGGAAATATAGGCGTGTTCAAAGCCCGGCACATGTTTTTGCAGGAACTCCAGAATCCAGAACGCCTGCCGGGTCCCCTCCCGCCGGATGCGCACCTGATCGGCGGGATTCAGGGAATTGCAGTCCGGAATGTGGGTCATGTTGACGATCCCGTCGAGCAATCCGTTGCGTTCCGGCATGTACTTGATCACCATGTGGTCAATCGGGACCTGCTGCGGGAAGCTCCGCCAGATCGCGCTCATCTCGGGCATGGTCTGCGGCACCTCCGCCGCCTTCACTCCGCTGACCTGAAACGTCAGCGAGGAGGACTGCACTCTGCCGTCGGACTCCCGGCCCATTTCAAACGGGCATCCGGCCATCGCCGCCAGATCGCCGTCGCCGGTGGCGTCCACGAAAACCCCGGCTTCCAGCGCCCCCATTCCGGCCTTGGAGGCCACCACCGCATACCGCAGCGCCTCCCCCTCGCGCACGGCGTCGACAAGCCGGGTGTACAAGTGAAGGTCAATGCCGTACTCTTCGAGCAGTTCCAGCAAAATCCGGTTGAGCTTCTCCGGGTCGAACATCAGATAGCCGTTCCGCTCGTTGACTCCGCCGACGGCGACGGCGCGTTCCCGCAGCCGGTTCATGAAAGCCGAGGTGATGCGCTCTTCGCCGCAGCCGTAGCCGGAAACCACCCCCAGCAGCCCGGAGACGGGCACGCCGCCCGGCTTCCCGAAATATTCAATCATCCCGACCTTCAGCCCCTCGCGGGCCGCGTTCACCGCCGCCGCAATGCCGGCCATTCCCGCCCCGCACACCAGAAGGTCATATTCGGCCCGCACTTCTAGCCGCCGCTCCGGATACACCATCGTTTTCATCGTATCATCTGCCAGTCAATCGTTGAGTTGGAATTTGCCGCTTCATCGAACGCCACGGTGAAACCCTGCGCGGTTTTCGCAGTGACGGCCCAGCGGCAGAGCCAGTTGGGTTGGACGGTCAGCGAATAGAGGCCGTCCGGCTCCGCCTGCGGGAACTTCACCTCGAAACTCTTCACCCCCGCCGGAATCTTCACGTCGATCCCGCGCAGGTTGGCGCCTGCTTTCTCTGTCGCGGCGATGCTTTTCACCTTCGCGAGGCCGCCGCCGTTCAGCGACAGCGCGCCGGGCACGGCGGAAAGCGCCACATTGCCGGAGGCGGTCTTCCACGCGATTCTGTGCCCCGGCTTTTCCATATACAGCGCCGCCTTTTTCACGGCGTCGCGGAACCGGATGCCGTAGTCGCAGCTCGTTCCGACGTCGATGATATGGAAATATTTGCTGTGGTGCGCCACCTGCATCCGGTCATGCCAACCGTCCACGCGCAGCGCCGCCCGCACCGGATACGCGCCGTTGTTGACCGAGTAGAAGCTGTAACTGTTGCCGGAACCGGAGGGCATCGCCTCGCGATGCCGCACCCGGTAGCCGTTCGGATGGCTCGGATCGGCTCCCACCGCCTGCTCCACCGGATCGCCGGGCGCGAAGGTCGCCGCGCCGTCCTTTCCCGGCGCCAGCACCAGCAGCCGCGAAACTCCCGGCTTCACGGAATCGCCCTTGAACTCGTGTTTGCGGATATCCGGCAAGCCCCGGCTCACATCGGCCACCATCGCTCCGGGAGCGATAATGTACGCCAGCTCCCGGCGGTAGTTCCGCTCGTTGATCAGAGTGGGCGTCGCGTTGTCGGACACGGTGTAGCAGACGCGTTCCACCCACAGCCGATCCTCGCCGTTGACCTTTTCGTACTTGCGGATGTACCACCAGCGGCGCACCTTGCGTCCTTTCAGCGCCCCCTTCCAGAAGCCCTTCGGCGGATTGCCCGCGTACTCCTCCGGTTCGTCCACCGCAAGGAAGCGCCCGACGATCTCCGGAGTCCAGCCGGTGTTGACGCCGCGCACGTAGCCTTTCGGATCGATCGCGCCGCCCTCGGAATAGTTCGCCTCCACCGCGATTTTGCCGGAGGTGATCCATTTCTTCGGATTCAGGTTGATCAGCGGCCGCGAGGTCCCCAGCGTGCCGGCGTTGGAAGCCGCCGCATCGTATTGCAGAATTCCGGTTTTCGCATCGTACTGCTCCACTTTGCCGATAAAGGAGTTCAGCCGATGCCAGATGTTCGCGGTGTAGGCGTTGCCGCACTCGTCGGCACGGGTGGACATCACATTGCCCATGTACATATAGGTGATGCCGACTCCGAAATTGTCCCCCTGCCCGTATGCGTGCTTGTCGATCGAAATCGTCCCGAAATTCTCCTGGTCGGCGTGGTTCACCTCGCTGATCAGAATGCTGTTGGCGCTGCTCTTGTTGAACAAACTGACCACTTCGCCCCACGTCCCGGCGGGATCGGTCTTGCGCAGGATGATCCAGTGATCCGTCGCCCCGTCCAGCCCGATCTCTTCCACACGAGCGGTCAACTGCGAACTGAACCTTTTTTCGCTGTACGCGACGCTCTCCTTGCCCATCTGCGCGATCAGCTCCAGCCCGGCGTACAGTCCTTTGACCGTCGGGACGTGAACCTTCACGGTTTCCGGGTCGCCGGTCTTTTCGGTCCGCCCGACGTACTGGAAGTAGGAGGTCGTCCCCTTGACGACCTGATCCGAGATGCGCAGGATCGAATTCAGGCCGTGCACATTCATCGCTCCCTGATCGATCGTCCGGTCCAGCATGAACGCCGAATAGCCGTTCGGATTCTGCGGGATGCGAAAGCCCAGCGAAGGCGGAACCATCCGCAGTTTTCCCCGCCGCAGATCGATGATGAATACGCCCGGTTCCCCCAGCCGTCCCTGCGGAACGCTTTCCGGCATGAACGCCGCCGCCACCGCGTCGTCCACCACCAGAATCCCGCCCGTTTTCAACACCGCCGCCGCTTTTCGGATCGCTGCTTTCGCTTCTCCGGCCGTTCCGACCGGCCCGAACTCGCTCAGGCGGTAGATCCGCATCTCCGCATAAGCCGCCGCCATCAGCACGCAACAGCACACCGTCAACCATAATTTCATATTGTTCTCCCGGTTATCGAATCAAGTTTCAATCAATTGCCCCGTGCGATGAAAAAATAATCATCGGTGCGTATATTCCCCATCGTCGGAATTTCACCGCGGCTGTACGACTCCACATGCCCGTCCGCCATCAGCATATTCGACCGCCGCGAATGGCGGAACGCCGGTATCGCGTCCTGAACATCCCGGAACGCCTTGCGGTTCGTCCAATAGGTGCTCGCACTCGGCGTCGCCCTCTCGCTGTCGGTCGCGTACAGACACCGGCTCGGCCGCCTGATCTGGTTGACTTTATAGAAGTAACAGATCATATTGCCGGCGGAATCGGCATTCCGCCGGTAGAACTGCGAAGTCGGCCCGGCGGTGATCCCCGTATTGATCGCGTAGCTCGGCTGCTGGTCGATGTGGTCGTTGCAGCGGAAGATTCCCCCCTTTGAATTGTTCGCCCCCAGTTCGGAGTTGAAATTTTTGTCGAACCGTCCCGGCACATAGCCCCGGTCAAACAGAATCCTGACCCACGAGTAGTAACCGGCGCCGTCATCCGACGGAATGTCCGCGATCATCATGTAATCTCCGAAATCCCCCGAATATGCCATAAATGAGGTTCCGATCTGCCGCAGATTCGAAGTGCATTTCGCCGCCCTCGCCTTTCCCCGCGCCTTGTTCAGCGCCGGCAGCAGCATACTCGCCAGAATCGCAATAATTGCAATCACGATCAACAATTCAATCAAAGTGAATTTTGCACATACCGGCCTTGAACGGCGGTTCATCCGGACGGCGGCGGCAATCGCCGCTTTTCCGCGCGCGTGCCTCTCTCTTCCGCATAGAGCGGCATGTCGATTTGAATGCACGGCATGCAAAAGCATTCCTGCAACCTTCGGAGCAATACAGAACATAAGTCCATTCCTTTCAACAGTTAATAGATTTTGGCGCTCATTCACGGAAAAAAGGTTTCACAGAAAACTCCGGCTCCCGGTTCCATTTATATTATACATCGGAAGCAACATGAAGTCATTGACTCTTTACGCATCTTGATTGACCTTTTATGCACTTATGTTTTCAGAGGCAAATAAAAAAATTGCCGCCGTTTTTGGATCACCGGAAAATCGTCATCGTTACGCCGGAGGCGAATCGCATGGGAAGCCTGCCGTTTTGAAGGCAGGCGGGTCCGCCCGCCCTCACGGGCGGCAGACCTTGTGCGCTACGCGGCCTGATTTTCAATCGCACCTCCGGTAGCTGGGCACATAGCGCACAATTACCTCCGGTGGCAAGTACCGCCGGTAGAGTAAATAAACTGATAGATGATAACCCCGGTTTTGCAATTCTTACGCAGTAAAAATTCAAAACCGTACCCGGCACCGGCACCTTGCCGGTCGGGGGGACCGGGGGGCGAAGCGCCACCGGCCGCCGGAGGTAAACTCCGCCGTCAGCAACGGTGGAGGCGGAGGGAACCGGCGGAGGCGCGCGACAGGTCGATTTCGACCGTTCCGGGGAACCGGTCGCGAACCGGCAGCGGTTTGCCGCTGAATTCCGCCCGCCAGCTGCCGCCGCCGATCACGGCGACCAGAGTGCTGGTTTCACCGGCGGGACCGTCGATTTCGATATCGGCGGACCAGCAGTCATCGCCGGTTTGCAAATTGCGGATTCTCGTATCCAGCCCGCCGGTCAGGCGCCCTGGCACGAAGTACGCGCCGAACCAGCACAGAACCGGGTCCGACAGCGCCGAGAAGTGATGCCAGCCGGTGCCGCGCCCCGACACCACGCTGAACTGTTCGTAACAGCCGTAGGAGTCGCGGCACTCTTTCTCATAGACCCCAAGCGCGGTTTCGGCGATCCGCCATGCAAAGTCGGCTTGCCCGTCGTCGAGCGCGGCTTTCCAGAAAAACCACTGATAGGGCATCCAGATCGAACCGTTCCAGTAGCCGTCGAGCCGGAAGTAGGGCGCGGCCTGATCCACCGTCGAAAGGCCGAAGGGCGTCCAGCAGTGTTCTTCGCTTGACAGCTTTTGCCAGAGCCCGGCTTTCTGTGCGGGCGTGCAGATTCCGGCCAGCAGCGGCGCGGCGCCGTCCAGCCCCATATTGAAATTAGCGCCGGAGGGAGCGTGCCGCAGGATTCCGGCGGGACGGTTCTGCGCGTCGTGCCGGACATAGCTGAAATAACCGGCCTCACCGTCCCACGAATATTCCTGCAGCAGCATGGAAAGGCTTGCGATATCGGCTTCGTACATCGCCGTATCCGCATCGAAACCGGCCTCGCGGGCTGCCGCCGCCAGAATCCGGGCGCAGCGGATCACATGGGCGCTGCCGATCACTGGCGCGGGATCGCGCAGGTTGTTTTCGCGCACAAACCACTGCGGCGGATAGTCGTCCCAGCCGCCGGAATTGTAGAAATAGTCCCAGCTGCGGATCAGTCCGTCGCGGTTCGGGCCGCGCATGGTCGAACTTGCGGAACGGCCCGCCATAAATTCATAATACTGTTTGAGTTTCGGATAGAAATAGCGGATCAGCTCCGTATCCCCCGTCCGGTTCGCCAGCTCCGAAAACAAATAGAACTGCACCGGCACCGGCGAACCGTGATGGATAAACGCGCATTCGTCGTCGCCGGGTTCGGTCAGGTACGCATTCAGGTTTTCGACCGCGAGACGCTTTCCCAGCTCCAGCAATCCGAGGCCGATGAAGCCGGAGTCCCAGGTGTACAGGCTGTTCCAGCGCCGCCCCGGCGTATGATGCCGCACATTCCGCCCCTTGAAATAGGTCGGGTAGACCACGTTGGTCAGCGTGACCGACGCCAGCCGCTCCTGGCTGAAACAGAATTTGCGCCCCATCTCGACCGGCTCCGGCGACCAGTAGCGCCGCTGCGACGCGGCGACCAGCTCCGGCAGTTCATCGCATTCAGCCGCGGCGCGGCGCAGGAAGGCTTCCACCTCCTCGCGGCTGCCGTCGCAGACGACCGCATACACATCGCTCCAGCCATCCGGCGCGACAGTCAGCGGCTGCATCACCAGATCCACCCAGTCCTGCCCCCTGCCGTTTCCGAGACGGCTGCCGCCGAAGAACGGCTGGTGAATGCAATCGTCGTAAAGCAGCAGGTCGTTCATCCGCTCCGAGCGGTAGTGGACCACGAAATCGGAATCGAAACTCCACCAGACACCGTAGACCTGTTTGCAGGCTTCATATCCGATCATCCGGGAGTTCGGCACCGGACCGGGCTGAATCTCCGGCGTCACATTCTCGCGGGCGGGGATGAACGACACTTCCGCCGCCCCCTTCCCGGCCGAGACGCCGTCCACCGCCAGCTCCGCGCCTCCGGCGGAACGGATTTCCACCACTCCGGCGGCAGTCGGAATCTGGTTGAACTCCACGATTTCCCACTCGCCCGTTCCGGCCGCCATGCGGGAAACTCCGTTCAGCGCAATGCCGAGCCGTTCGCCCGCCGCGACCTTGCAGCGCAGCGCCACGTCAACCTTTTCCGGCAATCCCGCCGGAAGCGGCAGCAGCAGAACGTCCCCGTCCTCCTGTCCGAATCCCCCGATACAGCCGCCCCGTACCGTACCGGATTCGCGCCGCTCGCCCCGGCGCAGCGCGTCGAACACCAGCCCGTCCTGCGGCCGCATCTTCACCCGGTTCAGCCCGACATGGTCGAGCGCATCAATCCAGACGCAGTTCTCCGGCAGGACCGGTTCGACCGTCTTTTCAGGCGGAGTCTCCAAACTTGCGATGAAGTGGACCGCGAAAGCGCTGTCCAGCACCCCGTGATTCACGCAGCGGCAGCGGACCACCCGCAGGTGTTCCTCCCACCGGGCGAAGGAGATATCCGCATAGATGCGGTCTTTCGCTTCGAGCTGCTGGCGGTAGGCGTAGTCCTGAAGGTCGGGCGCGACACTCCACGGCAGGTAGCCGGCGGGCCGCAGCACGTCGGGAATCCCGAGCTGCCGCCGGTAGACGCCCGGCATCACCGTGAAGTCGAACCGCATGCCCCTGGCGCGGTCGGCGAGGTGGGAGATTCCGAAATACTTTTTGGAGTAAGGCCCCCAGTCCGGGAGCGAGAGATCGTGAACGCCGTCGAGATAGTGATAGTCCGCCATGCTGAAATTTCTTTTTTGCTTGAAGCCGCCGCCTTACGTTACGGGAAAAAGTATTCAGCAGAATATCCCTCCGATTGCCGGAAAAGTCAAGCGGCGGAGCCTGATTTTCCGGGGTTTTCCGGCGAAAATCCCCCGTAACACCACTTTTTTCCGAAAAATTCCCTCTCCCCCCCTTGACAAAGCCGGAAAAATCAGCCATAATTAACCGCATGCAGCCTGATTTTCAGGTAACACAATAATAATCAGAATGTTATCTATTATATACATTATAAAGGAGGAGCTGAATGGGAGTTACAATCGCCGGATTGGATATTCTGGTCAAACGGATCATCTGGGGCGTCTTTCTGATCGTTCTCGCCGTCGGCCTGTACTGGTGCTGGCTCAACGGCGACTGGCTGATCTACCACATGCAGCGCCAGTATGACAAGGAGGCCTACGGCCTCTCCTGGAAAGTCGATATCAGCACCGCGGGGGAAAAGGCGCGCAAGGAGGAAAAACAACTGCTGATCGTGTTTCTGAAAGAGGGCGACATCACCAGCGACAACCTGAAACGCGTGCTGGAACAGCCGACCTTCAAGCCGGTCGAAAACAATTACGTGCTGCTGCTGGTCGACTATCCCGCCGACATCAGCAAGCTCTCCCCCCGCGAGAAAACCTACTGCGACGAATTGGTCAAGCGGTACAATATCGACAAATTCGGCGTGCTGATCGTCGCGGAGCCGCTTGAAGGCGGCCAGAAAGAGGTGCGGCGTATCCGCTACACCCGGGAAATGCCCAGTTCGCTGCTGAACCAGCTTGCCGGAGGGCGCTTCATCGCCAAGCCGATGGTCGACAGCACGCCGAAACGGCAACCGCTGAAAATCCCCGGCCTCTCCGCCAAACCGTCCGCCAATAAGCGGTAACACCTGCCTCCGGCGGCCGGGGGCGCTTCGCCCCCCGGTCCCCCAGACCGGCAAGGTGCCGGCGCCTGGTTCGGTATTTTTACTGCGTAAAAATTACAAAACCGGGGTTTAATAATGGGTATGACAGATTCATAAGCTGTACTTACCCCCGGGAAGTATCCGGTCGGGCTGCAAGGACGCCTTGCCTACCGCAGCGCACAAGGGTCGGAGACCACAAGACTCGCCTGCCTTCAAAACGGCAGGCTTCCCATATCCGGGCAGGCGCGAAAAAACAATTCGGCGGCAGATCAACCGGAACGCGCTACTTCTCCGCTTCCGGTAGCTCGCCGGCGGCGGTTTCCGCCTCGAACATCGCCCGAAGCGTCGCCATATCCGGCGCGACTTTCCACGCGTCGGCAGCTTTCACGAAGTTCACATTTTCCCGAACCGCTTTCGGCTGCTCCCTGAATTTGCGTTCTGCATGTTTCGCAGCAGCCTGTACCGGAATCAATTCGCTCTGCGTAACGGAACCACTCTGATATTTCGTCTCCAAATCTTCTGCAACAGCCTGTTTATTCAGAAACTCAATCCAGGCTTCCGCAACGCCCGGCTTCTCCGGCAGTCCCCGTTCCGCCCGCCAGAAAGCAAGACGCGCCAAAGCCGCATTCAACCGGCTCTGCTGCAATTCGTTCAGCGGCATGTTACCCGCTTTATAGCCCCCCTCCCTGACCTGCGCCAGCGACTCCAATAACTCGGCCTCCTGCCGCATCAGCGCCAGCACTTCGGCAGAAACCTGCCGTTCCTGCTGATTCCGCGCTCCACAGGGACAGCTTTCGGTTTTCAGGTTCACAATCGGTACGCTCAGGCAACCGTTCAACAGCAGAACTGCTCCGGAGGCGGCAAAGCCGATGATAAGTTTCTTCCACATTGTAAGTTTCCCCTTTCGGATTCATCGGTTATATGAACGGGAAAAGCCTGCCGTCCGGAAAGTTGGCGCTGTATGCGTCAATCCCCCCGGCGACCGGCGTTTCCGCCCCGGAACCACGACCGGCAACGTGCCGACGCGGAATACCCGTTACCGCCCGGCAGGCACGAACACTGCGCTTCCCCGCACAAAGTCGATCGACGCCAGCCGCACCCGCATCGTTTTGCCGGGCTTCCACTCCGCGCTCTCCGCCTCCCGGCGGCGCGCGTGTTCGTTCTTGTAAGAGCTGCCCTTGAGCTGCTCATTCGGGATGAAGCCGTAGATGCCCAGCTCGCTCACATCCAGTTGCAAGCCCGCCGGAGTCACCTTCGCGATCACCCCGTCGAAAGTCAGGTCGCCGCCCGCTTCGAGCTTCTCCTGCAAAAAGCGCAGCTTCAGCCGGTCGTTCGCGGCAAAGTAGGCGTTGTCGTTGTTCTCTTCCTTCGTCGAACAATCCAGCGCCACCTTGGCAAGCGTCGCGGTGGATCTGGTCCGCGCCCCGGTGTCGTAGTTCCACAGCTGCTGGTGCACGATCAGGTCCGGATAGCGCCGGATCGGACTTGTGAAATGACAATATCTCCCCTTCCCCAGCCCGAAGTGCAGTGCAGGCTTTTCCAGATAATACGCGCGCGGCAATGAACGGAGCAACTGGCTCAGGATGATCGGCCGCTTCGGATCGTCCGGCAGACTCTTCAGGAATGCGTTGCACGCCTTGCGGCTGGAAAGGTCGCCCGGCGTGATGCCGAACATCTCCTGCATATTCGCGGTGAACTCCTCGATCTTTTCCGCTTCCGGCTCCGGATGGACCCGGTACAGCCCTGCCACACTGATCTCGCCGAGCTGGGTTCCGACCGCCGAATTGGCCGCGAGCATGCACTCCTCGACCACGTTTTCGGATTCGCGCGGCACCTTGCTGACCAGCCCGACGATCCTGTTGGTCTTTTCATCGCACAGAATCCGCACCTCCGGCAACGCCAGATCGATGAAATCCTCGGTCTTTTTGCGGTACGCCTGCATCTTGCGGGTGATTTCGACCAATTGTTTGAGTTTGGACTGCAAATTTTTCGACCAGTCCGCCGGGGCGGTGCCGTGATCGATGAATTCCTGCACCTCCTCGTAATTCAGCCGGTGATCGACTTTGATCTTCGTATGGGCGCGGCGGAAACTCAGGATTTTCCCGCTCGAACGCTCCACCGTCAGGAACACCGTGTGCGCGTTGGAAACCTGTCCGGCCTGCAGGCTGATCCGGGCGGTCAGCGCGGCGGGCAGCATCGGCAGCGTCCGCCCCGGCAGATAGCAGCTGAAACTGCGCTTTTCCGCCTCCTTGTCGAACTTCGACTTCGGCGCGATGAACGCCGCCACATCGGAGATATGCACTCCGACGATCACTTCGGTACGCTTTTCGCCCGGCATGATCGACAGCGCGTCGTCGAAATCCTTCGCATCGATCGGGTCGAGCGTGACGGTCAGCTGTTTCGTGCAGTCCTCACGCTCGATTTCACGCGGCACGATCTTCAGAGCTTCCTCGTTGTCGGCCTCGGAATAACGCGGGCACAGGTCGAATTCCGCCATCACCGCGTCGAGGTCGGCGGCGATTTCGCCAGCCTTGCCCATCGCGTCGGTGATCGCCCCCTGCCAGCTGCCGCCTTCGCTGCCGAGCAGCTTGACCTTGACCCAGTCGCCGGGCTTCGCGCCGCGGCGGGAGCCGGTGATTTCGATATCGTCCGGCATGCGCCGGTTCAGCGGCTTGATCCTGCCGCCCTCCTGAAGTTCGCCGACGAACTCCTCACGGGCCCGTTTCAGCACCGCGACGATCTTCCCGGCGGGGCCGCGGCTGTCGCCCGGCACATCCTCGCGCGGCGGCAGGATCGCCACCTTGACCTCGTCGCCGTCCATCGCCTCTCCGACAAACTGCGGCGGGATGAAAATGTCGTCGGGATGCCGCCCCGCCTCGTCGGCAGGCAGCGCCACAAATCCGAATCCGGTCGGCGTGACCGTGAGTTTTCCTTCGACCGTATCGACGATCCGCTCCGCCTTGCGGCGCTTCACCCGCTCCGCAATCCGGTGCAGGCGTTTTTTCTTTTCTTTTTTCATGGTATGGTATTCTCCTCATAAAACAGGTTCTTCACTATAGAAAGATACCATCATCCCCCGCAAATACAAGGCTCAATTGAAAAAAACTCCCGCCGCATGTATATTAAATAACTGAAAATCAACACTTCGACAAGGAGGGCCGTCCCCATGAGCAATAAAACCAAAGTCAATGTCAGCGCCTACCGCAAACGCAAGGAAGCCGGAGAAAAGATCGTGATGATCACCGCTTACGACGCCCCCGGAGCCGCCGCCGCGTTCGCCGCCGGCATCGACATGCTGCTGGTCGGCGATTCGATGGCGATGACCGTGCTCGGCTACCGCAACACCCTGCCGCTGAGCATGGATGAAGCGATCTTCCATACGCAGGCGGTCCGGCGCGGCGCTCCCGATGCGTTCGTGATCTTCGACATGCCCTTCATGAGCTATCAGGTCAGCATGGAAGAGGCGCTGCGCAACGCCGGGCGCGCGATCAAGGAGGCCGGGGCCGACGCGGTCAAGCTCGAAGGAGGAGCCGAACTCAATCCGCTGATCTCCCGGCTGGTTGACGCCGGAATCCCGGTGATGGCCCACATCGGCCTGCTGCCGCAGCGCATCCAGACCAGCGGCACCTACCGCGTGACCGGGCGCACCCCCGAAGCCGCCGCCAAGCTGCTCGACGACGCCAGGGCGGTCGAAGCGGCCGGAGCTTTCGCGGTGGTGCTCGAATGCATGCCCGCCGACCTCGGCGGCGAGCTTTCCAGAGCGTTGGCCATCCCGACCATCGGAATCGGGTCCGGCGTGCAGTGCGACGGACAGATTCAGGTGCTGAATGACGTGCTCGGGCTTTTCGAAGATTTCACCCCCAAACACTCCCGCCGCTACGCCGAACTCGGCCGGATCACCCGCGAAGCCCTGCAAAGTTATGCGAACGACGTGCGCAACGGCAGCTTCCCCGGCCCCGAAAATTCCTTTCAATAATCCACGGAAATCCGGTATCAGGAAACGGTATCCGCCTTCTTTCCCGGAGCGGCCGCGGAATTTCCGCTGATCCAGTGAGGCGGGATGATCACATCCCGCACCTCCCTTACGCCGGCGATCTGGTCAAGCAGAAGTTTCGCCGCATTTGCGGCAATTTCGGAAAAATTCTGCATCACGCCGGAGAGAACCGGCCAGGCGAAACAGCGGAACTGCGGCGACATCCAGCTCATGACCGAAACCTCCTCCGGCACGCGCCTGCCCAGCACACGCAAAGCATAAAGCAGCTCCAGCCCCGCATCCTCGCCATTCCCGATAAACGCGGTGACTCCCTGATCCAGCAGCGGTTTGATCAACGCCGCCAGTTCATCCCCCTCCGAACGGGCGGCGATAAAATCATCGCGCAAACCATGCGCTCTCATCACCTGCTGAAACACATTCAAACGTGTTTCATAATACTGGTTCGCTCCGGAGCAACTGCCGGGCCACAGAAACCAGCCGAAAATGCCGATTTTACGATGTCCCAGTCCGATCAGGTACTCCGTCATCCTCCGGATTCCGTCGCCATCATCGTTCATCACCGAACAGATGCCGTCAAAATGGGCAGCGCTCGTATTGATGCAAACCAGCGGAATGGTATACTGCTTTCCCCAGTAGCGTTCCAATCCGTCAAAAACCATCATGGAGATGACGCCCGCAACGCTGCGATCCTCAATCAGCTCCACTCCATGCCTGTCGGTCAGTTCAAGGGTGTAACCGGCGCTCCGGAGAATCTGCGCCAGCGGAGCGACCGCGTGATCGTAATAAATGGAAGGGACCAGCGATTCGCAGATCAGAAAAATGCGCGACGAAGAAGTGCGATATCCCAGCTCCCGGGCAGCGGCCGCAATCTTCCGGCGAACAGCCGGCCTTACGTTTACGGCATTGGCAAGAGCCCGCGACACCGTGGAAACGGAGTATCCCGTCATCCCGGCAATATCTTTCAGAGAGGATGCCATCATCAATTCCCGCAACTATCGATAAATCCAGATCTTCCGGTACAATACACGGTCTTGCCTCTTTTGCAATATCCGGCGGCGGACCGATGGGAAAATTTTCTGCAAAAGTTTTCATTTTTTGCATTTTATCGCAAGACTTTCTCCCGATTTTCATTGTTTCCGCAAGGGAAATATGGTATAATTAAAAAGCGAAAAGAGCGACAGGGAAACGAAATACAACCTGGGCAGGCAAAACCGGATTTCCGGGAAACGGCTTCCGGAAGAAGGAGGAATCATGAAGTAAAACACCCCGTATATCAATCGAGTTGAATATTGACCGCATACATTTAACCGAGTAAAAAATGGAGTTTTTCATGAACAGGAATTTTTCTCATTTCACCCTTATAGAATTGCTCGTTGTGATAGCTATCATAGCAATTCTCGCGGGAATGCTGCTGCCGGCGCTGAATCAGGCACGGGAGAAAAGCCGTGCAATCTCATGCGTCAACAACAAAAAACAGACAATGCTGGCCCAAGTACAGTACGGCGATGACTATGACGGGATTTACCTTGTAAGGTCCGAAGCCTACGGGTGGGGTTTCCCGGTAAAATGGAATATGATCCTGACCGGATTCAAGCCGAATCCGGACAGATTCGAGGGAGCTTACGCGACTCCGGCGACTCTGCTTTGCCCATCCGCGCTTCAATCCGTATCGGTTGCCAGAGCCGTGAAATTCGAAGACATCCTCAGCTTCTATACGAACAGCACCTACGGCATGGACATCAGCGGCGCCCCCACCGGAGAGCGCGCCGAAAAACTGGGAAATTATCTGATCAACGACAATTACAGCCCCTGCGTCCTCAACGCCAAGCGAATGAGAGCCCCGACGGAAACCGTCATTTTCGCCGATTCGCAATCGGCGTTTGAGGGGCCCGGATTCAGCCATTTCGGATTCCGCTTCAATGAACAGTTTGAAGGGACCGCCATTACCGAAACGCACTCTGGCCGTTCCTCCGTTGCGTTCGCGGACGGCCATGCCGGGCTGGCATCCGGCAGAGAACTGCAGCAATCCGCCTATAATCTCCAGTACTGGTACAATTCCGGACTGAACGCCGCCAACTGACAACCGAGGACTTCTTCGATGAAAACATTACTCTCTTTGCTGGCCGTCGCGGCCGCCGCCGGAGTTTTTGCCCTTGATATTCAGAAATTCGTTTCAGACGCAGCCCGAAGCGGCGCCGATAAAGCGGTGATCCCGGAAGGCGTCTACCGCATCAAAGCGCCGGACCAGGCCGCAGACCATCTTATCTTCAGAAACCTGAACGACTTCGTAATCGACTGCTCCGGCTCCACCTTTATTTTTGAAAGCGATTTCAAAACCGGTCTTGCTTTTCAGGGCTGCCGCAACCTTACCTTCCGCAACGCAACACTCGTCAATCGGATACCGCCGTTCGCGCAGGGCAGCATCGTCAGGGTTTCCGCCGACTGCCGGCAGATCGACGTAAAACCGCACGACGGGTACTCCACCGAAATCGCCCCGGGCTATGTGCCCAATGTCCTCAACGTCTTCGATCCGGTGGAACGCCGCATGAAAAAGAACCTTAAAATGGTGATTTACGGAGTGACGGAACCGGTTTCGCCGAATCTGATAAGATTTCATATCAACGAAAATGAAATCAGGCCGAATACCGTCTTCCCCGGCGACATGATCGTCTGGCGCCGCCACGAAGGACACGAAGTCGCCGTTCAAGGCTGCGAAAAACTGAAGTTCACCGGCGTGACGATCAAAAACGCCAAAGGAGCGGCCGTACTGGAATTCGGCGGCGAGGGAGGCAACTATTACAATTATACCGTGACTTACGCCCCGGCCCCGGAAGGAGCGATACAGCGCCCGCTGCTCTCCGGTTCCGCCGACGGTTTCATGAGCCTGGGGGTCAAAAACGGGCCGACACTGGAAAACTGCCTGTTCGAAGGGCTGCACGACGATGCGGTCAACATCGCTTCCAGACTTTATTTCGTGTTGGAACGTTCCGGCAATTCGATCGTGATTGCCGCCCAGCATCTCGTCGCATACAACGGTGACGAAATCGGCTTTTATGATTTCGGCCTGATGAAGACCGGAAGCGCCCGAATCACCTCCATCGAACAGCTTACGGACTATCAGGAACCCGCGGAAGCATACAAATACCGCAGCATCGCCTATCCGGCCCCCGGCGCACAACCGGTTTACCGGCTGACCTTCGACCGGGATACGCCGGCAGTACAGCCGGGGAACTACATTTCGAATCTTTCCCGGCACGGCGACGGCTTTGCCGTCCGCAACTGCACGTTCAAGAACAAGCGGGGGCGCGGCTGCCTGATCCGGGCTTCCGGCGTGATTGAAAACAACCTGTTCGAAGACATTCTCGGAGCGGCGGTCGATGTGATGCCGGAGTTCTACAGTTTCAGCGAAGGCCCCTACGCTGAAAACCTGACTGTACGCAACAATGTTTTCCGGGCCTGCAACCGGGGCAACTGCCTGAGCTGGACCGGTACGCTGAATGTCTACAACTGGGCGGGCCGTTACGTGCCCCTCGGAAAACACGGCGAAGGACACCGGAACATCCTGATCGAAAACAACCGCTTCGAATACAACGACGGCCCGAATATCGTCCTCTCCACCGCGGAAGATGTGACGATCCGGAACAACCGGTTCATCGCTCCGATGACGGACCGGAGCCTCAGCTCTCCTGTCGGCGGCCTGGACTGCGATGCCCTGATCTGGGCGATTCATACCCGGAACCTGAAACTTTCCGGCAATACTGTCCAAAGCCCGGGGCCGTTCCTGAAAAAACAGTTCGCAGCCGGCCCCGGCGTCAGCGTAAGCGGCCTCGCTGATTCAATCGGCAAAAAGTAAAACTGCATCCGGCAGAATTCGATCCATCGCGATCTTCTCCTCTCAATCACAGGATTCAAATAATGAAAATAACCGGAACTTTCTTGGATGAAATCTCGTATGACATTCCGCACCAGAACTGGGGGCGGCGGGAGTGGCGGCGGGATTTCCTGAATATGCGCTCCATCGGAATCGACACCGTGATCATGATCCGGTGCGGCCTCAAACAGTGGCTGACCTATCCCTCGGAAATATTGATGCGGCGCCAGAACTGTTACCGCCCCGTGGCGGATCTGGTTGAAATGTTTCTTGAACTTTCGGACGAGCTGGGCATGAAATTCTTTTTCGGCACTTACGACTCCTGGTGTCACTGGCATTCGGACCATCCGGAAAAGGAGCTGGAGCTCAATCTCCAAGTGGTGGAGGAAGCATGGCATCGCTACGGCCATCATGCTTCTTTTTCCGGCTGGTATCTGGCGCAGGAGATCAGCCGGGGCCGAAAAAGCGTGGCGACCCTCTACCGGGAACTCGGCAGATGCTGCAAGGAAGTGTCGGGCGGGCTGCCGGTATTGATCTCTCCGCTGATCGACGGCGTCAAGGAGAACCAGAAGCAATCCATTTCCCTCGAAGACCATCAGCGAGAATGGGATGAAATGTTTTCACTGATCCGCGACGGCGTCGACACTGTCGCGTTTCAGGACGGGCATTGCGAATTTCACGAGTTGAGCGACTATCTGGCCGTCAACCGCCAGCTGGCGGAAAAGTACGGCATCGAATGCTGGAGCAACTGCGAAAGTTTCGACCGCGACATGCCGATCCGTTTTCTGCCGATCAAATGGGAAAAAATGCGTTTCAAGCTGCGAGCGGCGGAAGCCGCCGGAGTCCGGAAAGTGATCACTTTCGAGTTTTCCCATTTCATGAGCCCGAACTCCGTTTACGGCGCGGCAGGCAATCTGTACCACCGTTATTGCGAAGAGTACGGCATCAGCACCGCAATGCCGGAAAACTGATCCAGTCGGGGCTGTTGCAAAGCCATGTGAGGTTTTGCAACAGCCCCTTTTGAACCGCAGAGCGGTTACTTCGCCTGGGAGACCGCGACGGCGACGGCGACGGAAGCGCCGACCATCGGGTTGTTGCCCATACCGATCAGGCCCATCATTTCGACGTGGGCCGGAACGCTCGAAGAACCCGCGAACTGCGCATCGCCGTGCATACGGCCCATGGTGTCGGTCATGCCGTAGGAGGCCGGGCCGGCAGCCATGTTGTCCGGGTGCAGGGTACGGCCGGTGCCGCCGCCGGAGGCGACGCTGAAGTACTTGCGGCCGTGTTCGATCGCCCACTTCTTGTAGGTGCCGGCGACCGGATGCTGGAAACGGGTCGGGTTGGTCGAGTTGCCGGTAATGGAGACGTCGACGCCTTCCTTGATCATCACCGCGACGCCTTCGGAGACATCGTCCGCGCCGTAGCACTTCACCGCGGCCTTCGGGCCGTTGGAGAACGCCTTTTCGCAGACGACCTTGAGGTCGCCGGTGTAGTAGTCGTATTCGGTTTCGACATAGGTGAAGCCGTTGATGCGGCTGATGATGTACGCGGCGTCCTTGCCGAGGCCGTTCAGGATCACGCGGAGCGGCTCCTTGCGGACCTTGTTGGCGGTCTTGGCGATGCCGATCGCGCCTTCGGCGGCCGCGAACGATTCGTGGCCGGCGAGGAAGCAGAAGCACTTGGTCTCTTCGCGCAGCAGCATCGCGGCGAGGTTGCCGTGGCCGAGGCCGACTTCACGCGAATCGGCGACAGAACCCGGAATGCAGAACGCCTGCAGGCCGATGCCGATGTTTTCCGCCGCTTCGGCGGCGTCTTTGGAACCCTTCTTGAACGCGATGGCCGCGCCGAGGGTGTAGGCCCAGACGGCATTTTCAAACGCGATGGGCTGGACGCCCTTTACGATTTCCTCGACGTTCACGCCCTTGGAGAGGCAGAGGTCGCGGGCGGCTTCGAGCGATTCGATGCCGTACTCTTTCAGCGCCTTTTCGATTTTCGCGATCCGGCGTTCATATCCTTCAAATTGTACGCTCATGATGTGAACTCCTTATTCCTTGCGCGGGTCGATCTTTTTGACGGCTTCGTCGAAACGGCCGTAGCTCTTGACATTGGCCTTGAAGGCTTCCGCGGGTTCGACGCCCTTGCGGATCGCTTCCATCATCTTGCCGAGGTGGACGAACTTGTAACCGATGATCTCGCTGTTCTCGTCGAGACCGATTTCGAGCACATAACCCTCGGCCATTTCGAGGTAACGGGGGCCCTTTTCAAGGGTCGAGAACATGGTGCCGACCTGCGAACGCAGGCCCTTGCCGAGGTCTTCGAGACCGGCGCCGATCGGCAGCCCGCCCTCGGAGAACGCGGTCTGGGTGCGGCCGTAGACGATCTGCTTGAAGAGTTCGCGCATCGCGACGTTGATCGCATCGCAGACGAGGTCGGAATTCAGCGCCTCAAGGATGGTCTTGCCGGGAAGGATTTCGGCGGCCATCGCGGCCGAGTGGGTCATGCCGGAGCAGCCGAGGGTTTCGACGAGGGCTTCCTGGATCACGCCGTCCTTGACGTTCAAGGTCAGCTTGCAGGCGCCCTGCTGCGGAGCGCACCAGCCCACGCCGTGGGTCAGGCCGGAGACATCGGTGATCTGGGTGGACTTCACCCACTTGCCTTCTTCCGGAATCGGGGCCGGACCATGCTTGGCGCCTTTGGCGACGCGGCACATCTGCTCAACTTCATGCGAGCACTGATACGGACAACTCATGTTGGTTCTCCTTGAGGTTTGGTTGCTATAGGACTCGGGTATTAAGTCTGAATTTCCGTATAATATACACCGGAAACGGAATTTTTCACGCCGTCCGCCGCGATTTTTCGATAAAAAAATACCGGATACAGGCGTATACGGCTTCAAAGGAATCCGTCCTCCATTTCCCCGCCTCCGGCAAGCCTATTGTCCCAGGCGACGCACACTGCGGCGCACGACCAGCCGGTACGGCACCATGATATCGGTCGCCGCCCTGTGCCCGATCAGGTTGTCGAGCAACGCCACCGCCCGGCGCGCCAGTTCAGGAAAATCCTGCGACAGAGTAGTGTGAGGCGGAATCAGATTCTCCGAAACCGACGGATGCTCCAGCGACAGCAGCGAAAACTCCTCCGGGATCCGGATTCCTTCCTCGTACAGTTGCCGCGCCGCCACCGCGCCGTGCAGTTCCCCGACGCAGATGCCGGCGGTGATTCCGGTGTCGCGCCATGCCCGGCCGACCGGCCTGGGACGATCGGAAAAATAGCAGAACGCCTCCGGTTCGACGACCCCTGCCGCCCGCATCGCCGTACAGAACCCCCGGTAGCACCCCGACGGCAGCACCAGCTCCCGATCGAACCGCTACTCGCTCAGAAAGGCAATCCGCCGGTGTCCATGACCGATCAGAAAATCGACCGCCAGCTTCATGCCGGACAGACCGTCGGAATTCACGCTGTAAATGTTGTCCCGGTGGCTGCTCGCGGCATTCAGCCGCACCAGCGGCAGATTCGGCAATTCACTCCACCGTTCGTTGAGCCGGTCATCCAGTGCGATTGCGATCGCGCCGGTCACAGCCCGGCTCCCCAGAAGTTCGATATCCGCGGCGTTGACCAGTTCGGCCCGGTAACCGCATTCGCGCAATTCACTCAGTATCGCCGCCAGAGCACTGCTGATAAGCCTTTATTTTTGTACAATATTGCAATAACTGTACAAAAATAATATAATATAAATAAAGAATTATTATTTTGAAGGTTCCAGCTATGCCCAAATCAATCGCACATCAAGTTACGGCACTTTATGAAATCTTGCAGCATGAATTCGCCTTACTTCCAACAGGCAGGCAACTTCCTGCGAATCGGGCACTGTTGAAGAAATATGGTTGTTCCAGACAAACATTGAGCAGAACACTTCAATTGCTGATAGAAAATGGTGTAATATATTCAGAAGAACGCAGCGGTATATTTGCATCGGGGAAGTTTACCTCAGACCTGTATCGGATCCTTTTCATCAGAGTAGATTGGTGTTGCGAACATGCGGATCGTTTTTCGGAAGCAATCCGGCGGGAGATATCCAAACGTCGGAATTTTCATTATATCGAATTGCGATATCCTCCACAGAATTGTGATTCCTTTCTGGAACAGATTGATAAATCTAGTGCAGATCTCTTGATTCTATGGCCGGAAGAACTCTCTTTCACCAGCTTACAACGCCTCTCCTCCCTACAACTTCCCCTCATCCTCTTTGACAGTGGCATCATGCTTCCAAATGCAGCGATACTTGACATTCAGGAAGAATTAGCTGGTATGATGGCGGCAAAATATTTGGTCAATCGCGGCCATCGCCGAATCGCTCTTGCAATTACAGAACCGAAAGGATTAACTTGTCGTAAGAAAATCAACGGTTTTATGGACTATTTGTATCTAGCTGGAATTGTACCGCATGTGATAGACATAGAACTCTCCGGCGGAGAAGCCTCCCAAAGTGCATCTTATGAATTTTTCACTTACTGGCTACAACGAAATCGAGTTGATTTCTCTGCTTGCTTTGTCCTGAGCGACTATACAGCATTGGGAGTAATCCGAGCATTTCAAGATACAGGTTATCAAGTACCGAAAGATATCAGTATCATCGGTTGCCAAGGTGAGATGGCCGGTGAACGGAGCCAACCGACATTAACTACGATCATTTTCGATGCGGAAAAAGTGGCAACAGTATTAGCTACAGGGATTGATGAAGTTTTTGCCGGAGGAACTTTCGGAATTCGCAGAATCCCACCGATTCTGGTTGAACGAAATTCCGTGATATCTCTCCCTCTCGTGAAAGCTTCACCGCCATCTGGATAGCAAAGGAGTCCAATTCATACAGACTGTCAGTCAGCCAGCCATGCAAAAGCGAGAATATATTCGTAAAATAACAGAGTCAGGTAGGGAAATGAGAAAATTAAAATTATTTTTGGGAATCATACTATCGGGAACAGTTTCACTTATAACTGTACTAGGAGCCGAAGTTGGAAACCGCAAAATGGTATGGGCTCACAATACACCTTGGTTCTATCCGGCCAATAATCCCGGTTATCCAGTAAATTACTACAACTTTCCGCTGCAAGAAAGCAAAGTAACTGAAAACCTGATCGCTTCATTACGGGAAGAAGTCCGAATTGCTCAAGAGAATGGACTTGACGGCTTCTTTCTGGATTTCGGCGGCGATCCCCATGAAGGTATTCCCCATTGGAGTTTCAGATTGCCGGACTATCTTAAAGCCGCCTCAGGAACCGATTTTCAGATCGGACTCTGTATTGACACAAAGATCTCAGCAGATTACTGGATCAAATGGCTAAAAAAACTGCTTAGTGCCAACGGTAACCATCCCAACTATCCTAAGGTCGGTCACAAATACGTAGTTTGCACTTATCAGTTTCTCCATGGGGAGAAGGCAGGGAGCCGCTCTTGGCGCCGTGAAGATTGGCGCAAACTTCATGCGGCCATGAATGAAGCAGGCTATCCGATCTATTTAATCGGCAATGTAGCCCCGACCCCCAACACAGACCTGAACCTGAAGCAACTGCAGGAGACTCTGGATATTTATGATTGCCTATACATGTTCGATTCTCCGGCACATGCCGCCAAGGCGCCGGAATACAACAACCGGCTGCTGGCGGCATTCTGCCAAACGAACAACAAACGTTTCATGCCGACTCTTCACCCCGGTTATCTAGGCACCTGGTCTCGTAATGAGAATGATTTCTACAACCCATTTCGCTGTTTTGACAGTCTTTATCGAACTTTCGCAGATGCCAAAAAACATAAGCCGGAATGGATTCATATCACCACCTGGAATGACCTGAATGAAACAACCGGCTTGAATGAATGCCTTTTTACTTTTGGCGCGACTCATACTCTCAAGTTCTATTCCAAGGATCTCAAAGGCACTCCGCTTCTCGTAAAAAAACCCGATGTACTGGTCAGCTACCTGCACGAGATTCTCCCCGGCGAAGTACTGCGTCTTGAGGCGCTGAGCATGCCCACATCTTTGCAGGATGATATCACCATATCAGGCATACTGCGTGACATAGACGGTCGTACGGTATACAAACTCCCCGCAAAAAAACTGTCCCCCGGATGCTATGCCCGGACGGATTGGCTTGTCCCGACGCACCGGCTTGCCGCCACACCGGTACTGCAACCGGAATTCACAGTAAACTCCGGGAAGTACCGGGTAACCAGAAAGTCAATTCCAATCTATTTGGTTTCAAGCTGGCTTCAGAATCCTGTCACTGTCAATGTGCCGCTCAACCGCATGACTGCGGATATTCCGCACGCTCTCAAGTTGGCACAACAAGGAAACCGTCTTGATGCGACACTCACGTTCGACAGCCCTGACGAACTCAAACGTATTATGCTTTTTCGCAACGATCGTCCTGTCGGCGTCTTTGCTCCCGAACTTGCGGAAAATGAAATGCTGTTGAATGTCATTCTGTTCTCAATGCCCAAACCGGTACGCATTACATTTGAAAACGGCCACTTGCTCCATGCTTTCCGGGAGGGAACGCAAAAGGGAGCCAAATGGCAAAATACAATTTTTTTCGATTATGGGAAAGATTTTTTTCAGGCTGCCGATTCCTCCAGCGGTCTCATGGCAATGACACTTGCAGGAACTCAAGAGCTGAAATTAATTGTGACCAATGAACAGGGAAAGGAAACGGTTGTTCCCGCAGAAAAGCTCATTCGCGAACAACGCTTTGTCAATCAAGATCTCGGTCTCAGTACTTCTGCTGCCGGTACAGTCTTTTTAGATGAAGCATTGAAGATGAAACAGGGCGAACTCAAATTCAGCATGTTTGCGGCGAATCCGCAGCCGACCGATAATTTCTATCTCCGCTTTGAAACGTTGGACGGCCGCTATTTCTTCACGCAACCGCTCTATCCATTCGCCACCAACCAAACCGTGAATCGCTCTATTCTCGTAACGCGAGAAACCCTTGAGACCTCCAAAGGCGGTAATGCTCCGGCCTTTCGTGGAGAACCGGACTCTTTGACATCTCAAAAGGATTGTCCCGTCTCAAAAAACTTTGTAGTAAAAACGCCTGTATCCGTTCTGAGCGCTCGTGGTGCAGTCTGGGATTTTGATGGAATCGATGAAATTATCATAGACCGTTATGGGGACCGCGACTTCAGGGTAAATGCCCAAATGCTGGTAGACGATAATCACGGAGGTCGCGCCTTGAAACTCGACGGGACATCAAGGGTAACGCTTCCGTCGCGCCTTTGGCCGCTAAGCGGATTCGGTACAACCGAACTTTCGATCAAACCGGATATGATCGGCGGTCAACCACAAACGATCGTTTACAAAGGCGGCTGGTATGATGGTCTCAATCTCAATTTGCTGCCCGACGGTAAAATTGAGGTGATTCGTTGCTACATTGCCGATTCCTACAGTGAAAAAGATATCAGGATGCAGACTGTACGCAGCAAGAATTCCGTCAAAGCCAATGAATGGTCAAAAATCCGTATCGAAGCTGACCACAGCACTCTGAAACTTTTCATCAACGGTAAGCAGGAAAATTCTGTCAAACAAGCACCGTTCCGTAGCCATGGTAATGGGCGTGTCATTCTGGGGGGGGCCATGCCCGGCTGTATTCCCTACAAGGGCTTGATTGATAATTTGTCCCTTCATGGATTATAATTCAAAGTAAAGGGTACCTCTATTTATTCAAGGATAAATTGAGATACCCAAAATATTGTCCCAAATCTTGCGAAGAAGGGATGAGAGAAATGTTGCGGAGACTTGACAGATAAAACTTGATGTACTATTATCGTTAAGGACATTCAATGCCTTCGAAAGGTTTCTCCATCCCGTCACAAAATTCGAGACATTATCAAGGCGTAACGAAAGTTGCGAGAATCATATTGAAACGATTTACTAACGCCGGTGCATGGGAGGACTACTGGCAAAAACGTATGCAAATTATCGGCAACGTCGTTATCGGCGTTGGAAACTACAAGTGTGTTTCACAAAATTTGGGACAATAACCAAAAACAACAGTAGCAGAAGGAAAGGAAATGAAATGAAAAGAGAAAAAAGCAGTTTTACGCTTATTGAATTGCTTGTCGTAATAGCGATCATTGCAATTCTGGCCGCAATCTTGCTACCTGTGATGAACAAAGCACGTACGACAGCGAAGAATATCAAATGTCTAGCTAATCTCAAACAGCAGGGTGCAATGATCGCATTATATGCAGGTGATTATAATGACTATTTCGTTACCAGCGACATCTCCTACCATGTAACCCAGGCGGTTTCACTCTACATGGCGTACAGTTGCAATGTAAAGGATATGAATGACAAGCGAGAACTGAGGAAGACGGTAGGCATGTGTCCGGCTGATTCCTCTACTACTACGGATGTCTGGTCCTATCGTGCTTTTTCTCCCAATTGGAGTGCATGGGATAAGAAAGAAGGTGTTGGAGGAACGCCATTCGCGAACTCAATACACGCCTATTCTGACCCATATGGAGGGAAACAAAATGGTCATATGGAAAAACTCAGCAAACTATCACACTATCCCAATCATGATAAAAGCTTCTATTTCAATGTGGCTCTTTTGGCTGATGACCCTATGTTACCAAATCATTATACCGGCTCCTCATTCCATATCAATGTTGTCTACGCCGATGGTAGCGCAAAAAGTTGTCATAACCTTTACGGAGCACTACCTAAACCGGAAGTTGTGACGCAGGGATGGGAGGCTCGTTGTAATAATGTAGGATATCGTATAGTTTACTCATATATGGCGGCTTCGAATCCAGAGGTCAATCCGTAAATAAAATTTTTGGAGGCGGCAGCCTCAGCACCGGCGAATTCACCGGCAACTGATCCGAAAATGCTTCAGGAAGGACAGGCCGTCAGAGCCGTTTTTTCAGACGGGCGGCCGCCCGCTTCAAGCTGCCCAGCACGGCGGGGTCGAGCGCGACGCCGCCGGCGATCAGGAACATGCCCGCGACCTGCCAGCCGCCGAGCGGTTCGCCGAGCAGGAGGTGCGCGAACAGGATCGCACAGACCGGAATCAGGTATTGCGTGATGTTCAATAAAGGCAGCGGCACGTCGCGGGTCGCGATGTTCCAAAGCCAGAAAGCGCCGATGGTCGGCCCTGCAACCAGAACCGCGAGCAGAACCAGCACCTCCGGGTCAAGCGGCGGTTTCAACGGCTGGCGGAACAGCAGACTGAAAACCAGCGTGGCCGCCGCCCCGGCAATCATCGCCCAGGTGGTGTAAACCAGTGAATCCACCCGTTTGAGCGTACCTTTTCCCCACAGCACATACCCGGCCCAGCAGGCCGCCGCCGCGACGATCATCAGGTCCGCAAAACCGAGGCGGGTCAACTGAATCCCCTCCGGCGTGACCACCCGGATCACCAGCAGACAGCCCGACAGGCTGACCGCCATTCCGACGCACTGTCCGACCGTCAGCTTCCGGCCGATCAGGAAACTGCCGATCAGAATCGCGACCGGAATCAACGCATCCAGCATGGAAGCGTTGATTGCGCTGGTCAGCTTCTCGCTCTGAAACATCAGCAATCCGACCATACACATTCCGAGCATCCCCTGCCCGATGACTTCGACGGCGTCGCGGCGGGTCAGCGCGAATACCTTCTTTTTCCGTGTGGCGCATGCAATCGCGAACATGATCAGTCCGGCCGCGACAAACCGCCAGAATGAGATTTCACCCGCCGAAACCCCGGCCTGGCTCATCATCAGCTTGCCGAGCACATAATTGCCGCTCCACAGCACACAGCTCGCGACCAGCGCGAAGCCGCCGATCAACGCGGTCCGCTTCCGCTCCGGTAAAAGTTTCACTCCGACCTCCTCAGCGATACCTCGCCTCTTTGGATCAGGTCGTTGATTTCGGGCTGGCTGCCGTAGAGGATCAGGGAGTTCCCGGCGCCGATCACGTCGGCGGCCTGCGGTTCCCCGGCGTAGTCGGTGACCGAACGGCGGATGCCGAGCAGTTTCACCTTGCCGAGCAGCGGCAGCGCGTCCTCGTACCGTTTGCCCGCCAGCGGCGAGTCGGCGGTTACATAAAGCTCGCTGATCCGGTAGCTGTCCGGCAGATGACACAACGTGTTCTGCCGGAAAGCCGCCAGCTTCATCGTCGAACCGGTGAAAAACTCGAATATCCGGATCACCGCCCGCTCGAACCAGAGCCGCTTCGACACATACCACAGCAGCAGCAGTCCCGCGCCGAGAATCCCGAACCGCAGCAGCAGATCCAGTCCGTAGGTGTCCCGGCTCACCGTGACCATGCTCAGCAGCAGTGAACTGATCGACGCGATGATTCCGACGTTGCCGATCAGCATCAGGTTGCCGATCACGCGGCGGCGCACGATGTGGCTGGTGATCTGTTCGGACTCCCCGGTCGTGAAGCCGCAGCCGGTCACGGCGGAACGGGACTGAAACCGGGCCACATCCTCCGAAATTCCGGTGTAGACCAGGATGATCGTCGCAATCCGGGTAAAAAACAGCAGCATATACATCACCAGCAGCAGGGAAATCACTCCGATCATAACAACAGCTTCCTCCTCTCGATCCGGGCGGTTGAATTGATACATTCGTACCGTTACCATATCGCAAAAGCCGGATTTGTCAAATTCCATCCGCCCGCCCGGTGTTTGAAAAGAACGGCTTATGGTGATATGTTAGTGCAATATTCACATGTGCCGGAACGAGCCGAAATGACGAAATCAAAACTGAAACGAAAATTCTTCACCGTGATGCTGCCGGTTGCGGCGGGCGTGTTCACCCTGCTGTTCGCCGCCGCCTGCTGCAATGTCCGCAAGCGCATGGGCGAACTCCCGGACGAAGCCGAAATCCGGCGCCGGGCGGCGCTTCCGAACTATAAGGACGGCAGATTCGTCAATCAGGAGCCGGTCACGCTGGACCGGAAAAAGGTCGCGTCCTCCGGCGGCATGTGGCGTTTTCTGTTCTCCTCGGAAAACGCGCCGGACCGGGAACTGCCCGTCCTGCCGCGCAACCGCGGCTCCTTTCCCGCCGAACCGGCGGAGTTTTCCGTCACGTGGCTCGGCCATTCGAGCCTGATCTTCGAGCTGGGCGGCAAACGGTTCCTGACCGATCCGGTTTTCGGCAACGCCGTGCCGCTCCCCGGCATCGTACGCCGTTACTGCGCCCCTCCCCTGCCCCGCCGGGAGCTGCCGGAGCTCGACTTCATCCTGATCTCCCACGATCACTACGACCATCTCGAATATGACACCATCCGGGCGCTGCGCGACAGCAAGGTCCCCTTCGTAACCGCGCTCGGCGTCGGCGCGCGGCTGCGCGGCTGGGGGATCGCCGCCGACCGCATCCACGAACTCAACTGGCACGACTCCGCAACCGTCGCCGGAGTGAAGATCACCGCGCTGCCGGCCCGCCACTTCTCCGGCCGCTCGCTGAAAGACCGCGACCGGACGTTGTGGGCGTCGTACATTTTCGAAGCAAACGGGAAAAAGATATTTTTCGGCGGGGACAGCGGCTACGGCAAACATTTCAAGGAGATCGGCGACGCTCACGGCCCTTTCGACCTGACCTGTCTTGAAATCGACGCGTGGAACGAACGCTGGCCCGACAACCACATGTTCCCGCACCAGACCATCCGCGCCCACCGCGACCTGCGCGGCAGGGAGCTGCTGCCGATTCACTGGGGGGTCTTCGACCTTGCGATGCACCCGTGGGATGAGTCGATCCGCCAGATCGCCGGATTCGCGGCGGAGTCGGGAGTCCCGCTGCTCACTCCCCGGATGGGAGAAACCGTGACGCCGGGGCAATCCGAAACCGGCCGCTGGTGGGAGTAGTCCGCATACGGCCTGAAACTCTCTTTCCGTAAAATCCTCCCGGAAAAGCGGCTTTTCTTTCCGAATCGGTTTGCTTTTTCGGCTGAATCGCTCAATATTAATCCAGCTGTTATCGTCTTGTAAAAGGAGGGATTTTTCAATATAAATCCGATCGCATCCTGAAAATCTGATAAATACGTTGTTCCATACCGAAAACCGCCAAAATTTTCAGAACCAGTGAACAATGCCGACGCAGGAACGCGCCCTTTATTCCCCGGAATAAAGTGGGGCGCTTCCGTCGCATTTCTGGTTCAAGCGCTTGGCGGTGCTTTGGTATGAATGCGTGCGGAAGCGCCCCTTTTTATTTTTCGCCCAAAAATTGTGAGGTTTCCCAATATATGAAAAAAATCAACGTTATTCAAATAACAGGAGGAATTTTCCCGATAAAAATCGCGGAAAAATCAGAAGCTGGACATTTCCGGGGGGAAAAGCATGTGCGGACATCTTTTACAGGGAGCGAACAATGAGAATCATCCACGTCTGTTATCACGACATCCGCGGCGGAGCGGCTCTGGCGGCCCGCCGGCTGCACCTCGAACTGCTGCGCACCGGCCATGAATCCCGGTTCATGCTGGTCGAACAGAGCGGCGACACCGAGCAGGCGATCCGCCTTCCCGCCCTCTTCCGCTGCCGCTGCCGGATCGAACAGCGGCTGGAGGCGCTCGCCTTTCGCCATGCCAACCGCAACCGCCTGACTCCGCAATCCTTGAACCTCTTTCCGACTTCCATCGCGGCAAGGATCAACCGGGAAAATCCCGACGTCGTGAATCTCCACTGGATCAACGGCGCCTCCAGCGCGATCTGGGACCTGCCGCGAATCCACGCCCCGGTCGTCTGGACACTGCACGATACCTGGCCCTACTGCGCCACGGAACATTACCATGACAACAACGACCTGCGTTTCGTCACCGGCTACCGGGAACCGGCTCCCAACGGCAGTTTCTGGCAGCCGCTGGTCTGGAAATGCAAGCGGAAAAACTGGAACGGCTGGACACCGGAAATCGTCGCTCCCAGCAACTGGATCGCCGGAGAGGCCCAGTCCAGCGAACTGATGCACCGCCTGCCGATCACTCCGATCGCCAACGGAGTCGACCTGGCCGTGTTCCGCCCGTCGGACCGCCTCAAAGCCCGGCAGACGCTCCGCCTGCCCCCGGATGCCCGGATCATCCTGTTCGGAGCCTACAACGCGGCCGACCGCAACAAGGGCGGCCCGGAGCTGACCGCGGCCCTCCGGCGGCTTTCCCGCCGCTTCTCCGAACCGCTGCTTTTACTGGCGGTCGGATCGAACACCGAAATGCCGGATTTCGGTATTCCGACCGTTTTCACCGGCCGCCTCGATACCGAACAGCAAATGGCAACCGCCTATGCTGCCGCCGACGCGACGGTGCTGGCCAGCAAATACGACAATCTGCCGAACATTCTGGTCGAATCGCTGGCCTGCGGCATTCCGGCGGCGGCATTCGCGACCGGCGGCATCCCGGAAATCATGGAGGACCGCGTCTCCGGCGCGCTGGCCGAACCGTTCCAGCCGGAATCGCTCGCCGACGCGCTGGCGTGGATTCTGGAGCATCCGCACCCGGAACAGCTCGCGGCAGCGGCCCGGCATCGCGCGGAAAGCTGTTTCGACATCCGCGACTGCGCCCGCCGCTACTCCGGGCTGTACGCCGGATTGCGGCAACGTTTTCCATCGCCTTCCGGACACCCCGTCCGCCCGGCGATCTGATCCGGGCAATCACGGAAAATCAACGATTTTTTCACAATGGGGCTTGACAAACGCCACTCTTTTTGGTATAATATTGCTATAACAAATAAAATAAGTTTAGCACTTTTAGCAAAAGCATCGCAAAATGGAAAGCCTGTTCGACGAAACCAGAGCCTATGTGACCGGCAGGATCGCCTCGCTGCTGGAGGCGGGAGAAAACAAACTGCCGACCGACCACGAACTCGCCGCCGAGATCACCGCCAGCTACGCCACGCTGCGGCTGGTGATGAAGGATCTGGAGCAGCAGGGATTCATCCGGCGCATCCGCGGCTCCGGCACCTACCTGACGGCGCAGGCCGCAACTCTGCTGGCCGATTCGCGGCGGCGGCGGCTGCACATCTACGCGCCGGGTTTTCCCCAAGCTCCCGAATGCGACTACGGTGCGCTGCTGCTGGAAACCCTTCGGAACCAGGCCGAAGCCCGCAACTGGAAAAGCGAATTCACGCTGGTGCGGAGCCACCGCGAATTCGTCGAGCGGCTCGACCGGGAACTGCCCCGCGCCGACGCGGTGATCTACCTGCCGCCGACCGAACCCTTTTCACTGGAAGCGGTCGGCAGACTGGCCCGGTTCGGCTCCCGGCCGCTGGTGGTGCTCGACTGCGAACTCTCCAACATCGCGATCGACAACATCACCTCCGACAACCGGCGCGGCGGCATGCTCGCGGCGGCCCATCTGCTCGCCAACGGCCACCGCAACATCGCGCTGCTGCTCTGCGAACCGCTGCTGCCCCAGTCGCAGGCGCGTATTCAGGGGTTCCGCGACGCGCTGGAGCTGGCCGGACTGCGCGCCGAACTGATCGACTGCCATGTGCGCGCCGAAGATCCGCGCGACCTGTTCGCGCGCCGGGCGATGCTGGAACGGCTGAAACGGCCGTATGAGTTCACCGCCGTATTCGCGATCTCCGACGCGGGCGCTTTCGGCGCTTTGCAGGCGTTCGAGGAGCTGCATCTCGTCGCGGGCAGGGATATCAGCCTGGTCGGCTTCGACGGCATTCCCGCCGGAGAAGCCCTCACGCCCCGGCTGACCACCGTCGCCCAGCCGGTCGGCGAAATCTGCCGGACGGCAATCGACTGGCTCGACGAACCGCCGCACTCCCACTCCAAGTGTCAGCTTTCGCCGGTGCTGCGCCCCGGCGAAACCGTCCATACCATCGTCCCATCGGCAGTTTCCCAATAAAACCAAGGAGAAATCATGAGGAAATTCACTTTAATCGAGCTATTAGTAGTAATAGCCATCATCGCGATTCTGGCGGCGATGCTGATGCCCGCGCTGAACAAGTCGCGGGAAAAGGCGAAGGCGGTCCAGTGCGCCGGCAGCCAGCGGCAGATCATGCAGGCCGAACTGATGTACGCCGGGGACAACCGCGACCATGTGACCCCTTTCAACCTCGGCCCGAATTACAACAAGCGGATCGGCGGCAAATGGTGGATCAACCTGTTGTGCGAACGTTATCTGCCCTGCCCCATCCCCGGCTGGCTGAACGGCAACTCCGGCAACATGCTCGATTCGGAAAAGAACGCCGACGCCAGGCGCGGCGTCTACTCCTGCCCCTCCAAGCCCGCCGGTTACGCGTGGGGCGGCGGCATCGGCATCTCCGCCGAAGGCAAGCACCCGCTGACCAACTACGGCAAATCGATCAAGATCACCCGGATGCGCAATCCCTCCGACCTGATCCTGCTCGGCGACGCCGCGTGGCAGAAAGGCGGCCTCAAACTCGAACCGGCCCGCAGCATGAAGTGCCCGGACAACTGGAGCGGCGAAACCTATATACTCAATGCCCCGCACTCCGGCCTCGCCAACGGCGCGCTGCTCGACGGGCACGTCGCCGGCCGCAGCCGGGATCAGTGGAAAGACTCTTTCCAGTGCGACCAGGGCGCCAAACTCTAATTTCAGGAAACGATCCGTCATGAAAACCATCCTCCACTGTCTCGCCCTGACCGCCTGCTGCGCTTTGTCCGCCGCGCCGAAGGTCGACCGTTACGGGCAGTCCGCCGCCGAAAACTGGCCGGGCAAAATCACCCGCGACGCTCAGATGCGCGCCGAACTGGAACGGGAAAGCGCCGAACTGGCCGATGTGAAACCCGACATGGAACGTTTTGACCGCTTCGGCGGAGTGAAAACCGGCAAGCCGCTGGCGGCGACCGGCTTCTTCCGGGTTCAGAAGATTGACGGCCGCTGGTGGCTGGTCACGCCGGAGGGAAATCCCTTCTACCTCAAGGGGGTCGACGCGGTCCCCTACACCGAACGCGGCTACTTCACCGCGGCGCGCGACTCCGGCGGCGCGATCCGCAAGGCTTTCACACAGGCCGCCCCCGATCCGGCGAAATACCTCGAAGCGTGGTCGAAAGACAAAAAGCTGGTCAATTTCCTCGCCGCCAACCTCTACAAGAAGTACGGCCCCGATTTCCGGGAGCGCTGGATGGAGCTGACCGAAAAGCGGCTGCGTTCGTGGGGATTCAACTCCGCCGCGAAGTGGAACAATCCGTTTCACTTCGACCGATTGCCCTTCCTGCACGACGAACAGCTCCGGGTGAAGCGCTTCGACCGCTTCATCGATCCCTACGATCCCGGCTTCGAGGCCGCCGCCGAAACGCAGGTCAAGGCGATGTGCGCCAAGCTGCGCGGCAATCCGTACCTGATCGGCTACCAGCTTGAAAACGAAAACGGATGGGGACGCAACGCCCCGGCGATCCTGCTGCGCGACGCCTCCGGCAAACTCGCCGCCAAGCGGGCGCTGCTGGACTATCTGGCCGAACGCAACGGCGGCGATCCGGGCAAGTTCTTCGACCGCAGCGGCGCACCGATCGAAACGCTGATGACTGAAACGCTGGCGACGGCCGCGGTTCCGCCGGAGCTGCTGGACGGCTTCATCGTGCAGGCCTCGCGCCGCTACCATGAAATTCTGCGCGGCCTGGTCAAAAAATACGACCCTGATCACCTGTTCCTGGGGGCGTCGCACTGTTCGAGCCAGAGCATCGAGTGGATCGACGGGGCGCGGGAGTTCGTCGACCTGATCGCGCTGCATGAATACGACCTCGACTCCCGCTGGATTCACGGCACGCTGGCCGGAAAGCTCAGGGAGTGGGACAAGCCGTTCGCGGTGCTGGAATTCTCCTTCACCAACCACCGGCGCGGTTTCGCCTGCGGCAGTTCGACCGTGGTGAAAACCGAAGCCGACCGCGGCACGGCGTTCCGGATCTACACCGAAAAAATGGCGGCCGATCCGCTCTGCGTCGGCACCGGCTACTTCATTTTGTACGACCAGCCGGTCACCAGCCGCGGCCACGACGCCGAGGCGTACAACTTCGGGCTGATCGACGTGACCGACCGCCCCTACCGCGAGATGCTCGCCGGGGTGAAAGCGGCCAACGCCCGGCTCTTCGACGTGCATGCCGGAAAACTGGAACCGATCCCGATGCAGCCGCTGCGGGCGGTCAAGCGGAGCCTGCACGAATTTCTGCCGGAATCCGTCGGGGCGGTCACCTTCGACAGCAGCAATCCGCAGTTCCACCACAACCGGCTGGACCGGGTCCGCTTCGGCAGCAACGCCCGGTTCGGCGTGCCGCTCGCGGTCGGCACCGTCGATGCCGGGAAACCGGACGGTTTCGCCAAACTGGAGTTCTACGTGTTCCTGTGGAAAAGCGAGAAGAACCGCAACCTCTCCGACTGGTTTCAACTGGAGGAGTCGGCGGACAACGTCGCCTTCACTCCGGCTCCGGCGGCCTTCCGGCTCCACCGCGACGGCCCCTTCCGCGAATACGTGATGGCCCCGCAGGCGCTGAAGCCGGGAACCCGTTTCGTGCGGCTGAGCTTCGTCCTGAACGATCCCGCCGCACCGTGGGCGACCTCGCTCGCCGAGGTCAAAGTCGAACGCCGCTGATCAACGGTTGAACAGCGCGCGCAACTCCCTCATCCGGGCCTCCACATCGGGGGCCTGGGTGATTTCGGTCACCATCGCGATATGCTTCGCCCCGGCGGCGAGCAGTTCCGGAATGCAGTGCTTCTTGATGCCGCCCATCACCGAAAACGGCAGGCCGGCTTCGGGAGCGATCCGCCCGATCGCACCGAGGCCGAGCGCGCCGCAGTTCACGCTCTTGGTCTGCGTCGGATAGATCGGCCCGATGTTGATGCAGTCGGCTCCGGCGGCTTTCGCGGCGAGCGCCTCCTCAAGATTGTGGGTCGAGTTGCCGAGCCAGAGGCCGGGCGCAATGGCGCGCGCGACCGGAACCGGCAGGTCGTCCTGCCCGAGATGGACTCCGTCCGCATTCGCCGCAAGCGCGACGTCGACGTGGTCGTCGATCATCAGCAGGATGCCGTAACGGTTCGCGATCGGACGGCAGGCGACGGCCAGTTCGTACAGATACTTCATGCCTTTATTCTTTTCGCGGAGCTGAACGATCTTCGCGCCGCCCGCGGCGACCGCTTCAAAGATTTCCACGACCGGGCGGCCGAGGGTGAACTCCGACGAAATTACCGGGTAGATGTCGACCGCATCAAACGCGGCGGCCTTCTCCTCGCGGCTGCTGAAACACGACTGCAACACCATTTTTCTTTCCTTATCATCTATAAGCTTATTCTGCTCTGGCGGCGATACTCGCCACCGGATGCCACCCGGTCGGGGTCAAGGGGCGAAGCGCCCTTGCCACCGGAGGTAATCTGTGCGCTACTGCGCCCAGCTGCCGGAGGTGCGATTGAAAATCAGGCCGCGCAGCGCACAAGGTCTGCCGCCCGACAGGGCGGGCAGACCCGCCTGCCTTCAAAACGGCAGGCTTTCCCCCGCTTGCCGATCGCTCCTGAACGCTACTTTCTCCCGAACTTCCCGCACTCGCCCATCGGATCGATTTCATGACCGTCAAGGCCGCACAGCACCCGGAACGGATGCTCGATGAAGTGAACGCAGTTCCGGCAGAAACGGCCGTAATTCTCATCGGGAGTCAGATCCGCCTTCGGCGCGGCCTCGGCCCCCTCCCCCAGCAGCGCGGCCAGCGAACCGAGCTTTTTGCGGCCCGCGTCCTCCGCCGACTTTTCGTCAGGAGTTCCCAGTTCCGCGCCGCACAACGCGCAGACCAGCACCGTGCCCACCTTCGTCCAGCCCTCCATCTTCGCTTTGGACTTCACCACACTCTTTTCGCCGCAATGCGGACACGTGATTGTTTCACCCTGAATCATTTTCTGCAAAACCTCAACCGTTTCGGGTCATTTTGTCACACTGAGCGCCACTTTGTCCCATTTTTTTCTGATCCGGCCGTGCCGTTTTCCGTCCTCTCTTTAAAATACACCCCCGGAGCCGGAATTCAATGGCCGCCGCTTCCATTTGGCACGCCTCCTGCTGGATAAGGCATGACACTTTATGAAGAAAAGGAGAACAGTTGTATGAACCTCGAAAAACTTACCAACAAAACCCGTGAAGCGCTGCTGGCGGCCCAGAACATCGCGATGGAGAACTCCAACAGCGAACTGCGCAATCTGCACGTGCTCGCCGCGCTGGCGCGGCAGGACGACGGACTCGTCCCCTCCATCCTCGAAAAACTTGGCGTAAACCGCCAGCTTTTCGACAAACAGATCGACCAGGCGCTCGGCACCTTGCCGCGCGTCAGCGGCCAGCAGGAGGTCTACCAGTCGCGCGAATTCAGCGCATTGCTGGTCGATGCCGCCAAGCAGGCCGAATCCATGCAGGATGAATACGTCAGCGTCGAACACCTGCTGCTGGCGATGTTCCAGGCGACCGGCAGCACCGCGTATGAGCTGCTGACCAAGGCCGGGCTCACCTCCGACAAGGTATTGCAGGCCTTGCAGAGCATCCGCGGCAACCAGCGGGTCACCTCCGCCGATCCGGAAAACACCTTTGAGGCGCTGAAGAAGTATTCCCGCGACCTCACTTTGATGGCGATGCAGGACAAACTCGACCCGGTGATCGGCCGTGACGACGAGATCCGCCGCGTGATCCAGATCCTGTCGCGCCGCACCAAAAACAACCCGGTCCTGATCGGCGAACCCGGCGTCGGCAAAACCGCCATCGTCGAAGGACTCGCCCGCCGCGTCGTGCGCGGCGACGTTCCCGAAAACCTGAAAAACCGTCAGGTCGTCGCCCTCGACATGGGCGCGCTGATCGCCGGAGCCAAGTACCGCGGCGAATTTGAAGAACGCCTGAAAGCCGTGCTCAAGGAGGTCACCGCCGCCGAGGGCAAGGTGATCCTCTTCATCGACGAACTGCACACCGTGGTCGGCGCGGGCGCCTCCGAGGGTTCGATGGACGCGGGCAATCTGCTCAAACCCATGCTGGCGCGCGGCGAACTGCACTGCATCGGCGCGACCACCCTCGACGAATACCGCAAGTATATCGAGAAGGACGCCGCGCTGGAACGCCGGTTCCAGTCGGTGCTGGTCAATCCGCCGAGCGTCGAGGACACCATTTCGATCCTGCGCGGCCTGAAGGAACGCTATGAGATCCACCACGGCGTGAAGCTGCGGGACAGCGCGCTGGTCGCCGCCGCGGTGCTTTCGGACAAGTACATCGCCGACCGGTTCCTGCCGGACAAGGCGATCGACCTCGTCGATGAAGCCGCCGCCGCGCTGCGCACCGAAATCGACAGCTCCCCGACCGAACTCGACGAAAACGAGCGCCGGGTGATGCAGCTCGAAATCGAAATCACCGGCCTGCGCAATGAAAAGGACCCCGCTTCGATCAAGCGCCGCGAGAGCCTCGAAGCCGAAGTCGCCGAACTCAAGGAGACCGGCAAGGTGCTGCGCGCGAAGTATGAGAATGAGAAAAAGGCGATCACCGACCTGCGGAACTACCGCGAAGCCCTCGATCTCGCCAAGGCGAAGCTGGACAAGGCGACCCGCGAATACAACTACGAGGAGGCCGCCAGGCTCCAGCACGGCACGATCCCGGAGATCGAACACAAGATCGCCGAAGCCGAAGCGGCGATCAAGGCCGATTCCGGCAGCCGCCTGCTGAAAGAGGAGGTGGACGAAGAGGATATCGCCGCGATCATCAGCCGCTGGACCCACATTCCGGTCTCGAAGCTGGTGCAGAGTGAAAAGGAAAAACTCCTGAAACTCGGCGCCCGGCTCCACGAACGGGTGGTCGGCCAGGACGAGGCGGTCACGGCGGTCGCCGACGCGGTGCTTCGCGCCCGCGCCGGGCTGCAGGACCCGAACCGTCCGATCGCGAGCTTCATTTTCCTCGGCCCGACCGGGGTGGGCAAGACCGAGCTGGCCCGCACGCTGGCGGAGGACCTTTTCGACGACGAGCGCGCGATGGTGCGGATCGACATGTCCGAATATATGGAGAAATTCAGCGTGTCGCGTCTGGTCGGCGCTCCTCCGGGATACGTCGGTTACGAGGAGGGCGGGCAGCTGACCGAAGCGGTGCGGCGCCGTCCGTACTCGGTGGTGCTGTTCGATGAGATCGAAAAAGCGCACCCGGATGTGTTCAACATCCTGCTGCAGGTGCTGGAGGACGGCATCGTGACCGATTCGCAGGGGCGCACGGTCAGTTTCAAGAATACGATCATCATCATGACCAGCAACATCGGCAGTTCGATGATCCTCGAACACAAGGGCAACGCCGACGAGCTCAAGGACCGGCTTTTCGAGGAGCTGCGCCGCCACTTCCGGCCGGAGTTCCTGAACCGGGTGGACGAGACGCTGATCTTCCACGCGCTGGACAAGAACCAGATTCTGAACATCGTGTCGATCCAGCTGCGCCGCCTCGAAAAGCGGCTGCGCGACCAAGATATCGCGCTCGAAGTCACCGACGCGGCCAAACAGCTGATCGCCGAGGACGGATACGATCCGAGCTTCGGCGCGCGTCCGCTGAAACGCGCGATCATCAGACTCGTGGAGACCCCGGTTTCGCGGCGGATCATCGCCGGCGAAATCGAGCCGAATTCGAAGCTGGTGATCGACCGCAAGGGCGATGAACTCACCTTCACCGCCGTCGCGCTCTCGGAAACGGTCGAATAAGCATTTGCCGCATACTCCCGGTTTCCCGCTCCCGGACGGAGCGGAGAACCGGGAGTTTTTATTTTTCCTGCTGCGTCCAGACCGTCAATCCGGTCAGGTTCCTCCGGCACGGGAACCGGAAGGAAGCCAGATAGGCGACCAGCGCCAGCCCCGCGTTGACCAGAATCCCGGTCCAGTAGGCATGGATCGGCATCCTGAGCGCCTCCGGGACCCAGCCGAGGGTGTTGCATGCCAGATAGAGGTTGAACAGGATCGCCGGAATCAGCCCGGCCAGCAGCGCCCGGCCGCTGACCCGCGTCGTGAAAAATCCCAGCAGGAAGATCGCCAGTTTGCCGCCGCCGAACATCGACGCGATGATCAGGCAGAAATCGTTGACGCTCTCTTTCGGGATATGCACCAGCGCCGCCGCGCCGCCGATCATGAACATCCCGCAGACCACCGCAATGATTTTGGCGATCTTCAACAGCGAGGCGTCGCTGCGCTCCCGGCCGTAGCGTTTCACGAAGTCCACGCTGCACACCGTTGAAATCGAGTTGATCGACGAATCCAGCGAACTCATCGCGGCCGCGAGGCAGGCGGCGATGATCACGCCGCCGAGGAACGGCGGAGTACGGGTCAGGATGAAGTGCGGCAGCACCTCGTCCGCCACGAGATTCGCGACCGCCGCATCCGGCACCACCTTGTAGAACGCATACAGGCAACTGCCGAGGAAAAAGAAGCACATCCAGGTCGGAATGCTCATCGCGGCGCTGAGGACCACCGCCTTGCGCGCTTCGCGCAGGGATTTCGCGGCGATGTAACGCTGCACCACATTCTGGTTGCTGGAGTAATCGGTGGTGTAGCTGACCACGCCGAGCAGCAGCAGCACAGTAAAGGTGCGGTCGTTCAGCCCCCATGTCACCGGCCCGAAGCTGAACTTGTCGTCGGCAAGGCCGATCCGCAGCACGTCGGAGAGGCCCTCCGGCAATTCGTACAGCATCAGCCCCATGCAGAGTATCCCGCCCAGCAGCAGGATCACCGTCTGGATCACATCCGTCCAGATCACCGCCTCGATTCCTCCGATCACGGTGTACAGCGCGATGAAGAAACCGCAGACCACGATCACCGTCGTCAGGCTGCCGCCGGTCATCCCGGCGACCGGCAAGGCGACCAGATAGAGCACCGTCGCCAGCCGGATGAACTGGGTGATCACAAAACAGAACGCCGCATACGCCCGGAAAAACGGGCCGTAACGCGCCTCCAGATATTCAAAGGCGCTGGTCGCCCTGCCCCGCCGGAAGAACGGGATGAAAAGCCAGACCGCCAGCAGCGCCGCAAACGGCATCGCGAAGCTGTTCACCGCCTGCCGGTAGTCCAGCACATACGCCGCCGCCGGCAGCGCGAGGAATGTGACCGAACTGATCGAAGTGCCGAGCATCGACAGCCCGACCGCCCAGCCGGGGAAAGCCCGGTTGCCGAGAAAATACTCCTCCGTGCTCTTGTTTTTTTTGCCGAAGTAAAAACCGATGCCCGCCATCGCGGCCAGATAAAGCAGAATGGCACAGAGGTCAGAAATTCTGAACATGGCGCCCCCCGCAAAGTTCGGCGTTCCGCCGGAGCCGCCGGAAGAGATCGGCGAAAACCGGATCGCGATCCACATGCTCCGCCACCCGAATGCGGTGGCGGCCCGACGTCAGCTCCCAGCGCATGTCGTCATGCAGCAGCGGCGCGGAAAGCATCCGGAAACGGAACGCCTCAGGCACGGTGAGGCTCGCAATCGTCGAAATATCCCACAACACCTTGTCCTTCAGCTCCCGCCGGTCCAGAAATTCGTGGAAAATGCTCCGCAGATATTCGCTTGCCCGGTCGCCGCCGTCCAGTTCGCGGTCCAGCTCCTCCCGGCCGATGCGCAGCGCCTGCACCACTCCGAGGCACGGCAGGTGCCACAGTTCGCAGCCGGAGTCGAACACCGTCTGCGCGGCGGCGACATCCTGCCGGAGGTTGAATTCATCGTTCCGTCCCATATCGTAGCGGTGGCCGCCCAGCCAGATGATCCGGATCATCCGGCGGATTTCCGGGTCGATCAGCAGTGCGCTGGCCACATTGGTCAGCGCGGCAATCGCGCAGATGTGCAGGACCTCCCCCCGGGCGTTCGCACGGCGGGCCGCCTCCGCGATGAACCCGGCGGCATGGGACTCCACCGCCCGCCGTTTTCCCTCCATGAACCGCGTCGAACCGGCGCAGGCGGGGATTCTCCCCCGGCATCCCATCAGTTCGAGAATCCGCAGAATCTCGTCGTGACTTTTGCGCATGCCGTCCCCGGCGGAATCGGAACGCGCGTTCAGAAACGGCGCCGCCGTAACCCCGGCCACCCGCCAATGCTCCGGGGAGCACAGCGCATAGACCAACGCGAACTGGTCGTCGATCTCATTGAAGGTGTCGGTGTCGAGGATCATCGGCACCGGGCTTTCTTTTCCAATAGCCATTTAAGAAAACTCCTGTTACGGCTGCCAGACGGTTCCGGCGATGAATTGCTCCGGATGTTCGGCAGTGGTATGATAATAAAGGGTCACGATTTTGCCGTCGGGACGCTGCACGCTGCGCACATATCCCATATCCCAGCTCGCGGCGTCCCGGCGCAGGATCAGCACCGGCCCCCAGCTTCTGCCGCCGTCCCCGCTCAGCCGCGCCCGGATCGAATACGGTTTGCAGCGGTCGCCGTAGGTCAGGCAGAGCCGCCCGTCGGCCAGCCGGATCAGCGATGGCGGGTTCCACGCCATCCTCGACGGTATGGAAAGCGACTCCCAGGTGCGGCCGCCGTCGACGGAACGGCGGATTTCGATCCATTTCTTCCTGCCGCGCCGCTCCCGCAACGCGGTCACCAAGGTTCCGTCCGGCAGCTTCACCGTCGACGGCATGATCGAAAAGGAGTGTTTGGAATTCTCCTTCGGCGTTTCCGGTTCGGGGGCAAGCCAGCCGACGAAATGGAAACTCTGCCCGCCGTCCGTGGTTTCGGCCATCAGGCTCCGGCCGCTCGCGCCGTCGCTTTTCAGGGTCGGCAGGAAGATTTTCGCCTGCCCCGCGCCCTCAACGATGTAGTCGGTCCGGGCGCGAAGCGGCCGGTCGATCCCCTCCACGCGCAGACGGAACGGCCCGCCCCAGCTCCTGCCCCGGTCATAGGAACAGTACATCCTGCCGTTGCGCAGCTTCATCGCGAAACCGGGCCGTGAGAAATCCAGCGGGCGCGTCAGCTTTTTCGCCTCTTTGTCGTAACTCCAGGTTTCGCAGCCGTCGGAACTGACCGCCCTGCTGTCGTAGGAGGCCGGTTCAAAGCTCCAGGTTTCGCCTCCGTCGAGGCTGCGGGCGAAAGCATCCACTCCCGGCTTGGAGCCGTCGACGGAGTGCCCCTTGGGATTGTACCGGTAGGGGGCCAGATAGAACCCGACCAGAATCTCATTCCCCCACGCCCAGATTCCTTCGTTGGCGGGCCAGCCGCAGAAAAAGCCGGGACGGGCGGCGGCGACGACGTGTTTCGCCTCGCCGGAAAGATCGCGCACCGGAGGCTTCTCCGCCGCGCCCGCAGCCGCAGTGAAAACGGCGGCCAGCAGCAGCCGTGCAATCCTCCTCATAGTTCCTCCGGGTTCCAGATGGTTGCGGCGATATGCTGCGGCTCAAGCTCCGCGGTGGTATAATAACAGAGCGTGACGACCTTTCCGTCGGGACGCTGCACGCTGCGCACGTAACCCATGTCCCAGCTTGCCGCATCCTGCCGCAGGATCAGCACCGGCCCCCAGCTTCTGCCTCCGTCCCTGCTCAGCCGCGCCCGCAGCGAATAAGGCTTGCGCCGGTCGCAGTAGGTCAGGCAGAGACGCCCGTCGGCCAGCCGGATCAGCGAAGGCGGGTTCCACGCCATTTCCGACGGGGTCGCCGCCTTGTCCCAGGTGCGGCCGCCGTCCTCCGAGCGGCGGATGTCGATCCACTTCTTCTTGTTGCGCCGTTCCCGCAGCGCGGTCACGAAGGTTCCGTCCGGCAGCTTCACGGTCGACGGCATGATCGAAAAAGAGTTTTTGACGCCCAACTCCGGCTCGCCGGTCAGCCAGGCGACCAGCTTCCAGCTCAGGCCGCCGTCGTCGGTGCGCGCGGCAAGGCTGCGGCCGCTCTTGCCGTCCGATTTCAGCGCCGAGGTGAAAATCATGCAGCTGTGCGGCCCCTCGACGATATAATCGGTCCGGGACATCAGCAGCCGGTCCACACCGGCGATCTCAAGCCGGAACGGGCCGTCCCAGTTCCGGCCGCGGTCGGCGGAGGTATAGAACATCGTCCCGCGCAGCTTCATCGCGAAACCGGGCGCCCGGAAATCCAGCGGTTCGGCGAGCTTGCGCGGAGGGCGCTCCTGCCGGTCGTTTCTGGAAGCGTCGCCGATGTATTCAGGGCGGTTGAACGTCTCCGGCGTTTCCAGCTTCCAGCTCCGCCCTCCGTCAAGGCTGCGGGCCAGCACGCACCGGCCCGGCTTGGAGTAGTCGGCGGAGTGGGTCTTGCTGCTTTTCAGATAGTCGCGCAGCTCGAAGCCCACCAGAATTTCATCGCCCCAGCTCCAGATCCCCTCATTGGCGGGCCAGCCGCAGAATTTGCCCGGCTCCTGAAAGGCGACGAGCTTTTCGGTTTTCGCGCTCAGGTCGATCACCGGCTCGGCGGCTCCTGCCGCCAGCGCCGCCGTCCCCAGAATGCCGGCCAGCAGCCGGCGGATCATCGTGTTTTTCATGGTTTCTCCTGCTGTGACGGATGCGTCGCACGCATCGCTTTGATATGTTCATCGATAAAGGCGTCGCCGAGTCCGAAAACGTCGCGAGTCAGCGTATGTCCCTGCCGTTCTGCCATATGGAGCTTTTTATGCTTCGTCTTCAGCGCGTTGAAAGCCGCGCACACCGACGAGGGCGGACATTTGGTGTCCAGAAGCCCCAGCGACAGAAAACAGGCCGCCTCCGGGTTCACCCGCGCCGCGAAGTGGGCGCAATCGAAATATCCGGCGCTCTCCACCACCGCCGGATCGACCGGAACGCCGTTCCGCCGCCGGATCAGGTAAGGCCAGCTCGGCTGCCTCCCGGCCAGCAGCCCGTGGTGATCGCACAACGCCGGAACCAGCGCAACGCAGCAGGTCACCTGCGGATCCAGTCCCGCCGCCGCCAGCGCCTGCGCGCCTCCCTGGCTGCCGCCCGATACGATCAGGATGCGCCCGTCCCATTCGGGGCGGCTTTTCAGGTACTCCAGCGCCCGGCAGGCCCGCTGGAACATCCCGCGGTAATAGCAGCGACTCCGGTCGCCCGCGTCCCGCCGCCGGTAGTCGGCCAGCTCCCCGCGGTCAAGCTCCCGATAGTAGGCGGCTTCCCGGCCGTTGTCGATGCCGTGCGCATTCACGTCAAATGCCAATATGCCGCGCGCCGCCTCCGCCAGCGGCATCGCCGCCGAACGGACGCCTGCCCCGTGAAAATTCACCAACGCCGGCAGCGACTTCGGGGCGGCTCCGGCCGGCATTGCCAGATAGCCGGAAACCGGGACGCTTCCCGTCTCCACCCGGATATCCCACGCCGCAACCTTTCCGGCAAAACGTTCCGGCACCGGCACGGACTTTGCCGCACTACGCAGCGGAACGGCGGCCAGCTCCGCCCGGACCTCTGCCCAGAAAGCGTCGAAGTCCGCCGGAGCGGGGCGGGCGGGGCGGATCAGCTCCCATCCGGTCCCGGCACCGGCGCGTACCGTGCGCTTTTTCCCGGCTTCATCCAGATAATCGACCGACAGCAGCGCGAAACCGGGCTGTTCCGGGCTCACCGCGATCGAATCGCCGGCTTTTGCTTCCCCGCTCCGGCGCGGACTGCCGTCAGCCAGCAGCCGGTACGGGTAAGGGCCGGGCGGTCCGGAAATCCTGAAACGGATCTCACTGCCGGTCCGCCCGCCGTCTTGTTCCACGACAACAGCCGGTTCCGCCGCGCCGAGCATACCGGCAAGCAGCAGCAAAACCGTCACGGCCGGCCTGTTCATAACGCCTCCGGTTCCCGATTCAGATAACCGAGCGCGCGGCGGACCGCCTCCCCGTCCACCTCCGCGAACGAGCCGTTCTTCCGGCGCGCCAGCACGGCGGCGCATCCGGCGGCCTCCCCCACCGCGAACATCGGGGACATCACCCGGACCGCCGCGGCGGCGACGTGGGAGGCGCTGAGCGCCCGGCAGGCCACCAGCAGATTGTCCGCGCCGGGCAGCCGCAGCGAACGGAACGGAATTTCATAGTAATCCCCCGCCGGCGGCTTGTACGCCTCCAGCACCGCCCCTTTCGTCCCCTGTTGCGAGTGGTCGAAACCGGAGCCGACCGGGGAGTGGATATCGATGAAATAGGCGCTCCGGGCAATCCCGTCCGCGAATTTCCGCCCGGAGACGATATCGCCGCGCTCCATCGCATACTCTCCCCGGAAGTGGCGGGTTTCGCGGATTCCGACCTGCTGCGGCAACTTCTCCAGAAAGGCGTTGCGGAAACAGGGCACCTCCCGCACCAGCCAGTCGGTGATGATCTTCACTTGCCTGCGCCCTTCCGTTTCCCCGCGGGCCAGGCCGCGCGAACTGCAGCCGTCGATGCCGTTGATCCGGGTCATATTGAAGTGCAGCACGCCGGGGCGCGGATAGTCGTAGAAGTGAATGAAATCCCGGTACGGATACTCCAGCGCTCCGCTGCGGCACGCCTGCTGGAAGTACGCATCCACCAGCGCGCGGGCGGCGCGGATATCCGACTGTTCCGACAGTTCGGACTTGTCCACGCCCCCCATCCGGAACGACATCGTGCCGGGCTGCATCAGGCCGTCGCCGGGACGCCCCGTATCGAACGGGCACCCCGCCGCCGCCGCCAGATCGCCGTCTCCGGTCGAATCGATGAACAGCGCGGCATTCAGCATGGTCACTCCCTCCTTGCCCAGCACCCGCACGCCGGAAAGCGCTCCGCCGTCGCGGACGACGTCCAGCAGCATGGTGTGGAACAGGAGGTCCACCCCGGCGGCGGACAGCAGTTCGTCCAGCCGGATTTTCAACTGCTCCTCGTCGAACGCCGCCGGAGTCAGCCGGGTGCCGTAAGCCCCGTCCCGCCGCAGCGTCCGCAGCAGCGCGCCGAAAGCCGGAGTACCGAGAAAACGGCTCCGCGCTTCGCCGGGGCGGTTCAGCTCCAGCCCGAGCAGCGGATTGACCAGCCCGGTGGACGCCATGCCGCCGAGGCAGCCGAAGCGTTCCACCAGCGCGGTGCGCAGCCCGCCGGAGGCCGCGGCCAGTGCGGCGGCGGCTCCCGCCGGCCCTCCGCCGCATACAATCAGATCGTATTTCATCATATCACCCGCATCCATGTTGTGTTCACGGCATCGCCACTTTGCTGTTGGGGCGGAATCCCTGCACCAGGTCGCCGGAAAAGGCGTTGACCGCCTGCGTACCGTTCCACCTGCCGTCCAGCAGCAGCTCCAGATGGGTCTTGTTTTCGGCGTGGCCGTCCAGATAAACCAGATTCGTGGAACCTCGCAGCGAACGTGTGGATTCCGCATGTTTCCGGTTGTCCCCCGCTCCGTGCCGGAAGGCGAAATAGGCGCTGTAATGGGCGTAGAACAAAGCCGGATAGTTGTTGTCTCCGGCGAAAATCGCCTTTGACGCCGAAGTGACCGCGCTCAGTTTACGCGCATACCGGTAACTGCTCCACCAGTGATCGCCGCTGAGCCTCATATTGATCGCATAGTGGGTGAACTCGTAATTCGGCGCGTCACCGAACGGCAGCTGTTCAGCGGGACAGACGTAGGTGCCGCGCGTGACGTTCCGATTCGCGTCGTAATCGGCATGGGACGAATCAGCCCGCCCCTCCGGGTAGGTGGTGCCGAATGGCGAAAGCAGTGTAAACCACCAGTTCTTCTTGTCTTTGGTCCTCGCCGTCACGATCCACTCGGCATACGCCTCGCTGTACATCACCTGAGCGATGCCGATCTGTTTGAGGTTGTTGGTACATGAAATACTTTTCCCCTTGTCCCGCGCCTTGTTGAGAGCCGGCAGCAGCAGAGCCGCCAGAATCGCAATCACAGCTATCACAACGAGCAGCTCAATTAACGTAAAATTACAGATTTTTCTCCCGAGGCTTCTCTTCCATCCCGGTGAATGCGGCATTTCCAATCCTCCCGTCCTGATTTTGAAGTTCGTGTTGCACCTGATTCGAATCTGTTTTAATTATATTCGATAACCGGGCCGGAAGCAAGACTTGACAATGGCAATTTTGAATGGTATTATTGCACAGATTAACTTTTTCGGTCAAAATGGGGGTCGATATGGGTATTTCCGGAATCTCCATCTCCTATGCGGCGGGCTACACAGCGAGCCGCAACACCGGGCTGCATCTGCACCACGGAACGGAGCTGGTTTACGTACAGGCCGGAAGCTGCGGCAACCGGCTGGAGGAACAGGAGTTCTCCGGGAAGCCGGGGACGGTGTTCATCATTCCTCCCGAAATCAACCACCGGCAGGTCAACCACGGGGAGGTGAAGACGATCTACGCGGTGTTCGAGCTGGACCGGAGCAATCCGCTGCTGCGGGAGCGTTCGATCGAAACCGCTGGAGACGTTTTCATTCCAGTCTGGATGGAACAGCTTTTGCAGCTCTACCTCGCCAAACAGCTCAACGAATGCAACCTGCTGCTGGAGCTGATCGTCAGCCATCTGCTGACCCGGCTGCAGCAGGTGGAACATGAACTGCTGCATCCGGCGCTGGCCCGTGCGATCCGGTACATGGCGTTCCATTTCAGGCAGCCGCTGCTGATCCGGGAGGTCAGCGAGCAGGCGGGGCTCAGCCACACCTACTTCAACACTTTGTTCCGGGAGCAGCTGCACATGAGCCCCTCCGACTACCTGCGCAAGCTGCGACTGGGCCACGCCCGCCACCTGCTGCGCAACAGCCGGATGTCCATCGCGGAGGTCGGCATCCAGTCCGGCTACGAAAACAGCCACTATTTCTGCCGGATTTTCCAGCAGGAGCATCACTGCACCCCCGGCACTTACCGAGCGGAAAACCGTAAATATTTCGACAAATACAATGACCAGTCCGAATAACTTCATGGAAAATTCAAACTACGCTCTCACGGTCACGTTCAAAGCGGAACTCCGGTAAAGTTCCGGCCGATGCCATAACTTCCGGTTATGGAACCGCTGAAAAAAATTCATTTTCCCTTTCCGGCAACACGGAGCAATATTGAACTATGGCAAAGAAAGCGCCGGAGGGACAGATGAATTTTGTCCCCCCAAAAAAAGTGGCGGATCGCCTGCCGGATAACGGTTGAAATCCCCGTTTCCGACGGTTGGCGCAAAATCCGCATTCCGCTTTCGGGGATGAACGATGCGGAAAAGATGGTACGCAGACAGTTGCGGAGAGAATTTTCCTCTGCAACGGAAACAACCGTTACATCGACTTCCCCCGCCGGCCGGTCCCCCTCCTGATCGCCGATATCATGCTCGAATAAAAGGAACTCCCGGTTTTTCCGCTCTGAAAAACCGGGAGTTGTTTTTTACTTCTTCAGCTTCAGCGCTACTTCGGCGACGCGGCGGCCGTAAGCCTCGGCGGTCGCGATGTCGCCGGCGGGCGGAGCCTCCGGCGCCTTCACCTGAAAACTGGAGGCCATCGGCCCGATCGAGGCGCTGTTCCGGTTCACGGCATTCGGGCCGAACCCCTCGTTGGAGCGGCCTCCGTCCGGCTCGTTGGCTCCGACCAGCTGGCCGACGCCGACCCAGATCATCCCCTGCTGCATCGCGAACACCACGATCCCCAGCAGCGTATTGAGCTTGTCGCCGGAAAAATTGCTCGAATTGGTGAAGCCGCCGGCCACTTTGCCGCTCCACATTTGTTTTCCCCACCGGCTCACCGACTCCTCCATGAAGCGTTTCAGCTCAGAGGACATATTGCCCATGTAAGTCGCGGTTCCCATGATGATCGCATCCGCGGAGTCAAGTTCGTCGAGCCGCTTCGCCGCCTCGTCGGCGGTCATCATCACCACTTCGCTGTCCGGCACCGCCGCCGCCCCCCGGGCGACCGCCTCCGCCTGCAATTTGGTATGACCGTAACGGGATGCGTAAACAACAACGACTTTCAGGCTCTTCATAATCACATTCTCCTCATTTCATGATTACTTTTATCCATTTCAGGATAACTTCTCTCCCTTCTACTATAATACGATCGCCGACAATGTCAAGTCCATCTGAAACCGGGAAGCGGGATTCACAAAAAATATGGGAATCCGGGCTTGCTTTTCCGTTTTCTTTCGATATACTATTTGGCGGGCGGCAATATTGTTTTTCACAGGGGGATTCCGATGAGATGTTTACCGGCGGCGGTACTGGCGATCTTTCTCGCCGCCGCAACCGGCCTCGCGGCCGGGACGCTCGACGACCTCGAAACCGCCCTGAACAATATGGAGCTGCGTTTCTGGACCGATATTTACGATCTCGGCTCCGGGCGGGATTTCCTGAACAACGCCAACGCCGTCCGGGAATCCGAAGCGCGACTCCGGCAGGTTTTCCAGCTGACCCGGAAACTCCAAGGCGAGCTGCGTGAACGCGGCATCGACCCGCTGCAATTCCCGGTCGCGCAGGCCGGCTCCACGCTGTTCGACATCTGGCGGCAGAACCGGAACCTCAGCAACCAGATGCGCAACCGCCGCGTGTTCCGGCAGGAGCAGCCGCTCTCCCGGGACCACCTCGGCATGATCATGATGACCGGCGTCGCCCACCGCGATCCCGAACAGGGGGACTACGAGGCGTGGCTCTCCGACGTGGCGGCACGGAACACCGAACTCTTTTACCCGGAACCGCTCCGGGAGTGGCGGGAATATCTCCCGCTCTATCGATTCGGTCCCGGAACGCCCCGCAAACCGCGTAAAATCTGGTATGAGGACGCCCTGATCGTAACCGCCAACCGTTACTTCCTCACCCTCGCGCAACTGCGGTCGCAGCTCGCCCGGCTGCGGGAATTCTTCGAGAGCAACACCAACGGCCGGGACGAACCGCCTCCGGCGGACGCGTTCTTCGCCGCCGTGCTCCGGGCGGAAGCCGCCGCCAACCGGGTGGAACGCGGCTTCTGGGATGTGGTCTACAAAGGCAAATTCATGGATATGCCCTCAGCGGCCGAATTCGATGAAGCAATCCGGCAGTTCGCCCACCTGACCCGCCGGTTACAGGATGAGGTCGTCAGCCGCGGGCTGGACATCCGGGCTTACGATGTGGCTCAGGCCGGCGTAACCGTCTCCGCCCTGTGGGAAAGTGATTCGCTGTTGCGCGGCCTGATGAAAAAGGCGTTCAATCCGCGCAGCGTGCCGCTGTTGCGGAAAATTCCGGCGGCGGACGCCGACCGGGTCGCGATGCTCTACAGCTTCCGCGCCATCGAGGACGCGCTGCAGGAGCGAAACCGCACCGCCGACTACAGCCGCAGCCGGGAGAGCATTCCGCTGCACCAGTACAACTCCTGCATGCCGGAAGCGGGCCTGACCATCCTCTCCGAAGCCAACTTCAACGGCAACCGCCGCAGCGCCGCCGGGGAATTTCCGGCGTGGCTGGAGCTCACCCGGATGCGGAACATCGAAATTTTCTCCCGCGCCGCCGGAAGCGACTCCCGGCTGGCCGCCGTGGCCAGGCGTTATTTCGAAGCGTTCTCCCGGCTCCGCCGCCAGCTCTACGAACTGAAAAGATTGCCTTCCAGCGCCGCTCCGCCGAAATAATGATTTGCATTTTCGGCAAAAGATGTTATCTTGAATAATATCGTAATGATAAGTGAGGAGAAACTATCATGGCTGAAATCAAAGAACTCAATTCGACGAATTTCGAAGAAGTGACGAAATCCGGCGTGGTGCTGGTGGACTTCTGGGCGCCGTGGTGCAACCCGTGCAAAATGCTCGGCACCATTCTGGACCAGGTCGCCAAAGAGGCGCCGGAAGGCGTGGTGATCGGCAAAGTCAACGTCGACGACAACAAGGAGCTGGCCGCCAGATTTGAAGTGGTCAACATTCCGCGCATGTTCCTGTACAAGGACGGGCAGGTCGTCAAGGAATTCAACGGCATCCAGAGCAAACCCAAACTGATCGACGCGTTAACCAACGCCTGACCATTATCCTCCGGCCGTCCGCCCTGCGTCACGGCAGGAGGCGTTCCCCGGGGCTTTCGCTATCCCCAACAGTAGCGGAAGTCCCAACCCCCGGGGCTTTCGTTATCCCCAACAGTAGCGGAAGTCCCAACTCCCGGGGGCTTTCGTTATCCCCAACAGTAGCGGAAGTCCCAACTCCCGGTCCTCCCTGTGTACCCCCCAAGTACACAGGGAGGATTTTTTGCATTTCCGCCTCCGGCCATGTATATTACTTGGAAAACAACTCACACATTCAAGGAATGCCATCATGTTTGAAATTGAAATCGACCGCAGTTTCTCCGCCGCCCACCAGTTGCGCGGCTATAACGGCGACTGCTGCAAGCTGCACGGCCACAACTACAAAATCACCGTGACGGTCCGTTCTTCCGAACTCGACGAAATCGGCATCGCGCTGGATTTCAAGAAGCTGAAAGCCGAACTGGATGCGCTGCTGGCCGAATACGACCATTCCAACCTCTCCGAGCTTGCCGATTTTCAGGCGGTCAATCCGACCAGCGAAAACCTCGCGCGCACCATCTACCGCAAGATCAGCAAAAAGATGAACGGCGGCACCATCCGGGTCCACCGGGTCCGCGTCGGTGAATCCGACCACTCCGCGGTCACCTACTTCGAGGATTGACCGTGCCGCGCCTGGTGGAAGCTTTCCTGAGTTTGCAGGGGGAATCGACCCATGCGGGCCGCCGCTGCATCTTCCTGCGGCTGGCGGGCTGCAACCTCGATTGCAATTACTGCGACACGATGTACGCCCACAGCCCGGAATCCGGCGAAGAAAAAAGCGTGGACGAACTGGTTGCCGCCGCAGCCTCCTTTCCCTGCCGCCTGGTCGAAATCACCGGGGGCGAACCGCTGCTGACGCCCGAAACCCCGGAGTTGTGCCGCCGGCTGCTTGCGCTCGGCTTCGAGGTGCTGATCGAAACCAACGGTTCGCTCCCGGTCGCGCCGCTGCCCGCCGAGGTCCGCAAGATCCTCGACTGCAAGCTGCCCGGCTCCGGCATGAGCAACCGGAATTTATATGACAACTACGCACTGCTGCAGCCGCATGACGAAGTCAAGTTCGTGGTTTCCAGTCGTGAGGACTTCGATTTCGCGCTCGATGTGATCCGCCGGTACGACCTGCCGGGCAAAACCGCGAACCTCCTGTTCAGCCCCGTGTGGGGCCGGGTCGGATTCTCCGACCTCGCCCGCTGGATCGTCGACGCCGGAGCGCCCGGCCGGATGCAGCTGCAGCTCCATAAACTGATCTGGGGCGACAAGCCCGGAGTATGACAAGGAATATCCATCATGAATAAACGCGCAGTGATCCTGCTCAGCGGCGGACTCGACTCCGCCACCGTCCTCGCGATCGCCAGATCCGAAGGATTCGACTGTTACACGATGAGCTTCGACTACGGCCAGCGCCACCGCTGCGAACTCGAAGCCGCCGGACGCATCGCCGCCGCCCTCGGCGCGGTCAAACACAACACCGTTAAAATCGACCTGCGCCAGTGGGGTGGTTCCGCCCTGACCGACGATGCGCTCGCGGTGCCGGATGCGGAGGACTCCCACGGGATTCCAATCACTTACGTACCGGCCCGCAACCTGATCTTCCTCTCCTTTGCAACCGCCTGGGCCGAAGTACTCGGCGCGCGCGACATCTTCATCGGCGTCAACAGCGTCGACTACTCCGGCTACCCCGACTGCCGCCCGAAGTTCATCGAATCCTTTCAGGAAACCGCCCGCCTCGGCACCTGCGCCGTGGACGAGGGCTGGCACTATTCGATCAACGCTCCGCTCCAGAACCTCAGCAAAGCCGAAATCATCCGCCGCGGCGTCGCCCTCGGCGTCGACTACGGGTTGACCACCAGCTGCTACAACCCCGACTCCGAAGGCCGCAGCTGCGGCAAATGCGCAAGCTGCTCCCTGCGCATCGCGGGCTTCCGCGAAGCGGGCGTCCCCGATCCCACCCGTTATCACCGGTAGTCTGCCTCCGGCGGCCGGGGGCGCTTCGCCCCCCGGGCCCCCAGACCGGCAAGGTGCCGGCGCCGGGTACGGTTTCGAGCTTTTTGCTACGCAAAAATCTCAAAACCGGGGTTATTATCTATCAGTTTATTGGCTCTATCGGCGGTATTTGCCGCCGGGTGCTACCCGGTCGTGATCCAACGGCGAAACCGTTGGCCGTCGGAGACAGTCACGGCAGCGGCACCTTGCCGCCGCTGCTGCGCCCAGCTACCGGTGCCTGATTGCAAATCAGGCCGCGTAGCGCACAAGGTCTGCCGCCCGGCAGGGCGGGCAGACCCGCCTGCCTTCAAAACGGCAGGCTTCCCCAGCGAATCGCCTCCGGCGGCCGGAAGTATTTCGGCGGCTACCGGCTCTCTTTGTTTTTCCCGCGCCGTTTCCGGACGGCCCCGGCCAGCGCAATCAGGAGCAGGCCCGCTGCGAACAGATACAGACTGTTTGCCGGAAAAACACCCAATCCGCCCGCTGCGGCTTCCCGACGTTCGCGACGGGCAGAGCCGGGTTCGGGAGGCAGTTCGTTTCCGCGCCTGCCTCCGATACCGGCGAGATACTCCGCCAGTTCCCGATTGCCGCCCGCCTCCGCGATGTCAAGCGGCGTCTTGCCGCCGTTGTCCCTGATGTTGATTTCCATGCCCCGCCCGGCCAGATAGCGGACGATCTCCACAGGAGTTCCGCTGCGTGCCATGAAGTGCAGCGGCGTTTCTCCGCCGCGGTTCCGGATATTCAGGTCGATCCCCGGATATTCCGCAAACAATTTGTAAATCCGGAGCGGAGCGCGCACCTGCGGCAGATACATCAGGCAGACGTCGCCGTCATGATCCCCCAGGTTGGGATCGGCTCCGTGTTCCAGCAGAATGCGGATCACCGCATCGTATTTCTTCGTGGCGGCGATATGCAACGGCGTATGCCCGCTGCGGTTCCTCAGCTCCACCGGAACACCCAGCTCCAGCAGCGCCACGACCATCTCCGCATTTCCCTGCCGCGAAGCGATATGGATCGGGGCGTAGCCGAGTTTGGGATCGCGCCGGTCCAGCGGGTCCCCGGATTCATGCAGTTTTTTCAGCAGCAGCGGGTCTTTGCCCTCCTTCGCGATGTTATAGGCGAACTCCCCCGGATAGTTCTCATGTTCCTTGCTGCGGTAGCCGAAAGCGACCATTTCCTGCGCCACATCCGCCCGATCGCGCTTCCCGGCAACCGCAAAGGCGCTCAGGATTTTGCCGCCGCTGCCGCAAAACTCCTGCGGTGAACAATTCAACCGCCAACGGGCGTAGAAATCGATCAGAAATTCCCGTTCCCCGACCGCAAGGTTCTGATCCCCGATGATCTCCCGCAGCGTCTCCAGGGCGGCGGCGTCCCCGGCATCCGCCAGCAGGCGCCGTTCCGCTTCGCGCAGGGGAGCGGCGAACTTCCCGGTGAAGAGCTTCAGCCGGAGCATGAGATCGTCATACCAGGGCGTCCCGATCTGCTCCGCGAAAAAGTCGCCGCGCTGCCACCTGCCGCTCTTCGCGAATTTCTCCGCCCCGCCGTACTCCTCCAGCGTCTTTGCCGCGTCATCGTAACGCAATTCCGCCATCTCCCGGCAGAAACGGTGAAAAAGGAAATTGTTCCACCCCGGCGTATTCCTCGATTTCCGCTCATATTCGGTGAACAGCCGGTCGGAACGCCGGCGGATCTCCGGGTCAAGATAGACATTCTGCCACCCCATTCCCCGGTAATCCCATGCGATCTGGCCGAGGCACTGATACCCCATGGACGGAACCGCGATATCCCGCCGGGGGCAATCCATCGCTTCCACGGCCAGCCGGCGGATCAATTCATGGGAACCGCCCCAGCGCGGCAGCAGCCCCCACAGAAGTTTTCCATAACCGGCGGTATTTTCCGGGTCGATCCGGATCAGCCCTTTGAACGCCTCGATCATCGCCTCCCGGGTGCCCCCTCCCATCTCCACAGTGATCAACTGGATGTAGGGATTCGCCCGGTCCGGGTGAAGTTTCAAAGCGTTGTGAAAATGGGTCCGGGCCGCGTCGAGATTCTCCTCGAATCCCTTCCACCCCTCCTTCGATACCGTGAAAGCCCAGCCGCCGCCGCGGCTTTCCCACGCCCACGCGATGGCGGCGCGCCCCCGGATCATCTCCCGGAACCACGGATCAATCTGATCCATGCGGGGCTTCAGCCGGGCTTCCAGCCGCCCCCAGTAGCGCGAGCCGCAGCCGCTGTTGCCGGAAAGCAGGTTGTAGAACCATTGATAGCAGCTCCGCCCCTGCCATTTCCCGGCAAGGACGGCGGCTTCGATCTCCGAAATCAGCCGCGTGTTGTAATCCTGATACTCCGGCGTTTTTTCCTTCCAGTAATTCCGGGCGAACGTCAGAAGTTCCACCCGGGCCAGATGGGATTCCGGCAGCTGCCGCAGCAATTGCCGCAACGCCGACCGGGCGGCGCGGTCCTGCCCGGAGCGGTACAGACGCGTAATGCGTTCCGCCTCCGCCCAGCGGTCGTCGAACGGCTCCGTTTCCACCTCTTCCGGCTTGAGTTCCGGCAGATTTCCCCGATAAAAGTAGGCGATGAACGACCTGATCTTCGCCGGGTCGCTCTGCGGCGAATCCTCACACAGCAGTTTTTCATAATCCGCCACGCGCCGCTCGGCCTCCTCGCTGCTTGTCCTGCGGTTCTCCCAATTCCGGTAGAGGCCGGCAAACGGATTGGCGGGCCGGGCGCGAACCGTCTCCTCGGGAGGCGGCAGCAGGGCGATCCGCTCCGCATCCAGAAGACGCCTGCGTTCCGTTTCACCGACGCGGCGGAAAAAGAAGCGCAATTCCGTTTCCGGGGCCTCCCGGAAATATGTTTTGAGAATCGTCTCCACTTCGGGCTGTTCCCGACTCACCGCGAGCAGCGACCAGTGGGCGGCTGCCGCGGTGAGGTTGAACGTTTTCCCAGCTTTCTCCCTGAGCGGCGAAAGTGCCAGTTGCAACACCTTCAACGGGTATTCCCGTTTCCCCGAAGCGAAGTAGGCGCCCCATGCGAAATCAGGATTTGCATCGGCGATTTCCTGCAACTGCCTGCCGGAAAGCGCAAAACTCCCGGATTCCGTTCCCGGTTCCACCCCGGCGGCTTTTTCCGCAAGATTTCCGTATTCCGGGTAGATCGCCGGAACGACCGCCAGAAGCGCCCGCTTCAACTGTATGTTTTCAAGCGCCGCGATCCGGTCGATCCACTCCGGCATCCGCTCCGGATTCGAGCGGAACACCTCAGAAAAGAAGCCGCACAAAGGCATAACGGCGTGTTCCGTCAACGGGGCCGTGTCCAACAACTTCAGAAGCCCGGAAATGGAGGATGGATCAGGATTCCCTCGGTAAGCGGTAATCCGCTCATTGACCGTCGCCGCTTCACCATGCCCCGGCCCCCGTCCGGCGGCGCCATCCGTTCTCAAGGTGCTTTTCGCCTCCGCTCCCGACATTCCGACCCCCGCGACCACAACCGCGACGGCAATCAGGGTCCGGATTTTCATAACGGCATCTGCCCTGCTTTTGTTCCGGCTCCGAAAAAAAAGCCCATCGGAAATCGCCGGATCCGCAGCCGCCTGCCGCGGCTCACCCATCGCCCGAAACTTGTCCATCACGCCCATATCTCCCTCCCTGATAAAAACGGATTACGGAACAAAACGGAAACAGTCTGCCGGGAATATTATACCGCATTCCAAATCGATATGCAAGATAATAGATAAAAATTTATTGCAAAAAGCACCACGCGCCCGAAGCCCTGCCGACACTTCGTCCCTCAGCCCGGATAGTTTTTTTCGTTTTTTTTCGGATTTCCACTTGCTTTTTCGATGATTTTCGTCCATAATATTTACATGCAAACATAACATGTAAGTTTACAGGTCATCGATGAAGAAAAATCTCGCCAACGAAATCTACGACTACCTGATCGCGGAGATCCGGGAACACCGGCTGCTGCCGGGCGGCCAGCTGCCGTCCGAAAGCACGCTCTGCCGTCAGTTCTATGTGAGTCGTCCGACGGTGCGCAAGGCGATCGCCCGGCTCTGCGAGGAGGGTTACGCCCAGAGCCGCCCGGGGCTGGGCTCTTATGTGACTTCCGAGCAGTCCGAAACTCCGGCAACGCCCGCCAACCGGCTCATCATCGGGATCGACGGCGTGGACTTCCACAACGAATACCAGTACTACACCCGGATCAGCCAGGGGGCGCGCGCCGCCGCCGAAGCGGCCGGCGCCATGCTCTGCCTGACCGATCTGCCCGAACTGCTGAACAGCCTCTTCAAGCGGGTCGACGCCTTCATCGCGACCCGGGTGGACCGCGACGACTTCGAGAACGCCGCCAAACTCCAGCGCAGCGGCACGCCGCTGGTGCTGCTGAACCGTTATCCGCAGCTGCCGGAGCTTGCCTACATCGCCGTCGATTTTCAGTACGAGACCTTTCTCGCGATCAACCGGATGCTGAAAAACGGCGCGCGCAACATCGCGCTGATCGGCCGCCAGACCGGCAACGTCACCTCCGCCGGGCGCACCCGCGGCTGGGAAGAGGCGTACAAGGCGAACGGCCTGCCGGTGCCGCACCACCTCGCGGTCGACTTTCAGGATTTCCACCACGACAACGACATCCTGCCGGACTTCTTCCGCCGCCATGAACTTGACGCGGTGTTCGTGACCGCCGGATACCAGTTGCCGCCGGTGCTGACTTCTCTGGCCCGGATCGGCGTGCGGCTGCCGGAGGACCTCGACGTGATCTGTTTCGACGACATCGAACGCTTCTGCGAAACCGTCAACACCCCGGTTTCCTACGTCAAAATGCCGCTGCAGGCGATGGGGGCCCGCGCGGTCGAATACCTGCTCCGCCGTCTCTCCAATCCGAACCTCGAAACGCTCCAGCTCACTTTGAATGCGTCACTGGTCGTCAACCGTTGCAAATATCTGCTTTAGGAGGGTCCGCATGAAAAGATTTTTTACGTTAATCGAACTTTTAGTAGTAATAGCGATCATCGCGATTCTCGCTTCCATGCTGCTTCCGGCCCTGAATCAGGCGCGGGAGCGTGCCCGCAGCGCCCAGTGCGTCAGCAACCTCAAGCAGTTCGGGCTGGCGGAACAGGCCTACGTCTCCGACAACGACGGCTGGAACGTGCTGAACCACTGCGCTTCGCCGTGGGGCCAGCAGTGGTATAAAAATGAAAGTTATATGAGTTCACTCGGCATTTCCGCCAAGCGGGATGCGGCCAATCTGCTGAACGGACAGGTCGCCCTTTCCGCGCTCTGCCCCGGCGCGGCCTATGCCTTCACCCATGTCGAGGACGGCAAATACAGCTTCATCGGCTACTCCTACGGCCGGAACAACGAATACGGCGCCGCATGGAACGACCCGGTCTACCGGATCATCAAATCCAGCCGCCTCCGCAGCCCTTCGGAAAAGCTGCTGGTGATGGACGCCACCGACTACAACGCCTTGTACAGCCGGGGCCGTTCCTACTTCACCTACGGCGAAAAGCCGGAAGGGGTCGACGGAGCGCAGAACAGCACTCCCGCCTACCGCCACGGCGGCAAGCTGAACACCGTTTTCTTCGACGGCCACGCCGCCGGCTCGCTGGCCCCGGAACTGCTCTACGACCCCGCCGGAACCGGCTCCGACACCTATCGGAAATATTGGAATATCCGTCCCAACGATCAGAAACCCTGATATAATATAAACAACAGGTTATTCATTATGAAAAAAGAGACCGTATCACTCTTCCCGGCGGAGACTTTCCGCCAGACTTGCCGTTTCACCCTTATTGAATTGCTCGTGGTAATCGCCATTATTGCGATTCTCGCAGGCATGCTGCTGCCCGCCCTGAACAAGGCGCGGGAGAAAGCGCAGGGGACCGCCTGCGTCAACAACGTCAAGCAGATGATGACCTACGTCCAGCTTTACATGGACGACTCCCGCGGCCAGATCGTCACCGAAGGCGGCGTCAACGCCTCCTGGTCCGGCTCGCTGTGGAAGGGCGGTTACCTCGACTGGCACCGCGCCAAGGAGTTCATCTGCCCCAGCCAGGATAAAAGCCCGGCCCGGGAGGACGACATCACCATTTATTTCGCCTACGCCAACAATTACTGTGCTTTCTATGTGGAAAACCAGGAACAGAAAGAGCTGGTCCGCAGCACAGGCGCGGACGGTTCGCGCGGCTTGAGCTTCAACCGGCTCCGCTCCCCCTCCTCATTTCTGTTCATCACCGACGGCAAGCGCAACGACCGCAACAGCAGCCACAGCAAACTATGGCCCAAGGCCGCAGTCACCTGGGCTGCCCTCCCCTATGTCGGGCACAGTTCCAACTCCCTGCCGGTCGGCTGGGCGGACGGACACGTTTCGATAGCGGACAATGGCAAGCTGCATGAAACCTACTATAAAGAGACCATTCTTTTCGCAGGAAAATAACCAGGGAGACCCGATATGAGTTCCATGTTCAAACGCATTGTTACACTGCTGCTCGGCTGCCTCGCACTCGGCCTCGCCGCCGACGACGGCCTGAGCCTGACCCGGCTCGGCGAGCCGGTCATCGAACGGATTCCGTTCACGCTGCGGCTTTTCGACGACAACTGGCGCAGCTATACGCAGGGCTACCACGGTTTTTCCGTGCTGAAAGTCTCCGGCGACGCCTCCGACGGCCGGATGGAGGCGCTGCTCGAATGCGGCGGGCTGCCCAAGGGCACCCTGAGCGCTTCGATCCGCCGGACGGCGCCCGGCAACTGGCAGTATTCCGCCCAAGCGGAGTTTTCCGCCCCGGCCAAGCTGAAATTCATCGGCCTGACCACCTATTTGCCGATCGAAAGTTTCTGCGGCCGGGAACTGCTGGCGGACGGCAAGCCGGTCGTGCTGCCCAAGGAACATGCCGAAGGCGCTTCCGCCTCCATTTTCCGCGGCAGGGTCTCCACGCTGGTGATTCCGACCATGGAGCGGACCATCACGCTCCGGGGCGACTTCGAGTTGCAGCTGCAGGACGACCGAGCCTACAGGATCGACCGCTATGTGGTGCGCATCGGCTTCACGCCCGCAAGCGGCTCCATCACGAAAACCGCCCTGAAACTGGAACTTTCCGAACAGCCCTACACCTCCACCGCGCTCAACCTGCGCTCCGCCGCGAACATGGCCTTCGCCGACGACAAGGCGGGCGACAAACAGGGCGGCTGGACCGATCAGGGCGCGGAGAACGACCTCCGGATGCTCCCGGTCGGCAAACAGCGCTGGCAGGGCGTGGAATTCGACATCATCGACCCGGCCGGAAACAACGGCAAATCCTGCATCGTGCTCGCCGGCCCCTCGCGCAGCTACTTCCCGAGCAGCGCCGTTGCGGAACAGAAGGGTGAGCGCGGCAATTTCCTCTATCTGCTCCACGCACTGGCGTGGCCGTCGAACCTGCAGCAGATCGGCACGGTCAAAGTCACCTATGATGACGGCGGCGTGACCGAAATCCCGGTCACCGGCAACATCGACGTCGGCAACTGGTGGACCCCGGCCCCGCGCCGCAACGGCGAGCTGGTCTGGACCGGCGAAAACACCAGCGCCTACGTCGGGCTTTACCGCTCCGTCTACCCGATCGAAAACAAGCCGATCCGCAAGCTGGAATTCACCTCGACCGGCCGTTCCGTGTGGGGCATCGCCGCCGTATCGGTCGGTTCCGGGAAGATTCCGCGCCTGAACTCCGCACCGGCCTACATCCTGCCCGGCCGCGACTGGCAGGAGATCGCCTATTGCAAGGACGTCCAGCCCGGCTCCGCAATGGATTTCTCCGGCCGCCTCGACGCTCCCGCCGGCAAATACGGCCCGGTGGTGATCCGCGACGGCAGAATGGAATTCCGGGACCGCCCCGGCGTGCCGGTCCGCTTCTACGGCACCAATTTCTGCGCCACGGCCCAGTACCTCGACAAGGAGTGGGCGGAGCGGCTCGCCGACCGCATGGCCGCCGCCGGTTTCAACGCGGTGCGGCTGCACCACCACGACGGCGGGCTTTCCAAGCGCACCCGCACCACCTCGACCGACCTCAACCCGGCCAAGCTCGACCAGCTCGACTATCTGATCGCCTGCTGCAAAAAACGCGGCATCTACGTGACCACCGATTTGTACGTGTCGCGCCCCTTCGGCAAGGGGGAAATCCCGGAGTTCCCGGACAAATGGCTGGCGCGCCCCTCCTTCAAGGCGCTGCCTTTCCTGCTCGACTCCGCGATGGAGAACTGGAAAACCTTTTCGCGCAACTGGCTCACCCACGTCAACCCCTATACCGGCGTGGCGCTGAAAGACGATCCGGCGCTGATTTCGATCTGCCTGATCAATGAAGGCAACATCAACAACACCTGGCAGGGCGAAATTTTCGTCGCCGACCTCTACAAGGAGCGGTTCGCCGAATGGCTGAAAAAGAACGAGGCGAAATTCCCCGCCGGAACCACCTATGACGTGAAGTTCTCGCAATTCCTGGTGGACGTCTACAATCCCGGCTTCGAGGAGATGAAGCGGTTCGTGCGCGAACTCGGCGTCAGTTGTCCGATCACCGACCAGAACATGCGTTCCGAACCGCTGCTCTCGGTGATGCGCGACCGATACGACTACGTGGACAATCACAGCTACTGGGAGCATCCCCTCTTCCCGAACAAGGACTGGAAGCTGCCGTCGGCCCACTCGAACGTCTCCGCGATCACCAAGGAGGCCAATGTGCCCGCCACGATGATGCCGTCGCGGCTCTTCGGCAAGCCGATGATGGTCACGGAGTTCGACTACGCCGCTCCGAATGTGTTCCGGGCCGAGGGCGCGGTGCTGATGGGCAGCTATGCGGCGCTGCAGGACTGGGATGCGCTGTTCCAGTTCGCCTACGCCCACAACGATACGAATGTGACGGAAAACAACGGTCCGACCGGCCACTTCGACCTCTCCACCGACATCGTCAAGATGCTGTCGCAGAAGATCGGGCTGGCGCTCTTCCTCGGCCGGGAGCTGAAGCCCGCCCCGCTCTCTTTCGCGGTGGCGCTCAACGGCGGGGAAGGGCTGGACTTCGCCAAAGAGCTTTCCGGCCAGATTCCCCGGCTCGGGCTGATCGCCCGAATCGGCACGGTGATCCTGCCCGACGGCCGGTCCGCGGCGGACAAACTGCCGGCCGACCTCGCCGGGTTCCTGAATCCCGGCTTCAACTTCCCGGAAAATACCGGCAAAATCCCGGTGTTCAACGCCGCCTCCTCCAACGTCAAGCTGTTGGAAGACATGCAGAAACAGGGTGTGCTGAAACCGGAGTGGTATGACTCCGCCGCCCGGACCTTCGACGCTTCCAACGGCCAGATCAGCCTCGACGCCAGAAACGCGACTTTCCGGGCGGTGACGCCCGGCTGCGAGGCGCTGATCCTGCCCGCCGGGAAGCAGGGCAAAGGCGGCTTCCTGACGGTGGACAACAAAGTCGGGCGCGGCGTCTTTTCCGCGATTTCACTTGACGGCAGGCCGCTGCCGGAAGCGAAACGCACGCTGCTGCTGCACCTGACCGACACGCAGGCGAGCAAAACCAAGTACAACAGCCCGGCGATGAAGCAGCTGGAAGCCTGGGGACAGCCGCCCTACCTCGCCGCCCGGGGCGAAGCCGAACTGACCCTGAACGTCGCTCCCGACGGCAGTTATCAGCTCTACGCGCTCGACACGGCGGGCAAGCGGACCGGGGAAATCCCGTTCACCCGGATCGACGGCCGCACCATCCGCTTCCCGGCGAAGGTGTTCGGCCCGCACGGAACCACCCTCGCCTACGAGCTGGTCCGCAAGTAACCGCCCGGCGGCAGGCCCGCCGGACCGCAGAACGCATGACGGATGAAATTTTCTCCGCCGTGCGTTTTTCCTTTTCCGCCACCGGGATTTTCGCCTGTCGCCGCTGTTTTTCAGGCCGGAATGACGGTAATTTTTCAATTTTTTCCTTCCGGCATATTGACTTTTATCAAAAAATGGATCATAATATATATCACCTGATAACTTCTGATAACCTCTGATTTTATCAGTTTTCAGAAAGGAAACAAACGGGATGGTCCAATCATTTTTACCAGCCTGCATGAGAATCCGGCACTATGTGCTGGACTGGCTGAGCAGCACGGAAGGATCGGGGCGCAAACTGCCCTCCAGCCGCGAAATCGCGGCCAGATTCAATGTCAGCCAGCCGACCGTGGTGAAGGCGCTGCAGGAATTGATCCGGGAGGGATTCCTGATCAATCTGCCGCGGGTCGGTATTTTCAGCAATCCAGACCGGGTCGGTTCGCGCAAGAAGCTGTGGGGGATCGTGCTCGGCGACGGCCGCTGGTCGTACCTGACCGGCGAAGCGGTCATGGTGATCTTCCGCATGACGGAGAACCTGATGCGCCGGGACAGCCGCTACCGGCTGAAAGTCATCACGATGGGTGAGACGATGGATGAGGAGGAGGGCTGGCCGGAACTCTCCATGCTTTCCGGCATCTTCTGGTGGATTCCCGAGGATGAAATGCTGCCGGCGATCGGCAAGCTCGCGAAAACCGTTCCGGTGGTGGTCGTCGGCAAACAGTGCGACGAAGTCCCCTGCTTCTGCCGGGATTACAACGAGGAAAACTACCGGATCGCAAGCCGGATGCTGGCCGACGGCTGCCGGCGGCTGGTGCTGGTCAAGCCCGATATGGAAGTCGAAGCCGCAATCGCGGGAGTGGAACGCGCCTGCCGCGAAGCAAACGCCGATTTCCCGGAAGGCTGCGTGCTCGGCAATGATTCGGCCTCGTTGCGCGACCTCGAACGGATGGTCGGGCTGGGAATGACGCCGGATGGGATCATTTTCAATGTCCCTCCACAGGAATATATTCCGATGTTGAATGAAAACCCGGCGTTCGCCGATGCCGTTTTTTATTGTGACGCGGCCCATATTACCGGGGAATGGAAATTCCGTGGATATACCGGAGGCGTTGACTACGAGGAAATTGCACCGTTTCTGGCCGATTGTCTGGAGCATCCGCATGACAAGAAATGTATGAAGCAAATTGTACCGTTTCATCTGGAGCATGTTTGAGTTCACGGCGAAGCCGCCATTTCGCATAATGCCCAGTATGTTAAGCGGCAAGGTGCCGCTGCCGGGTGCGCACGCCAATGCCCCTCCGGGGGGCGTGCGGCGGCTGACACTGGCAAGCCTTGGTTGGTCTCCAAGACCATTTACGCGGCGCATATGTAAGGCCA
>ENA-UEQM01000048-UEQM01000048.1-human-gut-metagenome-genome-assembly--contig:-NODE-48-length-75886-cov-10.671134_pt1 | contig 75886 bp, 55 predicted proteins | sample MGYA00242948_ERZ507948 | MGnify/ENA primary metagenome ERZ507948 (study PRJEB26167, sample SAMN06115440) | human gut metagenome | host: Homo sapiens | place: China:Hubei | collected 2015-07-28 | study... | reverse complement strand
GTCCGGGGGACGTGCGCGACGTCCCCCGGAGCCATCCGCAGGCCGAAGGCGCGGCGCTCACTACCCTCCGGGCACCCCGCCTGTTACTGTGCTCAAAAGTTGTTACCCTCAGGGCACCTTGCCTGTTCTTAATGCAATGACAAGCCAACCATAAAACTCACGTGCGATTTGAAAGCGGAGATGAATCTCCGCACTCCAAAGACGCTTCGCGTCGAAGGAACAAGCCCCCCCGCGACGCACTTCAAAGACGCTTCGCGTCACAGAACCGCTGACGCGACCCGCTCCATTTCCGAAGAGATAATGCGGCTGTCGGCAAGGCCGTCGACCAGATTGCCGGCGTCACACTGCTGCAAAAACACCGGTTCCAGCGGAAGCTGCGCCAGAAGCTGTACTCCGGCCGCCGCCGCGAGACGCGCGCCGCCGCCGGAGGAAAAGAGCTCGTGACGGTGCCCGCAATCCGGACAGACGAAGCCGGACATATTTTCGACGATTCCGGCCACCGGCACTTCGACCTGATTGCAGAAATCGAGACACTTGCGGCAATCCGCCAGCGCCACCTCCTGCGGGGTGGTCACGATCACCGCACACTTCGGGCAATCGATCAACTGACACGCCGAAAGCGATTCATCGCCGGTTCCCGGCGGGAAGTCGAGCACCAGATAGTCGAGTTCGCCCCACTCCACCTCTTCGAGCAGCTGCTTGATCACACCCATCTTGACCGGGCCGCGCCAGATCACCGCGCCGTCGGAATTATCCAGCAGCAGCCCGATCGAAACCAGTTTGATCCCGGCCACTTCCAGCGGCACCATTTTGTTGTCGGCGGTGCCGCTCATGCGCAGATGCGACACGTTGAACAGCGTCGGCTGCGAGGGACCGTGAAAATCCACGTCGAGCAACCCGACTTTCTTTCCCTGCTTCGCCAGCGTGACCGCGAGGGAAGCCGCCACGGTGCTTTTGCCGACACCGCCCTTGCCGGAAAGCACCAGCACCGCTTTTTTGACCGATTTCAGGATCGGTTCTTTTTCTTCGGAACAGCTGCCCTTCGAGGAACAGCTGCCGCAATTACCGGAACAACTACTCATTTTCCATCCCCCCTTTTTTCAATGCTTGCAGCCGCCGCCGCAGGAGTGGCCTTCACCATGTCCGTGACCGCCGCAGGTGTGGCCTTCGCCGTGCGCATGGCCGCCGTGGTGATGATTGCAGGTGAAATCCGTGCGAAACTCCAGCGTACCGTTCAGATAGCCGGACATCGCGCCTTCGACCTTGCCGGAAACTCCGGCGACCAGTTTGATCCCCTCGTCGGCCAGCGCCTTTTGCGCACCGGCGCCGATGCCGCCGCAGATCAGCAGATCCACGCCGTGATCCAACAGGAACTTCGCCAGAGCGCCGTGGCCTTCGCCTTCGGTGGAAACGGCCTGCTTGTTTTTGACGCTGCCGCTTTCGATTTCAAAAATCGTGAATTCGGGCGTATGCCCGAAATGCTGGAATACCTCTTCGTTCTCCGAAGCCACCGCGATAATCATTCTGTATCCTCCTTACTATCAAAGGAAACGGCCCGAATCAGGTTGACTCAGGCCATTTCCGCTGTTTGAATTAACTCCGGCACAAGGCCGGATACCATCTTTTACTCTTCGACGGCTTCCTCTTCCACTTCCGCCACTTCACGGAGCGGAGGCGCCTGATGGCTGCGGATCTTTTCGCGGATCGTCTTGAGCTGCGTATCGACCTTCGCCACACAGGCGTCGAACGACTTGTACAGATCGAAGTCCTCGACTTCCGCCGGAACCACGTGATACTTGCAGTTCACGACCAGAGTGGTTTTGAAACTGTTCTTCTGATAGTCCATCACCACTTTCGCGCTCGAAAAATCCAGCGCCTTGTCTTCCACCAGAGCCTGAATCCGGGATTCGACATATTCACGGATCGATGGAGTGATCTCAAACTGCCGACCGGTTACTGAAATTTTCATAGTCTTCTCTCCTTCTATTCACAAACCGGAATCTATTCCCGGTTCTGTTCCAGAATTTTCCCATCCCGTTACATCGAGAACTGCGGCCCGAGATAAATTTCGCGCGCCTGTTCGTCGTTGACCAGGAAATCGCTCGGCCCTTCGACCAGGATTTTCCCCTGGCACATCAGATAGGCCCGGTCCACCACCGACAGCGTTTCACGCACGTTGTGGTCGGTAATCAGGATCCCCAGATTGCGCTGCTTCAGCTGCAGGATGATCTGCTGCACATCGTACACCGCCAGCGGGTCCACGCCGCTGAACGGTTCGTCCAGCATGATGAACGACGGATTCGTGACCAGCGCCCGGGTGATCTCCAGCCGGCGGCGTTCGCCGCCGGAGAGGGTCATCGCCTTCTGCCTGGCCAGCCGGGTCAGCTCCAGCTCGTCGAGCAGCTCCTTGCAGCGCTGCCGGCGCTCCGCCGCCGAAATCGCCAGCGTTTCGAGGATCGCCATGATATTCTCCTCGACGGTCAGCTTGCGGAAGATCGACGGCTCCTGCGCCAGATATCCCATGCCCATGCGGGCCCGCTTGTACATCGGCATATGCGTGATGTCCACGTCGCGGAAAGTGATCTCGCCGGAATCCGGCCGGATCAGCCCCATCACCATATAGAAGCTGGTCGTTTTGCCCGCGCCGTTCGGACCGAGCAGGCCGACCACCTCGCCGGCCTTCACCGTGATCGAAACGTCGCTGACCACCCGGCGTCCATGATAGGTTTTCACCAGGTTGCGCGCACTGATCAGAACTTCCTGTTCGTTCGCTTCACTCATCGTTTTCTCAGTTTCCTCAAAAAATCGCCGCCGAGCGGCCTTGTGCCTGTTACTATTATACACGTGCTTTGCCGCCCGTCAAGCGGGAAATCACTAATTCGCCGGGAAATTTATGCCGTTGGAGAAATCGACCTGCGTTCCGCCGTCCACTTCCATGCGTTCGCTGTCCACATAGACGATGATCCGCTTGCCTTTCAGACGGCCGCCGGAAGCGCTCATCCACGGTTTCTCCCTGTCGTCACCGGTCATGATGATCTTTTTATCGGCCACCACATAATCGGCCTTCTGGCCGCCGGCGCGCTGAACTTCACCGGTCTTGGTCCGCCGGGTCAGTTCCACATCCTTCAAGCAGAGAATGCGGGACAGTTCCAACCCTTCGGCCAATTCGATCCGCTCCGGCACTTCACTGCCGGACTCCTCCACCGCAAACCCGTCGTCATCCGGCGGCAGGTCGGGGGAATGGGGCTTGGCGGCGCTCTTTGCCGCCGTCTGCGCCGCCGCGGGGGCGCTCTTTTCGGCATAGACGAACATATCCTCGCACTTGAGCGTGCCCTGATCGTCCACCATCTCGACTTTTTCGTGAAACTCGGACTCGTTCTTGAGCATGTCGACGACCGCGTGCCCGGATTTCAGCGTCCGGGCGCTCTTCGAGTTGCCGAACATGCCGCTCAATGCGCCGGGGCGGGCCTCGGCCGACTTTTTCTCGGCGTCCGGGTCGGGCTGGTTCACCATCACCACGCGGCCGTCACACAGGATTTTGGTCAACTGGGTGCCGTTGGACTGGAACATCCCCGGCTCCACCACGGTTCCGGGCGGAAGCTCGCGGAAAAGCAGCGTCAGCTTGTCGGTTTTCAGGTCCATCCGGTCCTCCACCGCGTGAACGTTGCCGGTGCAGATCACCTTGCTCAGGAACTTGCTCTCCGAAGCGCCGCCCAGTTCATCCGCCTTTTTCGCGGGGTCCTTCTTCTCCGCCTTCGCGACGCTCTCCCGGGGCATCATCACCAGTTCCATCCGGTCGCAGTCCAGAATCATGCGCGGATCGCGCACCTGTACATTGCCGGTGAATACCAGGCTGTTGCCGCCGTAATTGAGATCGCTTTCATCCGAGGTAATCACGGTCTGCGACGGCGCCTGCTCCTTCGCGCCTTCCGCCGGAGCGGAACAGAGCACGATTTTGCTCTCCTCCTTCGCGGCGAGCCGCTCCTCATTGATCCAGATCAGCAGCTCGCGCCCGCTCATCTCTTCCAGGCCGCGGGTCAGTTTCGGTTCGCCGCCGTACATCCGGACCGTGCGGTCCGCATAGTTGAAATCCGCGAACGACGCCTCCGCTTTCTGGTCGGGCATCAATTTACCCGCGTCATCCTTGCGGACCATTTTGACCCGCCCGGAGCACTTGATCTTGTCGAGTTCCCGCTTGCCGCCGGTGGTTCCGAAGTCCGGCAGACCGGAAAGCGAAGCGGTGTCGCCGACACTCTCCACGGCCGGTCCGCCGGCCAGCTCGCGCAGCGTCACGCGCATTTTGTCGCATTCCAGCGTCATGCGGGGTTCATCCACCTTCACATTGCCGATGAAATCGCTGTAGTTGTTGCGGTAATCCATCTGGGCGATATCGGAATTCACCTTCATCACGCCGGGCTTGTCGCCGGGATTCTCCGGCTCCTGGATCACCAGGATTTCGCAGTCGCCGGTCACGGTCGCGCGCTGCTCCTCGCGGAACATCACGATCCGCTGTCCCGTCAGCGACTCCTGTCCCCGGATCACCCGCGGGTTCTTCTTCTCTTCGCCGGTCAGCGTGACCGACGCGGTTTTCACGTCGTAGACCATGTGGTCGGCGAACGCCTTCTGGTCGCCCTCCTTCGCCTCTTCGGCGGTGAGCTTGCGCGACACGACCACGTTGCCGTCGCACAGAATCCGCGACACCCCTTCGAGGGTGTCCTCGGCGTTGACCGGCGCGGTGCGGTTCGCCCCGACCAGCTCCTGATCGCTCCTGCGGTCGATGAAGATGGTCATCCGGTCGCAGTCCACGCCGGAGTTCTCCTCATCCACGCGCACATTGCCGATCAGCAGGATCTGGTTGTTGTTCATATCGATCAGCATCGAATCGCTGGTCGCGGTCATGTACTCGTATTTCGGCGGGAGCTTTGCTCCGGCTTCGAAGAGCTTGCGCGGGTCGCTGCCGCCCATGCGCAGCACGATGCGCACATCGGACTTCACCAGAATCGTCTTTTTGTCGAGGTCAGCCTCGAAGCCGACGCCGTCAAGGTCGATCACCGGGGAGCGGAAATAGACCGGTTCGCCGCCGGCCGCCATCTTCGTCTCCTGTTCGATATCGGCGCGCGGAGTGAACATCACGCCCTCGCTGTAAAGCCGCCCCTTCCAGAAATTGAAAATCTCCGGCAGCTTCGCCCCCAGCGGGTAGAACTTCACCCCCCAGCCGTCTTTGATCTCATCCACATCGGCGGTGCGGCGCACCAGATCGAGCACCACGTTCTGCCCGACCACCAGCTTGCCCTGCCGCTCCGCCTTGTCGCAGAACACCATCGACTGCAGCACCTGTTTGTTGTACAAGGGCAGTTTCGCGTTGGTCAGGATCAGCCCGCGCAGGTCTTCGAGATCCCCGGCCGCCTGTATCGAAACGGCGGCGCCGGTCAGCAGCGCCGCCCATAATTGCTTGTTCATCCTTACCTCCCGGCCGTTCAACGGCGGTAACGTTCCATCACGGAATCCAGTTTTTCCTGCTCGATCAGCAGCCGCCGAATCGCTTCGTACACCGCGCCGTGTCCGCCCGGAAGCTGCGTGCGGAAGTCCGCCGCCTCGTCCAGCTCCGGCACCGCGTCGGCCACCGCCACCGCCACCCCGGCCCGCCGCAGGACCGGCAGGTCGATCACATCGTCCCCGATATAGAGACACTCTTCCGGCCGCAGTCCATGCTCTGCGAGCAGCCGCTCGAAACCTTCGAGCTTATCCTTGCAGTTCTCATAGATGAACGACAGCCCCAGCTCGGCGGCGCGTTTGCGGTTCGCTTCAGAGCCGCGCCCGGAGAGCAGCCCGACTTTCAGCCCGGCCCGCATCGCCAGCTTCATCCAGTGGCCGTCGCGCATGTTGAAGAATTTGATCTCCTCCGCCGCGCCGTAACCGGCCCGGCCGTCGGTCAGGACGCCGTCGACGTCCAGCACCACGGCTCTGATCCGTTTAAATGTTTCCGACGAGATCATGAATTGCCTTCACCTTGGTCAGAATTTCACGTATTTGCCTGAAGTCCAGAGAATTCGGTCCATCCGACCACGCTTCGTCCGGACGCGGATGCACCTCGGTGAAGAGCACGTCTATCCCCACCGCCGCCGCCGCGCGCGCCAGCGGATAAACGAATTCACGGCGGCCGCCGGAAGCGTTGCCGAGCCCGCCGGGCAGCTGCACCGAATGGGTCGCGTCGAACACCACCGGCACGCCGAACGACCGCATCGTCATCAACGAACGCATATCCACCACCAGGTTGTGGTAGCCGAAAGTAGTGCCGCGCTCGGTCAGCATCACCCGGTCGTTGCCGGTCGAGCGGACCTTCTCCACCGCGCCGAGCATATCCTCGGGGGCCATGAACTGCCCTTTCTTGATATTGACCGCGCGGCCGCTTTCACCCGCCGCGTGCAGCAGATCGGTCTGGCGGCACAGGAATGCCGGAATCTGCAGCACATCCGCGACCTCCGCCACGCGCGGCACCTCCTCGTGCTCATGCACGTCGGTAATCACCGGCACATCGAACCGCGTCTTCACCTCCGCCAGCATTTCAAGGCCGCGCTCCATGCCGGGACCGCGCTTCGAATCGTTGCTGGTGCGGTTCGCCTTGTCGTAGGAAGCCTTGAAGATATACTGCACATTCAGCTCGGCAGTCAGGTTCTTCAGGAACTCCGCAGTTTCGAGGCAGACTTCCAGCGTCTCGGCCATGCAGGGGCCCGCGATCAGGGTCAGGCGGCCGTCGCCGATCGTCAATGGCCCGCACTGAATCGGATTGACCGGTTTAATTTCCATTTTCCATCATCTCCCGCAGTTTGCGTTCCGCCCGTTCCAGGTCGGCGGGCGTGTCCACGCCGATGCTTTCGAGGTCGGAAACATGCACGTAAATCCTTATGCCGTTCTCCAGCGCCCGCAGCTGTTCGAGCTTTTCGCAGTTTTCCAGCACGCCCGGCGGCAGCTTCACGAACTTCTCCAGCGCGCTGCGCCGGTACGCGTAGATGCCCCAGTGCAAATAGACCTGCGCCGGAACGCCCCCGGCACGGCAGAACGGAATCATCGAACGGCTGAAGTAGAGCGCGAACTTGTCCGCCCCGAACACCACTTTCACATTGTTCTCGGTCATCGTTTCGCGGTTGCCGGGCACCGCGACCGTCGCCATCTCAAGCGTCGGATCGGACTTCATGATATCGATCAATTCATCGATCACCGAAGTCGGAATCAACGGCTCATCCCCCTGCACGTTGATGATAATGTCGATATCCTCGCCGGAACGGCGCACCGCCTCCGCGATCCGGTCGGTTCCGGAGGGATGGTCCACCGCCGTCATCACCGCCCGGCCGCCGAAAGACTCCACCGCATCCCGGATCAGCTCATGATCGGTGGCGACCAGCACCAGATCCGCCTGCGACGCGGTCGCCTTTTCGACCACATGCTGCACCATCGGCCTGCCGCACAGCGGCGCCAGCGCCTTTGCCGGAAAACGCGTACTCGCATAGCGTGACGGAATAATCACCGCCACCGTCTCTTTTTTCTTATCCATAAATGCTTTTCCACCTCATGATTGCATTGCCGATTCCGCCGGCGCGACTGCGTTGCGGCGTCGGCTATACATCTCGTTTCGGAACGCCCCTCGCCCGGCGGCTCCGCTTGTTGCCGTTTTTCCCAAAATCGCTCTGCTCTTTGGGAAAACCGGGCGCTCCGCCGATGCGGTACTGTTGCAATGCGGTTTGCCTTCGCAAACCTTACATTTCGCTGCGCTCCGGACCCGCGCCTGCGCGGTCACAGCGACCGGCGCAATTCGCGCGCGGACTGCGACCGGCAACGTGCCGGTGCGGGTCGGCCGCTTCGCGGCCTTTATTTTATTTTAATTTTTTTATTTTTTTTCGCAGCACAACAGCGCCTGTTTCAGCTCCTCGAACAGCACCGGCACCGTGCCCACTTTCGCAACCACCACGCCTGCCGCCCGGTTCGCCAGCTCCGCCGCTTCCACCGGTGTCGCTCCCGAAACCAGCGACAACGCGAACGTCGCGGTCACCGTATCGCCCGCACCCGACACGTCGAACACCTCCCGCGCCCGCGTCGGAATCACCTGCGGCTCCGGATGTCTCCGGTCGTAAAGCGCCATTCCCTGCGCCGCCAGCGAAATCAGCAGATGCTCCGGCTCCCAGGCGTTCAACAGCTCCGCGGCAACCGCGGTCAGCTCCCGGTCCTGCGCCGGAGCCACCGTCCCGCCGCTCCGGTCCGGCCTTCCCGCCAGCGCGAACGCCTCCAGCCGGTTCGGTTTGATCACCGTGATCCCCCTGACCGGACGCATGCTGTTCGGCTTCGGATCCAGCGCCGTGACCACTCCGGCCTTTTTCGCCTCGACGATAATCTCCTCAAGCATCCACTCCGCCAGCATGCCTTTGTTGTAATCTTCGAAGATCACCGCATCCAGCTCCCGCTTGCGGATCAGGTCGATGATCCCGTCCACCAGCTTGCGGCGCAGTCCGTCGTCCGCGCTGAAGGTATCCTCGTAATCTTCGCGGAACAACTGCTGGCCGCCCGCGATCACCCGCTTTTTCTCCGTGGTCCGGCGGTTCGCGTCGCGCAGCACCGCCGCCGCATCGATCCGGTACTCCCCCAGCGCCTGAATCACCTCGTCGCCGGTCGGATCGGCCCCGACCATCCCGAAACCGAAGGATTTCGCCCCCAGCGTCGCGACGTTGCGCATCACATTCGCCGCGCCGCCGAGACAGCTCGTGCGCCGCTCGACATTGACCACCGGCACCGGCGCTTCCGGCGAAATCCGGGTCACCTTGCCCCACAGATACACATCCAGCATCACATCGCCCAGTACCGCGATGCGCTTGCCGGAAAATCCACTGATGACCGCTTCCAGACGTGAAATATCGTTCATTGCTTCGCCGCAGGGGCCTCCAACAAGGAATCCATGTAAATCGACGTATCCAGCTTCCGTTCCGAACAGAAGCTCCTGCCTTCCCGCAGCCGGGCCAGGAAATAAGTGATGTCCCGCACCGTGGCCTGAAGTTCGGAAATCTCGGAGCTTGTAAGCTTCGGCGCTTCCGTCCGCAGGTAATTTGCCAGCAGATTCAGGTCCCAGCGCAGCAGCCGCGCCTCCAGCTCCGCCGCCTCCTGGGCCGGTTTCACGTTGTTCGCCAGGCTGCGCGCCCCGTCGAACGACTCCAGCAGCTGAAGCCGCCTCACCTCAAGCGCCATCGCATTCTCCTTATGCAGATACGCCGGAATGCTGACCGCCAGCGCCACCTCGCAGAAAATGATCGCGAAAAAAATCGCCACCGCCAGCATCGCGACGTAATCGCGCTTGAATTTCGCGGAATATCTCAACTGTTCTTTTGCCACACGAGCCATCCTTCCCTTATCCCGGAACAATCAGTTCAGGGACAATATACATCCTCAAGCGCCCTTTTTCAATCCCGCCGGCTGAATACCCCGAGCCGGTAAAGGTAATAGAGCAGCGTCAGCAGCGCGCTGACCGCCGAAGCCACGTAGGTCAGGAACGCCGCGTTCAACACCTCGGCCGCCGCCCGTTCCTCATGGGGCGTCACGATCCCGGCCTCCACCATCAGCAGCTTCGCCCGGCGGCTCGCGTCATATTCGACCGGCAGCGTGACCAGCGTGAACAGCACCGCCATCGAAAACAGGATCACCCCGAGCCAGATCATCCCCGGCGCCGCCAGAATGAATCCCAGCACCATCAGAATATAGGAGACCGGGCTGGAGAAATTCACCACCGGCACCAGCGCGCTGCGCATCCCGAGCGGCCCGTAGCTGGTCGCATGCTGGATCGCGTGCCCCGCCTCATGGCAGGCCACCCCGATCGCGGCGATCGAATTGGAACCGTACACCGACGGAGACAGCCGCAGCACCCGGTTCGCCGGATCGTAGTGGTCGGAGAGGAAACCGCCGACCTCTTCGATCCGGACGTCGCGGATTCCGGCGTCGGCCAGCAGCCGGGCCGCCGCCTGCGCCCCGGTCATCCCCGCCGCCGTCGTCACCTCCGAATAACGGTCGAAGGTCGTCTTGGTCTTGCAGCTCGCCCATGCCGCCAGCAGCAGGCCCGGCAGCAGAAACAGGAAATAGACAGGATCAAAGTACATAAAACCTCCTCACGTTTCTGAAAAAAATCCGGTTACTTCCCCGCAGTGAACTTACAGTTCACGGTCAGGAATTTCGCGGCCAGCTCCGGCCACACCGCGATGTCCGGGTAATCCAGCCCGAGGCCGACGCCATGCGGCGCATGCGGGAACACATGCAACGCACAGGTCACGCCCGCCTTCCACATCGCCTGCGCAAAACGGATCGAGTTTTCCACATTCACCGCGCCGTCGTCCGCGGTGTGCCACAGGAACGCCGGCGGATCATCCGGCGAAACGCGCTTGTCCAGATCCAACTTCGCCGCTTCCGGCGTATTGATTTTGTCGCCGAGCAGGTTTTCGCCGCTGCCGCGGTGGGCGATGCCGTCGGTCAGGTTGATCACCGGATAACACGGGATGATCGCATCCGGGCGGCACGGGAAGTTGTCCACCTCGTCCCCCGCGTCCGCGTCGATCTCCCGGTACAGCGTTCCGGTCGAGGCGCACAGATGTCCGCCCGCCGAAAAGCCGAGCGTCGCGATCTGGTTCGGATTCACGCCCCACTCCTGCGCCCGGCTGCGGATGAGCCGGATCGCCCGGAACGCATCCCGCTGCGGCGCGGGGAAGCGATACGGCGCAACCCGGTACTGCACCACGAACGCGTGGAAGCCGAGCTCATTGAATTTGAGCGCGATCGGTTCGCCTTCATGCGGCGCCCGGCAGGAGTAGCCGCCGCCGGGGAACACCACGACCGCGCCGCGCGGTTTGTCGCTTTTTTCCAGAAGATAGGTTTGAATACACGGATCGAAATCATCCTTCGGGTTGCCGGTGCCGGCCGATTCGATCTTGCTCCAGAGCGGAAATACATCCATACTACATGTCCTCGTCAGTTACGGTTGAAATTCAATTTGATCCGCGCCGCCGCCGAGCGCAAAGCTCCGGCCGTCCGGCGCGATAAACCTTCCCGTCACGCCCGCCGGCAGCACGACCCGGGCCGAATGCGCATCGCACTCGACCTCGATCATCCCCGCCGGGTGGCACACTTTCCCGCGCACGAACGGCAGCGGGCCGGGCTGCGGCCGCACCTCGACCTGCCGGAATCCCGCTCCCGCCGGGCGCACCCCCAGCAGCGAAGTCAGGAAGTGCCAGATCGGATGGGCGCTCCATGCGTGACAGTCGGAGCGCGACGGCTCCGGCGCCTCCAGCATGGTTTTCAGCCCGAGCGTGTTCATATCGAAGAAAATCTTCAGCCGCTCGATCAGCAGGTCCGGGCGGTTGAACTCGCGGTACACCTCAAACAGATAAAACGTGAAGTAGACCGTCGCCTCCGTCAGGTCGCGGCGGCGGAACAGCGTCGCCGCGCACCGTTCGCGGATCTCCTCCGGCAGCGCATGGGAAAGCAGCGCGAACACCTGCGCATGCTCCGAAAACGCATCGCCGGCAAGCGAATCCGCGAACAGCCCCGCGTCGGGCCGCCAGAAAGCGCGCACGAACCGCTCCGACTGCTCCGCCAGCCGCCGCCGGTAATGGGCCGCCAGCTCCGGGGCCTCCATCAACTCGCACAGTTCACGCGTCATCTCCAGCGTATAGAGATACTGCGCATTCAGCACGCCGGAAACGCCGAACTCCCCGTCGGGCGGCACGCCCCACTTCCAGCCCGGCCAATCCACGAAGTTCCAGCTGCGGTTGATTTCCAGCAGGCCGTCGCGGTTCAGCCACCGTTCAAAGGCGTCCGTTCCGCGCCGCGCCGCCGGGAAAAGCTCCCGCGCCAACGCTCCGCCGCGCCACTTCGCCCAGTCGAGCACCATCCCGACAAAGTATGGGGTGAAAGTCGGAATCACCTGCGTGACCCGCGACGGATAGCGCGACTGCACCAGCCCGGATTCCAGCTGGCTGGAGGCGAAAAGCCGCAACGCTTTGCGCACCAGCCGGTCGTCCGGCGTCGCGGCCAGCGTGACCAGCGCCTGAATCCGGGTATCGCCGACATACTGCAGCTGCTCGTAGAACGGGCAATCCATAAAGGTATCGTGCGAACACATTTCCAAAGTCCGGCAAGCCAGGCGGAAACACTCCGCAAACCGGTCGTCCCCGCACTCGAAAGCAGCGGCAAACTCCACCGGATAGCGGCTTTCGCGCAGGCCGAAGCGGTCGATCACCAGCGGTTCCGCCCCGGTCCGCACCTCGATTGAAACGAACCGCCCCGCCCGGTAGTGAAGCGTGAACAATTCCGCGCCCCGCCGCCCGTCCATGCGGAAACGGTCGTAAATGCCGTGGAAATACCGCCCCCGCCACTCCCGGCGGTCGTCCTTGCGCCCGGACGGCTCATCGGTGACCGCCAGCGCCTCGCACCAGCCGACCGCCAGCTCGGAACCGGCGCCGCCGGAAACGGTCAGCTCCGGACAGCCGCAGTAATAATCATCCAGTTCAAGCAGCACCCGCAGACTGCAATGCGGCGGCACGCGCATATTTCCCTGCTTCAGCCCCCTCTCCCACTCCGCCGCGCGCTCCGAATCGCCGCCGTCCGCGGGAAGCCGCCGCCCTTCGCTGGGGCTTACGCACACCACGCGCCAGCCGCCGACCGGAGCTGCCGCCATCTCCGGCAGGGCCGCCGGTTCCAGCAGCGGAACCGGCCGGTACTCGTTGCGCATTCCGGCATTGCTCCCCGATTCGCCTTCGACGACCGGCCCGAACGCGACTCCTTCGCCGCGCTCCGCCCCCTCCGGCCATCCGACAAGGTCGAACACCAACTCCTGCCCCACACTCCCGGCGCCATAGAGCACATCCCTCCCGGCGATCCCGGCAATTCCTGCGGCGCGCCAGTTGGCGGCGCAACTGTTCAGCCGCGCTCCGGCCGCGCCCTCCGCCGCCAGCAGCAGCCCGTGGGCGAACTCCATCCGGGAAAACGGCCCCGAACCGCCGAAGCTCGTCACCAGCACCGTCAGCCGGTGCGCTCCCGCTCCGGCCTCCCAGTCGAACGTATCGAAAAAGGAATGGTTCCGGTCCCCCTGCTCCGGCCCGGAGGCCACATAAACACCGTCGATCCAGAACCGGTAAACCGCGTCGGCCGCCAGATGCAGCCGCACCGTCTCCTGCCGTTCCATCTCAATGTCACACCGGAACAGGGTCGCACGCATTCCTGCCGCCTCACCTTCTGCCGGAGCAATCCATTTCGCGGGCCATACACCCCACTCCGGCCACGCCGCCCCGGGCCGTCTTTCCCGGAACGGCTGTTCCGGAATCAAAATCCGCCTGACCATGTTCATCGGTTCCGCTGCTCCATTTCCTGTGCCTGTGAATTTCCGCCAGTAAAAATACATCCTCCCCTCTTATTATTCAAGAGGATTTCGGGAAAGAGTTGTTCTCCTTTCCTGTCGCCGCGTGTCATAAGGAAACTTGCACACGGTGTTAAATAATTTATTTTTATGATAAACTTGATTCAGTCAACTTTTCAGGCTATATTGAAAACAGCAGACTGATGATGTTGATGCTGTTGCGAACCTGACGGAATCGACAGTCCGTACGTACCCGGCCCCCCACACCTCCCGCCGGCTCCGTTCGGCCGGTTGAAACGGTCAGGTTCGCTTTTTTCTCCCGCCGGAGTACGGAAATTGTCGCGGTTCTATTTTTTCCTTCAAGAATATCCCGGTCCCGATTTGGCAAACCGCACTTATGATGGTATATTTTTTCAAAAATATCGTGCAACTGATTTACGGAGTTTGATTTTATCATGGCTGAAACTACTGAAAACAACGCGGCGCCGCTGGATTTCATCCGCGAGATGGTCGCGGCGGATATGAAAAGCGGCAAATACAACGGCAAGGTCGTCACCCGCTTCCCGCCGGAACCCAACGGCTATCTGCATATCGGCCACGCCAAGGCGATCTGCCTGGATTTCGGCATCGCGGCGGAAAACAACGGCGTCTGCCACCTGCGCTTCGACGACACCAATCCGACCAAGGAGGACACCGAGTACGAGGAGTCCATCCAGAACGACGTGCGCTGGCTGGGCTTCGACTTCGGCAAACATCTTTACTATGCCAGCGACTACTTCGAGCGGATGTACGAGTGCGCGGTCGAGCTGATCAAACGCGGCAAAGCCTACGTATGCGACCTCTCCGCCGAGGAGTGGGACGAATACCGCGGCGACCTCGCCAATCCCGGCAAGGAGTCGCCCGGCCGCAAACGCTCCGTCGCGGAGAACCTCGACCTTTTCGCCCGGATGCGCGCCGGGGAATTCGAAGACGGCGCCAAGGTGCTGCGCGCCCGGATCGACATGGCTTCGCCCAACATCAACATGCGCGACCCGGTGATCTACCGCATCCGCCGCGCCCACCACTTCCGCCACGGCGACAAATGGTGCATCTACCCGATGTACGACTACGCGCACCCGCTGGAGGATGCGTTCGAAGGAGTCACGCACTCGCTCTGCACGCTGGAGTTTGAAATCCACCGGCCGCTTTACGACTGGGTGCTCGACTCGCTCGGCTACAAATTCCCGGACCGGCCGCAGCAGACCGAATTCTCGCGGCTGAACCTGACCTACACGGTGATGAGCAAGCGCAAACTGCTGCAGCTGGTCAAGGAGAATCATGTGCACGGCTGGGACGACCCGCGCATGCCCACGTTGTCCGGCATGCGCCGCCGCGGCATTCCGGCCTCCGCGATCCGCCGCCTGTGCAAGATGGTCGGCGTGACCAAATTCGACGGCCTGACCGACGTGGCGGTGCTGGAATACTGCGTCCGCGAAGAGCTGAACTCCTCCGCTCCCCGTTTCCTCGCAGTGCTCGACCCGCTCAAGGTGACCATCACCAATTTCCCGGAGGAGGGAGTGGAGCCGCTCGACGCGGTCAACAATCCGGAAGACCCGGCGGCGGGCTGCCGCAAGCTGGCCTTCACCCGCGAACTTTATATTGAAAAGAGCGACTTCATGATGGAACCGCCCAAGGGCTATTTCCGCCTCGCTCCCGGCAAAGAGGTCCGTCTCCGTTACGGCTACTTCATCAAGTGCGAAGAGGTCGTCACCGATGCGGCGGGCAACGTGATCGAGCTGAAATGCAGCTTCGATCCGGCCACCCGCGGCGGCAGCGCGCCGGACGGCCGCAAGGTCAAGGGAACGATCCACTGGGTTTCCGCTTCCGAATCGGTTCCGGCAGAGGTCCGGCTCTATGACCGGCTGTTCAGCGTCGAACAGCCCGGCGCCGACGGAGTTGACTTCCTGACCCAGCTCAATGCGGATTCGCTGAAGGTCGTGACCGGCCGGCTCGAACCGGAACTGGCCAAGCTCGCCTCCGGCAGCACGGTGCAGTTCGAGCGGCTCGGCTACTTCACCGTCGACCCGGACAGCGCCCCCGGCAAGCCGGTTTTCAACCGCACGGTGACGCTGAAGGATTCGTGGGGCAACAAACTGAACGCCGCCAAAAACGGAAAGTGACCGCCGATGAAGGACCGCTCAGCCTGGATTCACCACAACGTACTCGGGGACGATATTCCCTATACACAGCTTTCGTGGCTCGGCAAGCTGAGCCGTACCTTCTACTGCAGCGCGCGCCGCTACGGCAGCGACCACCAGAGCCAGCGGGCGGTGGCGCTCACCTACTATACACTGTTTGCGGTGGTGCCGGTGATGGCGCTGGTTTTCGGCATTGCCAAAGGGTTTTCGCTGGAAGACAAGCTCCAGGTGTTCCTGGAGGAAAAATTCGCGAACCATCAGGATGTGCTGAACTGGATCTACCAGTTCGCCGATACCACCCTCAAGGAAGCGCAGGGCGGCGTGGTCGCCGGAGTCGGCGTAATCGCGCTGATCTGGACGGTGATCTGGCTGGCATCCAACATCGAACGCGCGTTCAACGCGGTCTGGAACCTGCCGACCCGCAAGAATATGTTCCGCCGGTTCAGCGACTATCTGGCGATCATCCTGGTCACTCCGATCATCCTGGTGGTGATGAGCAGCGCCGGAGTGTTCATGCGGAGCATGATGGGACACATCCTCGCGGGGATGCCGTGGCTCGGCGGGGCGGGTTTCATCCTGTTTTCGATCATGATCAAGCTTTTTCCGCTGCTGCTGGTGATTCTGCTCTTCACGCTGATCTACTTTCTGGTGCCGAATACGAAGGTGCGCTTCGGCTCCGCCCTGCTCTCCGGAATCGTCGCCGGAATGCTCTACCAGCTGCTTCAGGACGGCTTCATCTATGTACAGAGCGCCCTTTACCGCTACAACACCATCTACGGCAGCTTCGCGGCGCTGCCGCTTTTCCTGATCTGGCTGCAATGGTCGTGGCAGATCGCGCTGTTCGGAGCGGAGATCGGCTACGTGCACCAGAACGCCTCGTCCGGACTCTTCGACCGGATGGATACCGGCCCGTTGAGCCTGCGGCTGCGCCGCGAATACCAGCTCGCGCTGGCCCGGATCGTCTACCGCAATTTCGACGACGGCAAGGGGCCGACCGCCTTCAGCGAACTGTGCGCCGCGCTGCCGATCCCGATGATCCGGCTGCAGCCGCTGGCCCGGGAACTGGTGGAGGCCGGGGTGTTTGAACGCGTGGAGAACTCCGGCAGCGTTGCACTCTTCATGCCGGGGCGGCCCACAGAACGCCAGACGGTTTGCGATCTTTTCGACCAGCTCGACCGGAACGGAGCAACCGTCCCCGAGCATCTGGCGGCTCGCGCCCTCTCCAATATCGGTCCTCAACTGGACCGGATCCGGGAATCCGCCGCGGCGAGTCCCGGCAACCTCAAAATCAGGGAGCTTTAACCGCATGCGACGAATTTCCGCGCTGTTCCCGACGATCCTGTCACTTGCCTTCCTGCCGCTGCTGAATGCGGCGGAACTTACCGGTGTGTGGAAAGCGGACAGCACGAATACGCCGCATTCCTCCCCGGAAGCCCCCGGCGAAGCCGCCGTCACCGTGCGTTTCCCCGGCTCCGCGCAACTCTACCGGGAGCCGGACCGCGCCACGTTCCGCCCCTCCCGCGAAGCGTTTGAAGCAGCCGAATTCGAGCTGGAAGCGCGGGTAATTACCGATACTCCCGATCCGGTCCGCGCCTGGCTGTTTTTCAAGGACAAGGACGGCCGCTGGTATCAGACCATCGAGGAGTACCGTCTGACGCCGGGCGTCTGGCAGAAGCTCTCCGCCCGGCTGGACCGCACCGGCGCTGTCTGGCGCGGCGTCGGGCACACGGCGACTTTCGACGCGATGGCCGCAACCGAATTTTACGCAGGCGGCATCTCCGTCTACGGGGAAGAAAAGCGTGAATTCACCCTGGAGGTCCGCAACGCGGCCCGCACCGGCAAACGGGAACCGGGCAAGCTCGCGCTGCTCGACTGCCGCTTCCCGGAACAGGGAGAAGCCAACGCCCTGTTCCAGGGCCGCTTCCGGCTGTTGCGCGAGTTTTTCAATCCCTTCGATCCGGATGAGGTCACCGTGGATTTTGAAATCAAAGCGCCGAATGGGAAGCTCACCCGGCTGCCCGCCTTTTACAGCCGTGATTACGAACGCCGGCTCCACCATACCCGTGAAACGGCCACGCCGATAGGACAGGGGTTCTGGGAATTCCGTTTCACTCCTCCCGTTCCCGGCGAATATCGACTCCGGGCGGTCATTGCAGATAAAACGGCCAGAGAGACGGTCACCGGCAGTTGGAAAAGCTTCACCGCACTGCCCTCCGGACGTCCCGGCCTTGTCCGCGCCTCGGAGAAAGATCCGTTCTTCGAATTGGGAACCGGAGAGTTCTTTTTTCCGGTCGGCCTGAACATTCATACCAACACCGACCGGCGCAGCGAATTCGGCTTCAAGTTCGGCCAGCTCCCCGACCGCGGCACCTTCGACTACGACGACTACCTCGAAGCCTGCGGCAGGGGCGGCATCAACGCGGTGGAAATCTGGATGGCCGGCTGGACCTACGCGATCGAACACGACGCGACCCGCGCCGGCAACTACGGTGTCGGCCGCTACAACCTCGAAGCCGCCTGGAAGCTCGACCACATTTTCGAGCAGGCCCGCAAGAACGGCATCTACCTGAATCTGATCCTCGACAACCACGGCCGCCTCAGCGACCGCTCCGACCCGGAGTGGCAGGACAATCCGATCAACTCGACCACCCCGTATGCGAAGGCCAACGGCGGCTTCCTCGCCAACCCCGCGGACTTCTTCCGCAGCGAAGCCGCGGAAAAGAACGACCGCAAACGGGCCCGCTATATCGCCGCACGCTGGGGGAACGCCCCCAACCTGATGGCCGTCGAACTGTGGAGCGAGGTGGACCTGACCGAAGACTACTGGGGCCGCTACAACGACGGCAGCGCAATCCGGTGGGCGGAAAAAGCCGCCGCATTCCTGCAGGCCAACTCCCGGCCGGACCTGCCGGTCAGCATCCACTTCTGCAGCGACTACAACAACGTGCGGCGTTTCATCAAGCTCTTCGACAACCCTTCGATCACCCATCTGGCGGGGGATGCCTACCGCTCCCCGCAGATTCATTTCGTCGACCACCTGCGCGGTTATGAGCAGAATATGCGTTACAACAAGCCGCAGCTGATCACCGAATTCGGCGGCAACCCGCAGGGCAGCAGCGAACGCCAGGTTCTCGCCGACATCCACAGCGGACTGTGGAGTTCGCTTTTCGTGCGCCTCGCCGGAACTCCGTTCCTGTGGTGGCACGACTTCGTCCATCTCCGGAATCATTACCAACACTACCTCGGCTTCTCCCGTTATCTGGCGGGAATCGACCTGCGCGGCAAAGAGCGAGTCTATTTTACGCCGGCCGTCGCGGTTCCGGCCAACCAGCAGAAATATGAGTCGCTCGGCCTCTCCCTGCCCGCAGCCGCCTACGGCTGGATCTACAACCGCAACGCGATGCTTGAGTACCCGGACGATCCGAACCAATTTCCCGAAACCCGACCCGGTTCCGTCACACTCGCCGGCCACAACCTGACCGGCGGCGTTTATCTGCTGCGCTGGTTCGTTCCTCTCACCGGGGAGTGCCTTCCGGGAGAACTCAAGCTGAATGTGGAAGCGGGCAAGCCGGTCACCTTCGCTCTCCCGCCATTCCGTCTCGACCTTGCATTCAAACTGGAAAAAACGGAGGCGGAATAATGCGGCGTCCTTCCTGTGGAATCCTGTTCCTGCTGCTTACCCTCACCGGACTCAGTGCCGCCGACTGGCAGGTGCCGGAGGCTCCCTACCGGATCACGGCGAAACCGGAAAAGGCCGATGCCCCCTCCTCGCTGGACCTCAGTGAAATCCTGCTGCCGGTTCCGGCGAAATCCCTGAAGGTATTCGCCGACGGCAAGCCGGTCGGCTTCCGGCTGCGCGACAACGGTTCGCTGGCGGTCCATCCGGCGAAGGGTGCCGCGGAATACCGGATTTACCTCGGGGTCACGCCGGAACAGCCTGCGGACCAATGGGGAAATCCCGGCATTCCCTGTCCTCCCCCCGAACGTCTGAATATGACTTTCTTCGGCGGCGGCGGCCAGATCTGCACCGTGCCGGAATTCATCAGCAACCGGAACAACGCCATCGCCCGGAGCAGCCGCTGGATGATCCGGCACTCCGCCTGGCAGACCTACCGGCTGCTGATGGCGCTCCATCTCAACTCCGACCTGCCGCTGGAACCGCCCCGCGCAAGACAGCAGTTGCAGGCGCTTGAACGCAACAGCCGCCGGATCGCCTCCCGCAACGCCGGCCAGCGCCGCGCCCAATATCTGGCGATCCTGTCGGGAGGCCGCAGCACGGCGCGCGAACTGGCCAACCGGAAACGGAACCGGCAGCAGCAGTTGAAGAACCAGTTGAAATGGGTGATCAATGAAAGCGCCAAGCTGGCCAAACGCTATCAGCAGGTGCAAATCGATGCGCCGGAGGGACCGGAACGGGACCTGCTCGGCATCGTCTCGCGCCGCTGGCGGCGCGACTATATCGCGACCGAAGTGCAGATGATGACCCGCCCCCCGGAAACCTCGGAATACTACAGCTGCCGCTTCTACGGGATGCTGCAGATTCCGGAGGACGGGGAGTATGAGTTTGAACTGCTGAGCAACGCCCTCACCCTGGTCCGCTTGGACGGCGAAACCGTCGGCCGCCATCACGGGACCGGCGGAACTCCGGCGGAAACCGTCCGTTTCAAGCGCAAGCTGACGCGCGGCAGCCACGATTTCGAGCTTTACCACCGCCTGAATACCGGCGTGGGGCGGATGCTGCTCTCCATGCGCCGGGGAGAGAACGAGCCGTTCCGGCTGCTGACTTCCGACGACTTCGAACCGGCGCGGCCATTGGGCATTTCCGCCCTCGAAAACCGCGAAGGCCGCAAACTGCCGGTCATCAACCGCCACGCGCACTACCAGCTTTACACCGGCAAGCAGAGCAAGCTGGAACTGGCTCAATTCACGGTCCGCGGCGAACAGGAGGGAGTGGAGTTCACCTGGAACGGCTCCGACTCCCGGCCGCTTTCCGAACTTCCCAAACGGATTGCGTTGCCGACGCGGGGCAATACCGGCCTGGCTTTCACCTGCAAAAACGGCGAACCGCTGATGCTGCCGGTGGAAAGCCGCGACCGGCAGGACGCGGTCGTCCCGGTTCCGGCGGATATCTTCCTGAAGCTGTGGCTGCCCGCTACGCTGTACGATCATGAGACGCTCGACGGTCAGGCGGAAATCTGTTCCAAACTTCCTGAAGCCATCGACATCACCTTCAGCTTGCGTTCCATCGCGGACGCCCCAACCATCCTGCAGCAGGAGCGCAAAACGCTGTCGCTCCCGGCCAAGCCGGATGAACGCTTCGACCGTTTCGCCGCTGACCTCTCTCTCAAGCTGCCGTTGACTTTCCGCGGCACGCCGCTCAGGAAGACCGAGACCTACGAGCTGACACTGGAAATGCCGGGCCTGCAATTCGACAGCCGGAAGATCCGGATCGTGCCGGTCGGAGCCGATCTGAAACTGACGGCGACCCCGGAGGGGCTGATCGACGGGGAAGGCAACCGGGCGATCCTGCTGCAGCACCGTCCGACGCTGGCGGAACTGCGCAACTGGGAGCTGCTGCGCAAGCTCGATGACGAACTGCGCAAGGATCGTAAGATACTGGTGATCGGCGAGGATTTCGGAACCGGCGAGATGAGTTTCAGCCATCAGCTGGAACTCAACCTGAAAGCCTCCGGGCGCGAACTGGATTTCGTGCCTGCTCCGTCCGAACCGTCCCCGCTTCCGGCGATGATAGCGGCTTCCTGGCCCCGGATCTCCGCCAGCGATGCGACCAGCGCGCTGCTGCTGCTCCCCTGCCCGTCCCACCTTGCCGGAACCGAACCGTGGCTGCGCGACCGCTATATTTCGGCATTGATTGAGAAGCTCAAGGCGAATCCGAACATCCGGCAGGTGACGCTTGCGGCTCTGCCCGGCCCGGAATCGTTGCGCGCGGAATCCGCGGAACTGGCTTCGGCGCTGCGCCGCCTGGCGCGCGAATACAACACAAACGCGCTGGACCTCCGCCCCCCTCTGGAGGAGCTGCTGAAATCCGCCATCACCTATCAGCGTCCCGGCAGTTTGAATGAATATACCACACATCCGGCGGGAGCCGCCGACAAAATCGCATCAATCCTGTCGAAAATGCTTCATTAGCGCTTGAAAATCAGTAAAAACGGACGATATTAATAAGTCATCATCCGGCCCGGTAGCTCAGAGGATAGAGCAGCTGCCTTCTAAGCAGTTGGCCGTGGGTTCGATTCCCGCCCGGGCTGCCATATCTAAACAACTACAATACATTGACTTACATATCAAAAAAACTCAATCCCAGAGCATTATGGTGCCGTTATGGTGCCGATTGTACTTGAATTCTCTACAGAACGTAAGTTGAAGAAATGAAAAAGGGGCTGTTGCAAAACCATGAGTTTTTGCAACAGCCCTTTCAACTTCAGATTGCTCAATACTTGCGATGCAGGCCGACCACCTTGCCCTGGATCGTCACGTCGGCAATCGGATAAACCTGTACTGAGAAGTCCGGATTCGCCGGACGCAGCTCGATACGGCCGCCCGTTTTCGGGAAATAACTCTTGACCGTCACTTCCCCCTGCACCAACGCGACCACGATATCACCGGGGCGCGGCTTTGAAGCGCCCTGTCCGCAGATCACGATGTCGCCGTCGTAGATACCGAGATCACGCATGCTTTCGCCCTGCACCCGCAGCGCGAACATCTGCTCCGGCGTATGCTCGCCGAGCATCGTATTCGAAATGCAGACCTCGCCTTCCTTGAATTCAATGCTTTCAGAGGGAAGTCCGGCATTGACCCGTCCCAATAACGGAATCGCCAGCGCGCAATTCGGCATCGTCCGGCTTCCGCGCGCGCGAGACATCAGCGAAATACTGCGGGCCTTCGAGCTGCGCGACAGCTGCTTTTTCTTTTGCAGCGCCCGCAGATGGGCGAAGACCGTCGAAGTCTTGATCTGGAAATTGTCGGCAATCTCATAAACCGTCGGCGCCATTCCTTCGCGATCAAGAAACTCCTCGATGAATTCCAGAATGTTCTTTTGCTTTTCAGTCAAACTTTTCATCTTAAATCCCTTTTGTTATTATTTAAAAGATTCTGTTAAAATCGGAAACCGGAACCGACAATGACAAACCGCCCGTCGACTCGCCCCATGCGAACCATGTACAGCACCTCTTTGCACAGATTGCGGCTTTTGCCATCCTTGTCGGCACTCATTTTTTCGAACGTGAATTTCCAGATATAATCCATTACCACGCTCTGATTCAGTTCTCCCAGATACTCCGTTTTCTTCAGGGTTCCAAGCCCTTCGGAAAGTTCTCCGGCCATCTGTTTGAACATCTCCTCCGTCACTTTGTCCTTCGATTCCCGCGGAATCACCGCCTTGAGCTTTGCGAAATCATCCTGTTCGATCGCTTCCGCCAGCCCGGCGACATAAGCGGAGGCAATCGCCTTCGCTTCCGGCTGGGGAGCGGCGGGCAACAGCTCCGCCGCCGCTTCGGATTCCGGTTTCTCTCCGATCGCCGCACAGCCGGCCAAGCCCAAACCGAGCGGCAACAGTCCAGTCATAAGCATGACCCGGAACTTCATATCGTCCTCCTATATAGCATGAGTTACTTACTTTACGGAACCCCGGCCCATCTACTTCTGGCACACCGGACAGAAGCAGGAACTGCGGCCGCCGAGCTTCCTCATCTCAATCCGTTCTCCGCACTTCGGACACGCCTGCCCCTTCCTGCCGTACACCGCCAGCTCCAGGGCAAATTTTCCTTCCGAACCATCCACATTCAAAAAATCCGAGATCGACGTGCCGCCCAGTTCGATGGCCCGCGCCAGAATCCGTTTCGCGCACTCGGCGATTCTCGAACATTCCTCGCGGGTCACGGAACCGGTTTCGCGCAACGGACTGACTTCTGATGCATATAACGTTTCCGTCGCATAAATATTGCCGATCCCGACCACTATTTCATTGTTCATGATAAAATTTTTGACACATCCCGTGCGGCCGCGCGACTTTTCATAAAGATAATTTCCGTTAAACGCATCGGTAAGAGGCTCCACACCGAGAACATCCAGTTCAGACGGCCACCCGCCGGGCCGCGGGAGTTCGCAAACTTTCAGCACGCTGAACCGCCTTGTGCATTCGAACCGGAAAGCACGCCCGTCGTCCAGGTGCAGGAACACATGTTCATGTTTCCGCCGGGGCACCTCCGGCGACTCCACCCGAACCACCCCGGACATCCCGAAGTGCATCAGAAGCCCGCGCCCGTCATCCAGTTCCACCACGATATAACGCGCGCGCCGGCGCACATCGATGATCCGGCGCCCCTCCAATCCGGCCGAAAGCAGCGGCGTCAGCGGTTCGCGCATGGCCGGAGTAAACACCTCCACCTTTACGATCCGGCGTTCCACCAACGCGCGCTTCAAAGCCCTTCCGATATTCTCAGCCTCCGGTAACTCTGGCATAATATAACTCCATTTTTATAAAAAACGAACAAAGCAAACAAAAAATTGTAAAAAAAGATATAAAAAAGGCAAAATTATTCTTTTTTAGTGAAATCAAATTATAAACACCATCACAAATCACTTGTATTCAGCCTAAAAGCAACCCATCGATATAACTCTCCTCGAAACCTTTCAGCGAATTCAACGGTAAATCGCACGGCAAATCCGCCCATTTCTCGAATTCCGCCATCCGGTCCGGCCTCGCCGCCAGCAACACGGCACCCGCCAGAGAGGTATTGCCGCCGATCCGGAATACCGGCCGCTCCAATCGCGGAAGCATCCCGATCGCCTGCGCGGCATCCAAATCCAGGCAGCGGGCAAAACCGCCGCACAGATGAAATATCCGAATCTCTTCCGGTTCCACTCCGGCATGGCGCAGCAGTGACGCGATTCCCGCGCCGACAGCCGCTTTGGCCTTCAACAGCCGCTCGATATCCGCTTCCGTCACCACAATGCCGGAGGCAATCCGGAAACCGTTCCCGCCGTTGCGCGTCACCAGCCGTCCCCAGCGCCGCAGCACACCCGGCTCCAGCCTTCCGTACTCATCCAGCGCCCCCGCGCGGCGGGCTTCCGCCAGAAAATCGACCGCCCCGGAACCGCACAGGCCGATGGGCGCTCCGCCCCCGGAAACCTGCAGCTCCAGCTTGCCCGCCGCCGACAGCGTCAGATGCTCGACCGCTCCGGGCGCGGCGCGGCATCCGAAGCTCAGGTTCGCCCCTTCAAAAGCAGGTCCCGCCGCCGCGCTGGAGGCCCAGACCTTCCCCCGGTGCGCCAATACCATCTCGCAATTGGTTCCCAGATCCAGCAGCAGCTCCGTTCCGCCGGACGCGCCGAAGCCCGTCGCCACCAGCCCGGCGGTGATATCGCCGCCGACGTTGCCGGAGATCGCCGGAGCCGCGATGATCCTTCCCTCCGGCCGAATCGCCACTCCGAGCGACGCGGCGGCGACTTCCGGGAAACGACGGAACTTCGGCGTGAACGGCGCCGTCCCGATCGAAACCGGACTTTCATTGTAAAACAGATGGGTCATCACAGTATTGGCGGCGACCGCCATCCGGCTGATCCGGCGGGGATCGGCCGCCAACTGCGCCAGCAACGGATTGATCGTCTCATCGACCACCGCCCGGTGAAGCTCCCGCTGCGCCCCGGGCGAACTCTGGCACGCGGCGATCCGGTCGATCACATTGTCTCCAAACCGGAACTGCCGGTTCGGCATCCCCGCCGACGCGACGATCCGCCCATCCTCCACCAGCAATGCGGCCACCGTCGTGGTGCCGATATCCACCGCAACCGACAGGCCTCCGGGCCCCCCGGACAGATCCGGCACCGGCGAAAAGTTCACCTCCACCGCCCCGTCGCTCCGGTGCAGCGAGGCCGCCGGAATCCGGATCTCCCCCTCGGCTCCGGCGGGGAAACAGGTGCAGGCGTTCACCGCCGCCGTCTCTTTGCCCCGCAGGGAAACCTGGCGGCCCGCCGCGACGAAATCGCCGCGAACCAGCTCGATCCGGCACCTGCCGCAACGCCCGTTGCCGCCGCAGCGCAAATCCAGCCCTATCCCCGCTTCCCGCAGGGTTTCACTCAACGGACGGCTTTCTTTCGCCTCGCAGGACGAAATTCCGCCACCGGTGTGTACCAGCAGTTTCATACATCCTTTCAATGTATTCTTATTAGCATAATATAAACATACTGTTTTTCTTTGTATTTTCAATAGATACAATCCATTTTATGACCAAAACGTAATCAAACAGGTAGTTTTTATCTTTCTTCCGTTCCCTTCACATGGCAGATGTCCCCCGAGCCGGGAAAAACAAACCATTGATTCCGACTGGAATGAATTTCACCTCCGCTTTATATTTATTGTGACATAGTTTTGCGATGGTTGTGGCATAGCAATAGATTAACTCCCAGTACGGATAAGGAGATGAAAAATGCCTAAAGACATACAGCCGGAAATCCGGCGGCTCTATGGAAAACTCCGTGCGGCCCTGACGGACCATGCGCCCGGCGACCGTTTTTTCTCCTACCAGACGCTGATCGGCCGTTTCCGGACCTCCCGGCGGGCCCTAGAGCAGGCTCTCGCCCGGCTGGAAGCCGAGGAGCTGATCCGCATCGAACCGCAGGTCGGCATTTTCGTGCGGAAACGGCCCGATCCCGCCGTGCGGCGCATCGTCGTGGTCCACAGCGACTGGCCTTCCGAATACTGGCAGACGCTGGATGCGAAATTCGAGGAGGCGTTCAGCGCCCTCCCCGGCTGCGTTTTTTCACGCGCGCTCATTCCGCCCGGGAAGGAGCGAGAGTTCCTCTTCGGCAGGCTGAACCGCGAACTCGGCGACGTCGCGCTGCTGACCTATGCCTTTTCCGACTGCACGCAACAGGACGTCGCCCGGCTGCTCTCCTGCGAAATCCCGCTGGTCTTTCTGGAAAACCACATCTCCTGCGACGGAGTCAACGCCATCGACAGCGAACCGGAGTACACCGGCATGCTCGCCGCCGACAGCCTGCTGCGGAACGGGCACCGGAAAATTGCGGCGATCGTCTCCGAACCCGCCGACCTCTGCGTCCGGCGGGAAACCGGCGGCTTTGTCGCTTATCTGCAACTGCACGGCATCAGGCCGCAGATCATCAACTGCCGGCATCACACGGGAGAATCAAGCATGATCACCACCGAAAAAGCTGTTTACCGCCATTTGCGACAACACGGGGCAATCTTTACCGGTTGCTTCGTACAAGGTGTTTTTGCCACCAACGGCCTCTATCAGGCGGTACATTCGCTCGGTTATTCGATTCCGGGCGATATCAGCGTGATCGCCAACAGCGAAGTTCCCTCCGCCGCCCGGTGCGATCCGCCGCTGACGACCGTGGCAAGAGACTTCGACGGCTATGTGCGGGAAGTCCGCGCCGGAGTGGAAAATCTTTTCAGCGGAAAACCGTTCGGCATCCGCCGCGTTCCCAGCCTGCTGATCGAGCGCGCCTCCGTGAAAAACCTGAATCCACAGCAGAAAGGAGGTTGAACAGGAGAAATTGAAACTTTCATCCGCCCCCAATCAACCGCATGGAGAAAAACATGAAAAAAAGAAGTAGATTCACCCTCATTGAATTGTTGATCGTAATAGCTATTATAGCGATTCTCGCTTCCATGCTGCTGCCCGCGCTGAACCGGGCCCGCGAAAAAGCACGGGCATCATCCTGCCTCAATAGTAAAAAGCAATTCATGATGGCCCAGACGCTTTATTCCGGCGATCACGGCTGCATGGTCGTAAAATCGGGAGGAATACTTTTCAATCAACTACTCAGCGGTTGCGGACTCACCCAACCGGTAAATGCCTATCTCAACTGGGCGGATCTGGTCTGCCCGGCAACTACAGTTCCCCGGAATTGGGATTCCTCGTGGAAAGTGAACGGGCTGACAGCGAACTGGGCCGGAACCTTCGGGATGCTCTTTCCATGGAACAATTATGCATCGCTCAGCGAAGAAACCGGTGACATCTATATCCGCAAACATAATCAAGGACACGGTTTCTATGGAGAATGGGGAGACGGTTCGCTGCCTGACTGCTTCATCAATGCCGACAGGGGCAGAACTCCAAGCCGCGTGTTCATCACCGGAGATGCCGGGCAACCCGGTTATGAGGGAGGAGGCTATTACAGCATTGATCCGCGCGGAACCACCGGAAACATCCACGTAATTCACAACGGCAGGGCTACCCTCGGCTTTCTTGACGGACATGCCGCCTCGATGAGCGCAGCAGAATTAGCGGAGACAGCAGTCAAACCGACTTATTATCTCGTCCAATGGATCAGGCGGAATTGTAATTGAAACAAGCAGGAGAAACGTAATATGCCATATCAAAGACTTCTGAACATAACAGGCATATTGCTTGGCGGCATCGTACTTTCCGGAACGGAACCGACGATACCGGCCGGCATTTACGGCACCAACATTCATATGATCGACCGGATCGGGGAAGATATGGAGGATTACCAGGCTGTTTTCACCTCAATGCGCGCCTCCGGCTGCCTGTGGGGCCGCAGCGACAACTATTGGATCACCAACGAGCCCAAACCCGGCAAATGGTATTTCGAAGAAACCGACCGCTTCTTTCGCGATGCCCGGCAGGCAGGAATCACGATCCTGCCTATTTTCACAGCGGCCGATCTGCATTTGCCGGCACATTACAAACCGCTTTCCGCCCATCTGTCCGAATACCGCGCCTATCTGGAAAAATTTGTCGGACGCTATCGCGATTCCGTCAAATACTGGCAGATTTCCAATGAACCCAACAGCGGCGGAAGCAGTACCAGACAGCTTGAGTGCGGCGATTACCGTACCTATCTGAATCTGCTCAAACTCTCTTACGAAACAATCAAAGCTACCGATCCCGAAGCAACAGTCGTACATGCCGGAATCATCGGAACGGACAATTCAGTCACTGATTTCGGTTATCTGGAACGTGAACTGTCCGAAGGTATGGCAAATTACTGTGACGTGCTCAGCATCCATCCTTATTTGGAATCCAATTATCCGGAAGAACTCTATCCCGCCGGCCTGGAAAAACTGCGGCAACTTCTGAAGAAATACGGTGCAGAGCACAAGCCGCTCTGGGTTACGGAACTCGGGGATTCAATCGGCACACCGCCGGAGTGGGAAAAATATTACCCGGTCGCCTTCCGGGAGGCGGGAATTGATCCAGCCCGGACCACCCTGCTCGTAATCGAAGACCCGGAATGGAATTTCTTCACCGAAGGGTGGATGCTCAACGCGGAGAATCTAGGCGTCCGATTCCGGACCAAATGCTCCATCAGAATGATGGAACTGGCCCGCCAGCCAGCCGATACGGTACTGCTCCTCGGTACGAACGGCGACTTTCCGATCCGCTTCTATCCGGCACTGCAGGATTACCTGCGACGCGGCGGCACCATCGTCAGTGCCTGGACCATGCCGTTATACTATGAACTCACCAAAGAAAATGGCAAACAAGTGAAACGCCAAAAAGTCGAGGCCCGTCACATGAAAGGACTCCACTTAGGCTGGGAGGCTTTCTGGACGCAAAAGGGAATTCCCGGTGAATTCAGCCGGCTCCGATCAGCTTTCCCCGACATGCCGGATTTCAGTCGCTATCGGATGGCCGGACGCATACTTTCCGAAAAAAACCTGCACCCCGGCGATCGCCTGATTCCGTTAATTTATGCAGAGGACGGCGGTTGCCAGCGTCCGGTCGCCGGCGTCTACCGCTTCAACAGCGAATTCAAAGGCAACGCAATCATCAATCTCTGTTGGGGTTACCCGTTCAAGGCGCGCCACGCCTCCGATTCCGCCCGGACCTGGCCGCGCTCAGTGCTGCTGTTGCGTGCGGGTGGAGTTGACAAGGTATTCACCTACAAATATCGCATTCACAAAAACCGTACCGCTCAAGACTACGGGCTCCACAACTGGAATCTGAAGCCGCTTCCCGGCGCTCAAGCCCTGAAGACCCTTTTTCGGCTGTTCCCGGAAAAGACCCGCATTGACGTTGTAAATCGCGATCGCCCGTGGATTACCCGCGGTATTCGTCCGGATGGAAAGGTTGTTCATGCGGTCTGGCTCCGGCACGGTTCTGCGCCTTTTCGATTGACTTTTTCCGGTAAGTTGGAATCCGTCACCGATTATCAGGGACTCCCCCTTGATTGGAATGATGACAAACTCGTGGTGACCGATGCTCCGCTCTATCTTCTCGGTCCCGAAACCATAACCGTAAAATCCGCTCACAAGTAACAATCGGATTCCCTAACCATGCAGAAGCAGAAACCCGTAGTTCACATCATCCTCAATTCCCATCTCGACCCGGTCTGGCTCTGGAGGCTGGAACAGGGCATCGACGAAGCCCTTTCCACCGCCCGGACCGCCTGCGACCTGCTGGACGCTTACCCGGAAATCCACCTCACCCGGGGCGAAGCGTGGTTCTATGAGACCGTCGAGCGGCACGATCCCGCCACGTTCGAGAGGCTGCGCGGCCATATCGCCGCCGGACGTCTCCATGTGGTCGGCGGCTGGTACGTCCAGCCCGACTGCAATCTCGCGTCGCCGGAAACCTACCGCAGGCACAACGAGTTCGGCGGAGCGTATTTCCGGGAAAAATTCGGCGTCAAAGTCAGGACCGGCTACAATGTGGACAGCTTCGGCCACGGCGCTTTCCTGCCGGACTTCTACCGCGAAGCCGGGGTCGTCAACTATTGCATGATGCGCCCCTCCCCGCAGGAAAAAACACTGCCGGGCGAACTCTTCCGCTGGCGCTCCCCGAACGGCGCGGAACTGCTGGCCGCCCGCATTTTCGAGAGTTACAGCTCTTCCCCCGAATACCTTCCCGGCCACCTCGAACGGGTGATCGCCGCCGTCGATCCGGCGGTCGGCCACATCATGTGTTTCTGCGGCGTCGGCGACCACGGCGGCGGCCCCGCCCGCGCCGAAATCGACTACCTCCTCACGCAGCGCGGCCGCCAGGACGCCGAAATCCGGTTCAGCCATCCCGACGCCTTTTTCGACGCGGTCCGCGGCTCCGGCGCGAAGCTGCCGGTGGTGACCGGGGAACTCCTCCACCACGCGATCGGCTGTTATTCCGCCTGTTCCGCGATCAAGCGCGCAGTGCGGCTGACCGAAAACCGGCTGCTTCAGTCGGAACGCCTCCTGAGCCGCTCCGAGCGGGAAAAGGCGTGGAAACAGCTGCTGTTCGCAACGTTCCACGACCTCCTGCCCGGCAGCTCCATCGCCTCCGCCTACGACGGGATACTCGACAGCCTCGGGGCGGTGCGCAGCCTCGCTCGGACTGCGCAGATCCGCGCGGTCCGCCGCCGCAACGTGCGGTTCCGCCCCGACTCCCGGCAGCGGCTGGTCTTCGACAACACCGGCCCTGAACCCTATCGCGGGCTGTTCGAGGTCGAGCCGTGGGTCTCATGGGAGTATTCACGCGGAAGGCGCGGCATCGAAACCATCCGGCTGCTGGATGAAAAAGAACGGACGGTGCCGCTCCAGCCGCTGCCGCCGGAAGCCGCCGTGATGCGGCTGGCCCGCCTCGCTTTTCCGCTCGAACTGCCGCCTCAAGGCCGGAAAATCCTGTACCTCGACTATGCCGGTTCCGCCGCCCCGGACCGTTCCGGCAGCCTCCCGGCTCCCGGCGGCGTCGCCTCCCTGCAATGCGGCGGCCGCGAATATTTCGGCGCGCCGCTGCGCTTCGACGTGATCCACGACCGCTCCGACACCTGGAGTCACGGGCTGAACGGCTATCCGGCCCAACCCGGCCGCTCCTTCCGGCAGGCGGGGAAATTCCACAGCCACTTCACCGGGCCGCTGTTGTCCCAGTCGCTCGGCCGCTTCAGCGACGGGCGCGGCAACACCATCCATGCCGCCCTGCGCCGCGAAGCGGGATTCCGCGGACTGCGGCTCCGGCTCCGCCTGAACTGGAACGGCGCACAGCAGATCGTGAAGCTGGTGCTCACTCCCGCCTTCCCGGTCCTCGAACGCCGCGACGGCTGTCCCGGCGGCGAAATCCGCCGCGAACTCAACGGCGAGGAATTTCCGTTTTTCAATTACAGTCTGCTGCGCGGCCAGGAACAGTCGCTCGCCGTCGTGTCGAAGGATTGTTTCGCCTGCGACGTCCAGCCCGGCGGCGAGCTGCGCCTGACGTTGCTGCGCACCCCCTATTACGCCCATCATGATCCCTACCGCGTTCCGGCGGTCAACACTTACCGGATCACCGATCAGGGGGAACACGAGTACGAAATCGCGCTGCTGGCCGATCCCTCTCCCGAAGAACTCCAACGCGAAATCTTCCGGCAGACCGATCCGGTCGTCTTCTCCGAATCCACCCTCGGAGTCCGCCGCGACCTGGTCTAGCCCGGCCTGAAATCAGACAAGGAGATTACAATGCTGCTCCACATTCTCGGAAGCTGTTCCGGCACCGAACCGATGCCGGGACGGGATTACACGTCGTGGATTCTCGAAGAGAACGACGGCGGACTGCTCTGGTTCGACGCGGGCGGCGGATGCGCTTCCCACGCCTATGCGAAAGGGCTTTCGCCGCTGAAGGTCAAGGCCCTCTTCCTGTCCCACCCGCATCTGGACCACACCGCCGGACTCCCCGGAATCTTTCAGGCGATCCGCAAGGAGAAATGGCTCCGGGGCGACCGGGAGTTCCGGGAGCTTCCCTGCCACACCTCCGCGCCGGAGGTCATCGCCGCGGCCGATGCGTTCCTGAAAGCCGACGCGGCGGCTGGGGACGAATGGGATTTCACGCCGGTCGTCCGTGAACTCCATCCCGGAGAACTCCACCGCGACGGCGAAACGGCGGTCGAAGCATTGCCCAACCGCCACATGCCGCCCGATCCCCGCAGCGGCAAGCCGCGCAGTTACTCCTTCCGGCTCCGGTTCGGCCCCAAGCACATCGTCTACACCGGCGACGTCGGTTCGCTCGACGAGCTGGCGGCATGGCTGGAACAGCCGACCGAACTGCTGATGGCGGAGACCGGCCACCACCGGGCCGCCGAACTGTGCGCACTGATCCGGGCGCGGCACTGGCCGGTCAAACGGCTTCTCTTTCTCCACCACGGCCTCGAAATCCTCCGCGATCCCGCCGGAGAGAAGGCGAAGGCCGATGCGGCATGGGGGGCAGGCGTGCTGTTCGCCTCCGACGGTATGACCGTTCCGCTTGGCTGAACGCGCTTTCATACTTCGATCATTTTTCCAATTACCTGCTTCCGGCGACTTGCAAAAAACGACAAATGCGACCACATTAATAAAGGCGTATCCCCAAAAACTATTCTGCAAGGCTCAAGAAAGAATGATCGAACTCGATTTCAGCAAGTACGGCGGCCTGATCCCGGCGATCGCTCAGGATTTCCAGACCGGTGAAGTGCTGATGCTGGCCAACATCAACCCGGAATCCTGGCAAGAAACCCTCGCGACCGGCCGCGCGGTCTACTACTCGCGCAGCCGCAAAAGGCTGTGGCGCAAAGGCGAAGAGAGCGGCAACGTCCAGCTGATCCGCGAAATCCTCGTCGACTGCGACGGCGACAGCGTGATCTTCAAGGTCGAACAGATCGGCGGCGCCGCCTGTCACACCGGCCACCGCAGCTGCTTCTACCGCAAAGTCGACGGCGGCACGCTTGTGAAAACCGGCGAAACCGTGTTCGATCCGAAGAAAGTGTACAACAAGCAATGAAAGCGCAATATCTCGACGACCTCAAGCGCGCCCTCCCCCGGCTCGCCATCCGTGAAAACGTTTCATACCGCGACATCACTTCGCTCGGCGTCGGTTCCGCGCTGCCGGTGCTCGCCGAACCGCAGGACCCGGAGGAGCTGGCCGGACTGCTCCGCTTCACCTCCGGACACGCGATTCCGGTCTTTGTGATCGGCGGCGGCACCAACCTCGTCGGCATGGACGCCCCCTGCCCGATGCTCGGCATCCGGCTGCACCGCAACGGCTTTTCCGAATTCAGCAGCGAAAACGGCATCATCCGCGCCGGTGCGCACCTGCGGCTGCCCGACCTGACCAGCCGCACCGTCGAACTCGGTCTCGGCGGGCTGGCCCGGCTGGCCGGCATCCCCGGCACCCTCGGCGGCGCGCTCCGGATGAACGCCGGTGCCAACGGCGTCTCGATCGGCGATTTCATCGTCAAAGTCAGCGGCTTCGACTTCCGCGGCAATCCGTGGAGCGCCGGCCACGATGAAATCGAGTGGCGCTACCGCGGCAGCTCCATTCCCGACGACGTCGTGATCACCGGTGCGGAGCTGAAACTGCCCGCCGCCGACCGCGAAACCGAAATCGCCGCGCTCCGCTCCGAAGTCGAGGCGCGGCGCAAACGCGAACCCGCCGGCCGCAGCGCGGGCTGCACCTTCCGCAACGTCTCCGAATTTGAACCGGCGGGCAGACTGATCGACCAGTGCCGCCTGAAGAATTACCGGATCGGCGGCGTCGCGGTCAGCGCCGAACACGCCAACTTCATCGTGAACCTCGATTCCGGCAGGGAATCCGACTATGTGGAGCTGGTCCGCCATTTGCGCTGCGCCGTCGCGGAAAAGCACGGCTTCTACCTGCGTCCCGAAGTGAAATTCCTGAACCCGGACGCACTGCCCAAAGTGATGGCCGCCGTCGAGGCCCCGAAAATCAACCTCCTGCTCGGCGGCGCCAGCAACGAACGTGAAATTTCGCTGAAATCCGGCAGTGCGGTCGCGCAGGCCCTGCGCAACGGCGGCTTCGACGTGACGGTCACGGATGTGACCGAATGCCGCCTCCTCCCGGAGATGCGCGAAGCCGACGTGGTCTACCCGGTGCTGCACGGCGGCTTCGGCGAGGACGGCCGCATCCAGAAGGTGATGGAGGAAGCCGGCCTGCGTTTCGTCGGCTCCGGCAGCGCCGCCAGTCTGCTGACCATGGACAAAATCGCCACCAAGCGGCTGCTCGACCGGCTCGGCATCCCGACCGCGAAGTGGAGCGTCGTGACCCGCGACCGCCGGGAGTTGCCGCAGAACCTGAAACTGCCGCTGATCCTCAAGGTCCCGATGGAAGGTTCGACCTTCGGCATCGTGAAGGTCGAACGCGCCGAAGAGTGGGACGCCGCTCTGGAAAAAGAGTTCGCGATGGCCGGCGAGCTGCTGGTCGAGGAGTACATCGACGGCATCGAGATCACCGTCCCGATCGTGAACGGCGAAGTGCTCCCGGCGATCGAGATCAAAAGCCCCCACGGCTTCTACGACTACGACGCCAAATACGTCTACAAGGACGGGCACACCGAATACTTCTGCCCGGCCCGCTCCCTCTCCGCGGAACAGGTCGCCGACGCCTCCCGGCAGGCGGTCAAGTTCTATCTGGGCGCGGGCTGCCGCGACATCCTGCGGGTGGATTTCATCGTCGGCAAAGACGGCGTGCCCTATATGCTGGAGGGAAACTCCATCCCCGGCTGCACCGCCACCAGTCTTGTGCCGAAAGCGGCTAAAGTTTCCGGCATCTCCTTTGAGAAGATGACCGCCACGCTGGTTTATGCAGCGATGCGCCGCCACGAACCCCGGCCGGAACCGGAAAACGCGGCGGCTCCGGCTTCCCCCGCACCGGCCCGGCTTGCGAACAAGCCCAATCCGCTGCTGGTGAAGCTCTGCCACTTATTGTTCCGGCTGGCGCTGGTCCTCTGCGCGGTGCCGCTGATCGTCAGCGGCATTCAGGCGATGCGGGCGGGCTATACCGGCTGGCCGCTGCTGGTGTCGGGACTTTTCGTGCTCTGCGCCGAATTTCTGTTCAAATGGTTTGACCGATTGGAGAAAATGAAATGAAGAACTCCCTCAAACTGTTCGTTGCGGCGGCAGCCGCGCTGTTTTGCATCTTCTCCGCCCCGGGCGCGACGCTGGAGACCGGAGCGGAGGTTCCCGAACTGGACCTGCGGGCGTGGCTCTCCGGCAAGCCGGTCAACCTCGCCGACCTGAAAGGCAAAAAGCACGCGGTTCTGTTCTTCTGGACCATCGGCCAGCGCAGTCTGGATGTGTTTCCACGCATCATCGCCACCGCGAACAAGTTCGGGGAAAAGGAGCTGCAGTTCATCGGCATCGCGCCCGACTCCCCGGAGGCGGTCGACAAATTCATCAGGAACCAGCCCCTGCCCTTCCCGGTCGCCGCCGACAACATCCTCAAAACGCTCTACACCTATATGCGCCCCAACGACCAGGTGCCGCTGGCGGCGGTGATCGACAAATCAGGCAAGCTGCTCTGGCGCGGCCGCCCGGAATATCTCGACGAGGTGCTCCCGGAAATCCTCTCCGGCAAATACGACCTGAAGGGCAATATCGAGCGCGAGAAGTTCTCCCAGGCGGTGATGAGCGCGATGAAGATCAAGGACTATCCGACCGTGCGCAAGCTGGTCGACGCCGAGCTGGAAAAACATCCGGATAATCTTGAACTGCTGACCCTCAAAATCAATCTGGCCGGCACTTTGATGAACGACATCGACACCGCCGAAAAGACCGCCGAAGCGGGCCTGAAACAGCTTCCCCGCAACCTGAAGCTTTATGAGCAGCTGATCCGCGCATTGCACCAGGCGGGGGCGGACACCCGGCTGCCCGTCTGGTTCGACCGTCTGGTCGCCGACTTCGGAGACCAGCCGGCGGTGCTGATCCGCTTCGCCCGGCAGGAACTCAGCCAGCCGGTCGGCAAGCTGCGCGTGGAAAACGCCTACAAGCTGACCCATGCCGCCTACAACGCACCGAAGTTCGCCGACGACCGCCAGAAGGGGCTGATCGCGCGCGAATACGCCGGAGTGCTTTATTACTGCGGCCGCCCGGACAAGGCGCTGGAGGTCGCCAAGGTTTCGATGCAGCTCCTGAAGAACTCCCCGAATCCCAAAGAGTACGAGACCGCCAAAGATCTCGTGGTCTACTACAACACCGTCCTGCGGATGTCCAAAGCCATCCGTTGACGAAAGGCCCCGTCCCGGATCGCAATTTGAGTGCGCAGATTCGTCTTCGCACTCTTTTTATATTCTTCATCCCGGATTGCAGGCATGCGGCGGATGTATGATTTTCCGCAAAAATTATGCACAGTTATTGTTTTAACTGTGCATTTCCGGTATAATTATTCACAAGGCGGCACAATTTTGGAAAGAGCGTATGAAACTTGAACCGCAAATCGAAGAACTGTACCGGATGCTGGACCGGGAGCTTGACAACTTCCCCTCCGGCACGAAGTTCTATTCGGTCCGAAAACTGATGGATAAGTTCAAATGCCACCGCGGTGTGCTGGACCGCACGCTTGAGCGGCTGGAAGCGGACCGGCTGATCGAACGGGTTCCGCAGGTCGGAATCTTCAGCAGCGTGACCCGCCGCCCCAATGCCTATAAAGTGCTTCTGGCAGTGCTGGACTGGCCGAGCGAAGTGACCCTCGAATGGAACCGCATGGCCGGCGTCTACACGGAAACGCATCACGGCTGGCAACTGTGTAAGACCATGCTGGTGCCGGACAGCGACACGATTGCCTCGCTCAACACCGACGGCTTCGATGCCGCGATCATCCGCACGCCGCGCGCCGACATTTCCACGGATGAAATGAAATGGCTCGCCTCCCTTTCGATTCCGGTCGTCCTGCTGAATGCCGACACCGGCAGCTTCCCGGTCAGCAACGTCAGGTCGGCCGATGCGGGGGGAGCCATCCTCGCGTGCCACCATCTCTACCAATGCGGCCACCGGCAGATCGCGATCGTGCAGAGCGAGCCGCATTCGCTTCCGACGGACAAGCAGGCCGTTTCATTCGACTACCTCTCAAAGCTGCTCGGCATCAGGCTGATCAAGATCGACTGCATGACCGCCAGCGGCGAGTACGCCCAGTACAAGGCGTATCTCGGCATGAAGCAGTATCTCGAAGAACATGACGGCGCCGCCGGGTTCACCGCGGTCTACGCGATCACCGCCGAAGGCGTTCCGGGCATCATGACGGCGCTGCGCGAGTTCGGCTACGAACTGCCGCGCGACATCAGCATCATGGCGCACTCGACCGAGCAGATCGGCAAGTTCTACCATCCCGCCCTGACCGCCGTCTGCGCCGACCTCGGCGCGGAGGTCGAAGCCGCGTTCACCGGGATCGCCGCGATCCTGAAGAAGAAGATCGCCAATTTCAAGGCCGAAATACCAATGAAGCTCATAGAACGGGACTCCGTAAGAACACTAACTCCCAATGAAAGGATATAACCGTATGAAAAGCAAGAATTTTACGCTGATCGAGCTGCTCGTCGTGATCGCAATCATTGCGATTCTCGCCTCCATGCTGCTGCCCACGCTGAACAAGGCCAGAGACAAGGCGCAGTCGACCGCCTGCGTCAACAACCTCAAACAGATCAGTACCGCAATCATGCTTTACGGCAATGGCGAATGGTTCCCGCCGCGTTCGGGAGCGACCAACGCCGACCAGAGCACGCCGAACTCCTGGGAGCAATTCGTCGTATCCACGCTCGGCGGCGACGGCGCGCACGCCAACCGCTGGAACCTCGTTGCGAAATACCTGACCTGCCCCACGGATAAAAACGCCCTTGTCGGCAGCAAGAAGACCCGGCTCAGTTACGCTTTCAACGCAGGAAGCCAAAGCGACGGCAAAGTCCCCTATGCAAACGATACGAGCAGGTCCCTCGCCGCCAATCAGGCGTTCCGGATGGACCGGGTCAAGCCGTTTTACTCCAACTACAAAACCAACCGGAACGATATCGTACTGCTGGCGGACCGCATCGTCCCGCACACGGACGACGGCCGTGACGCCAATCAGTACGGCGGCGGCCAGTCCGTCCCGTACTGGGGATTCAAATTCGAGTACGGCCATCCGGACGGCGGCCGGAACGCGCTTTTCTACGGCATGTACGTCAAGAAGCTCAATCCTCCCCTTTTCATATCCAGCAATGCCGACTCGCTGCTGGCTCCCATAGCGCATTGGGGACTGTGATCCATTCAGGTTAATTCGAGGCAACCATGCACTATTTGAAGAGATTCCTCCTTTTCGCCGCCGTGTGTACGGCCGGCGTTCTCTGGGCCGCGCGCGTCTCCCTCGACAGCGGCACCCTGATCGTCCCGGAACCGGGCGGCAGCGCCCGACTGGATTGCCGCGCCCGGAGCGGGGAAATCACGTTCCCGTTCAATCCCGCGAAGCCGGGCTATGCCGAAATCGTACTGCCGCGCCCGCTGCCGCTCGGCATTTTCCGCTCGGCGCGCATCGCGGCGAAGGTCCGCGTCCCCGCCGGTTCCCCGGTCCGGCGCATGTCGCTGCGGCTGCTCGACCGCAACCGCGAGGTATTCCAGTATGTGAGCCAAGCCGATTTCGCCAGAGGCGGCGAATTTGAAGTGGTCTGGCAGGTGAAGCCGGAGCAATTCCAGCTCTGCTGGGGCGGAGACGCCAACCGCGTTTTCGACATGCCGGGCAGCGTGCTGGGGTTCGCCTTTGATTTCGCCGGGGGCGCACCGGCCTCAAGTCTGACGCTCCTCGCACTTGATATCGACACCGAAGCGCCGCCCGTGCGGGAACTGCCGGGCGACAAGGCGCTTCTGCCGCTGTACCGTTTCGACCGGGATGAACTGTTCCGGCAGCGCGGCGGTCAGGGGCTGATCGTGCAGCAGCCGGACGGCGTGCTGCTCAAAGACATCAAAGGCGAATTCATAATCACCGAGCGCAGGAACGAACTGCTGCCTCTGCGCGGCAGGCCTGCCGCCCTGACCCTCGACGCCGAAGTGCGTCAGGGCGAACTGACCGCATTCGCCATTTTGCGTGACGCCAAAGGTGTGCCGTTCACCACCCCGGAACTCCGCCTGCAGCGGGAGGGGGCGCCGCTGCAATTCGATCTCGGCGCAATTCTGGAAGAAGCGGTGCTGCCGGTCAAAATGGACAATATCTTCTTTCGCAATTCAGCCGCCGCAAACGGGGAAGTGCTGTTGAAGAGCGCCGCGCTCCGAACCGTCCTGCCCGCGGCCGAAGCGCTGGAGCTTGAGGTCGAAACCGGCACGCCGGTCCATGTGCTCCGCAAGGGCGGCGAAGCGGCGCTGGCCCTCCGCTTCACCAACCGTTCCGAAAAAGCGGGAAATTTCGCGATCGACATCGTTTACGCGCATTTCGACGGGACCCGGCTGACGGAGAGCCGTTCCGCCGCGCTTGCGCCGGGGCAGTCGGTCACGTTCAAGCCGGCAAAACAGCCCGACCGCCTCGGCCACTGGCAGGTCACCGCGACCGTGCGGGAAGCCGGTGCGCCGGATCGGCCTGTGACGCACTCGCGGTCGTTTGCCCTGCTGGAACCGGCCGGCCCCACTGAGGGACGTGCGCCCGGTTTTCTCTTCAGCATCTGCACGCATTCGGAGTGGTGGAGTCCGGGGGCGCAGGACAAGGAAGTGCTCGCCGCCGCGCTGTGCGGCGCGAAAGTGATCCGCGACTCCGTCGACTGGCACACCCTCCAGCCCGCGGCAGACCGCTGGAACTTCGCCCCGATGGATTCCCTGGTCGACTCCTACGGCAAGATGGGCATGGAGCTTCAGGCGATGCTCGCCTTTACCGCGCGCTGGGCGGCGGCGGAGCAGCTCCGCAACGCTCCGGACTGGCTGGAATGGTCGCGCTCCAAGCCCGATTCCGCCGCATGGCGCAACTACGCAGCGACCGTGTTCGCCCGCTACAAGGGCAAAATCCGCTTCTGGGAGGTCTGGAACGAACCCGACCTGACCGGTTTCAACCGGATGAGCCCGGACGAATACGTCGAACTCCAGAAAATCGCGTTTGAAGAGGCGCGCAAGGTCTCTCCCGAACTCAAGCTGCTGACCGGCGGCTACGCCACGCTGACCCCGCATCCGGGGCTGAAATCCCCGACCTTCCAGCGGGACAACCTGATCGCGGCCAGAGGGCTGTACGACATTCACGCCTACCATGAGCACGGCAGTTTTCCGGCTTACGTCCGGCTGCTCGACGAGCAGTTCCTGCCGATGCGCGCCGCGGCCAAAGTCACCGCGCCCTGGTATGCGAACGAAACGGCGATCCACTCCCTCGGCGGCACCGAACGCAACCAGGCGCTGACGCTGTTCAAAAAACTGCTGTTCGCGTGGAGCCGGGGAGCGATCGGCTACACCTGGTACGACCTGCGCAACGACGGCTTCGACCCGAAAAACGCGGAGCACAATTACGGGATGCTGGATCATGAGTTCTATCCGAAGCCGGTCTACTCCGTCTACAACATGCTCGCCGGGACCTTCCGCAACGCGCGGTTCCGCCGCGAACTTCAAGTTGGAAGCGGCAGTTACATGTTTGAATTCTCCGCGCCGGAGGGCATTCTGATCCCCGCGTGGAACGAGGCCGGCGACGGCGCGACCTGCACTCTGCCGATCCTCAGCGACGCCGCCTCCGCCGCCGTGATCGACCCGATGGGCAACTCCGTCGAAATTCCGGTCGCGGACGGAATGGCGCTGTTCGAATTCGGCAGGACGCCCGCCACACTGCTGTTGCGCAACGCCACCCATGCGAAGCCCGGCCGAGAACTGCTCGCAGTAACCTCCGGCGGTTTCGCGGTGCCGGGAAAGACCTTCCCGGTCCGGCTGTCGCTGCGCAACCCGCAGAATATCGACCGCATCTTCGTGCTGAAGCCGGAATCCCTGCCGGAAGGCTTCTCCGCCGACCGCGCCGAAAAACGGGTCGCGGTCAAGGCGAACGGCGAAAGCGCCGCGGAATTTCTGCTGACCGTGCCGCCGCGCCCCCGCGACGGAGCCCTCCTGAAACTCTCGTATGCGCTCGACGGCACGCCGTGGCAGGGTGAGGTGACTTTGCCGATACGCACCGCGCAACTGATTCCGGCGCGGAAAACCGGTCCTGACTTCCGGCTCGACAACCGCAGCCAACTCCATTCGCTGACCGGAGCGGACCCGGCGCTGCTGCACCGGCTCTGGTCCGGCCCGGAGGATTTGAGCGCCGCAATCACCCTTGAGCGGGCCGGCGGGAATTTCGTGCTGAAAGCCGCCGTCACCGACGACCGCCACGCCCAGCCCTTCCCGGCGGCGGAGGCATGGAAAGGCGACTCGGTGCAGTTCGCGCTCCAGCTCCCCGGGCAGAACGGCTTCTGGGAACTCTGCCTGTCGCTCTCCGACTCCGGCAAAGCGGAGCTGACCATCCCGCGGGCGCCGCGCGGCTACGATCCGAACCGGACCGCCGCCTCCGGAACCTGCCGGATCGTCCGGGAAGGGACGGAAACCCGCTATGAACTCCGCCTGCCCGACCGGGCGCTCGGCCTGACGCCGCAGCTCTACCGGCAGGGGTTCCGGTTCAATTTGCTGGTCAACGACAACGACGGCGAAGGCCGGGACGGCTGGCTCCAGCTCGCCCCGGGCATCGGCGACGAAAAAGATCCCGGCAAATTCCCGGTCATCCTTTTCGAGTGACCTCCGGCGCATTTCACGGAAGATTCAAAAAAACACCGGCGCCGTTTCGGAACGAATACAACTGTTCCGAAGCGGCGCGGTTCGTTTCCAGAAAATCCCGGTACGGCGTATCGGTGATATCCACGAGCCCGAATCCATAATTTTCTCCGTCCCAGCGGCCGGTCAGCACCTGATCAGTGAATCTGAAATGATGAATCCCGACGATCTGCGGATGTGAGAAAGCACTTTCGAGCTGTCTTGCCAACGCCCGGTTTCGCGCCCCCGGTTCCACGCCGGGGTTGGTGATGCTGCCGAATGTGCCGCGCGTGCCGTGGCCGACTGTGGACTCCGTGATCAACACCGGGACATCCGGCAGGCCGTTGGGTTTGAAACGTTCGAATCCAAGCGGATAAAGGTTGTAGGAAACCACGTCGCAATACCGGGCGGAGAGCCGGTTGATCCACGCCTGAAAATAGTCGTCGTTCATCAGCCGCGTGCCGAGATAAAGCGTATCGGGCGAATGACGTTTGACCGCTTCCTTCGACATCGCCAGAAGCCGCTCGACAAAAGCGATGCTGAACTGCCGCAGGTCGGCTTCGGCCCCCCTGCCCTCCACGGGACGCAAAGCTTCCCATGAGGCGAAGTCACTGCCCCACTGCCGGTTCAGAACCTCGATCGTGCGGTATTTTTCCTGAAGTTCCGCGAGGAATTTCTTTCTGGCCGGTTGTTCCGGGGCGCTTTTCAATACCCGCCGGGCAATGGCGGTGTTGTCGCCGAACCGAAATTCATTGCCGAGAAATACGCCGATGCACATGGGGTCGCCGATCACAAAGGCATAATCGGCCTTGAACAGATTCTCCATCCCCCGTTCAAACTCAACGGAGTAGACATCCGGAATACCATCGAGCGACGGACACTTCGGGAACGGCAGGTTCAGCGTATAGGGAAGCCGCGCATTCCTGTAAAAACGCATATCGCTCCAATTTCCCACCGTGTTGAAGCCCCAGGAATCAAGCCGGCGATACTGGATATCCGGCCAGGAATCCAGCTCTTTCGCATATTTCTTTCCGATGTTTTCCAGATAGATATGGCTTCCGTCGGTTCCAAGTTCATCGGGAGCTTCAAAACATCTCTCCCGGCCCCGCTTGTCGATAAATCCCCACGGCGCCACATCATTGACGCCCCGCGAAAAGAAAAGACATCCTTCCGGATCGACGAAATACCATTTGCCGCGGTATTTTTCCACCCGGAAAAAACCGGTGGATTTCAGCCGCGGCCCGTCGGCCCACCCGCCGTAACGGTTCCACGCTGCGATACGAGGTTTCAGCGTGGCAAGCTCGTCTTTTTGCAAATTTCTCAAATCGTTATCCGACTTCACCTTTTCCGGCCAATCAGCGTGCATATTCTGCCCATAGCGGTCGATGAAAGGGAAAAATTCCGCTTCCGTCAACTGACGCGGGCGCTCTCCGATCAGACGGATGTTGGAGAGGCGGTATTTGCAGTAAAGCGGGAATGAACTGATCAGTTGCAGCGTCTTCAGTTTCGAGGTATCGACATTCCGGCCGCCCGTAAAGCCCTGCGGCATGAACGACGCCTGAAACAACGGCGAAAAACCGGCGCCGGTTCCGTGGTTCAACCGGTAGCGGAATGTCCGCTTTTCACCGGGACGCAGGATTGCGGTGCCGAGATACCCCCCGGACCACATTTCGGCGTTGAATTCAATTTCGCACTGCCGGTTCCGGCTGAGATTCTCCACGTCGAAAGAAATTTCGCGAAAGCGCGAGAGATCCCAACTGGCCCCTTTTTTCGGTTTGAGAACGATATGCGGCCACGGTTCTCCGGTGCGGAATTCCACGATCGCAGCCCCTTCTCCGGCGGGACGCACGGTAATTTCGTTTTCGTTGGATCGGACGATATTTCGATTGTCCCACGCCAGCGGCATTTCTGCCGCAAGCGGGAAGGACAGCAACAGCAAAAGCATTATTCCCAGTCGCATTTGAATTCTCCCTTCAGCCGGTACTGGATCATATTCGCCCCGATTTTCCGCATCATCGCGGTCAATTCCCAGTAGGGGGTGTCGGTGACATCCACCATGCCGATCGCGAAATTCTCACCGTCCCAACGGCCGGTGACCGGCGAATCGCGATAACAGAAGAAATGAGTGCCGACGATCTGCGGATGGAGCAACGCCCCCTGCAGCAGCCGCAGATAAGCCTGCGCCCGATCCTGCTGCGTGACTCCGGCCGGCCGGAGATCCGCGTTGAACATGCCCCGGTCGAGCACTCCCACATGGAACTCGGAGATCAGAATCGGCTTGTCCTCCGGCAGCCCCTCTTTGCGCAGGCCGTCGAAACTCCAGGTGTAGGTGTTGGTCGACACCACGTCGGCATATCGGGAGGCCGCCTCGAAAAGCTCAGGCATGTTCGTGAGATGAATGCGCGAACCGAAATAAATCGCATTCGGCGAGAACTCCTTGACCACATCGCGGCAAGTCGAATAAAAAACCTCGAAAATCCGTTTGTTGAATGAAAGAAAGTCCTCAAACGAGCGTTCCGCATCCGGCAACGCGACAGTGTCCAAAATCTCCTGCCAATCAGCGTAATTGCTCCCCCACTTATCATTCAGAACATCAATGGAAATATATTTGCGCTTCAGCTCTTTTATGAATTCCCGCTTGGCCGGTTGAGTTGCCGGTGAAGCGAAGGCGCTGCGGGCCGCCGCGGTACGGTCGTTTCCCCAATAAATTTCATTGGTGATGAAAATGCCGATCAGCATCGGATCCTTCCGGGCGAAAGCGAACTCCGGCCGGGCCGCCGCGCTCCGCATCGAAGCGGCAAATTCCGTGGAAAAGACATCGAATATTCCGCCTTCAAGCCCTTTGACTCCGGCAGTCCGGGGACACTTCGGATACGGCAGTTCCATCGCATAGGGAGTCCCGCCGCCACGCATGAATTCCAAATCGGCCCAGTTGCCGATCGTATTGAGTCCCCACTCCTCCAGCCGCCGGGTAACGAAACCGGGATAAACCTTCTCCAGCTCCGGCCCGAATTTCCGCCGCAGATTATCGCGGGAGAAGTTGTGATTCGGCCCGGAAGCCGCCAACTCCGGCGGGAACCAGTTTTGCGCTTTCCGCTCCGCCCGGATGTCATACCGGATGGTGCAGACACCGTGTGAAAAGAACAGACATCCCTCTGGATCGACCAGATACCATTTGCCTTCATATTTGGCCGGATAGAAATACCCTTTCGCCTCCAGTTTCGGGCCGTTCGCCCAGCCGCCGAAGCGGTTCCAACCGGCAATCCTGCCTTTGCGGCCGGCCGTTTCTTTGTCAAGCGCCTTCTTGAAATCCGCATCTTCGTGAATCTTGTCCGGCCAGTCGTCGTGCCTATACTGTCCGTACCGGTCCACGAACGGGAAGAACGTTTCCGGCGATCCGACCGCTGCCGGATACGGGCGCTTCGGCTTCACCAGCCTGACCGAATGAATCCGGTATCGCCACGCCCGGTTGCGGGAGTAAATTTTGACGCTGTGCCCCCATAAAGTAATCGCCTCGACCCGGCGGCCATCGACGTTCTTCGGTCCCGGCACGCCCGGCGGAGTCGCCAGCATCCAGTCGACCTTCACCGGCGAAAATTCATCGGCCTGCGGATAGTACAGCTTCAGGGTTCCCCGCTCGCCGGGATTCAGGGCGAAACCGCTGTTATTGGCCGTCTGCCGGTCATTCACCCGCGGATTGTTGACCCGCACGGAGAGCATCAATTGCTGGTTCCGGTCCAAATTTTCAATATCGGCGTGCAGTTCCTCATACGCGGAAATATCCCAATATTTCCGTTCCTTCGGTGGAAGCAGCGCAATTCCCGGATTATCGAGGAAAGGGTCCGCCACCGTCACGTCGATCACGGTGTTTTCACCGACCTTGCGTTTTTCCACTTTGATCTTCCCCGTTTCAACCGGCTGCGGCGTAACCCAGTACGGAGCCGTAAAATCAACCGGAATGATCCGGGAGCAATCGTATCGGTCGAAATCGACCAGCATTTCACCGGCGGCGCAGGCCCCCGCCGCAATGCAGGCAGCCGCCGTAGTGAGGGAAAAAACATTCATTCTAAAATTTCCTTTTATTATCACTTAATTCCAAGGCTCCCACCCCAGAGCATTCAGGGATTCTGATGCGATCTGAGTAAATTCTTCCTGTCGCAGCTCGTTATTCCCCCAGCTCCCGACATGTCCATCCGCGAAACTCAGATTGGCTTTGCCGCCGTGAGCAAGCCAGACTGCGGCAGATTCGCCAAGGTTATGTTGCGGACTGAACTGAAAGACGGCAATACCGCGACGGTTATTTCCCGGCGAACGTATTTCCGCACTGTCCGCCAGGATATAAGTGGAAGACGGCTGTTTCATTCTGCCGAGAGAAAAAAACGGATCGTCGTTCACTTTGAACGCATAATCGCCGCGAACCGGCTTCTGCTTATGATACAAACTGTTCGGCCCACCGCTCCAGGCCCATCCATGAAGCGGATTGTACATCGCATAGCACCCCCATGACCACCCGGTTGCATAACCCACCTCATACGGTTCATACTTAATCTGTGACGGACAATGCAGAATTTTACGGTCAACCAGCTTATGATAACCGGCAAGCAAATATGCATAAGGCATATAACCGGGATTATTATCCTCCAGATTTACCGTATTAATTGCCGGTCCGGGAAAAACGCCCTTGTACAAGTCGGCATACAGGATCAGCCCTTTCTGCATCTGGTTCAACTGCGAAACACATTTGGCTTTCATTGCGCTGTTCCGCGCCTTGCCGAGCACCGGCAGCAGCATACCGGCCAGGATTGCGATGATCGCAATAACTACCAGCAACTCAATCAATGTGAATTTTCTCATTGTTCTTTCCTTTCCTTACTTTAACTTCCGGAGAAGTGATTCACGATAAAGAGCGTAAGTTTCATAAAGAGTCACGGCACGTTCCCCCCCAACCCGGGCCGGATGATCCGGATGGCACATCAAACCGGGATACTGATAGATGATCTGCTTGTCCACAAACGGCGCGGTCAGTTCCAACTGGGCGACAACCCGTGAAAGTTCGGTCGGCAAAAGTTCCCGTTTGTGATTGAATTCCCAGATTTCCAGATCGTTCCATAATGCAGTCCTGCCGCGTTCTCTCCGGTAAAAATTCCAGAGTTCCGCCGGGGTCGGTTCATTTGCAACCCAGCCGTCATGAGCAAATTTCGCCATTTCATACAGTACCGGCAATCGGTGAAGACTCTGGTAGCGTCCGGCACGGGCGTGCCGCCCGAAAATATCCGGTTCAACCCCCAGGCCGACGGTATCCTGATAAGCACAGATATCCACATCAATATCCGCCAGGACAGCGGCGCAGATACCGCGGTCGATATTCGGAGCGATCATGAAAGGCGCATCCGCCACACGGCGAATTTCCGGAACGATCCGTTTCAGGCAATCCCGGCCCGAAACGGAACCCGGCGGGTATTCCCACGCCCAATACCAGCCGCCGAAACCGCGCCGGCCGCCATAACGTTCCATCAGTTCGCATGCAGTCGCCGTACCGAGCGCGACCGCCTCGGCCGTTTCACGGTATGGATCGGGTCCGTGGATCGGACAGATGCCGTGCAGCACGGTCATGCCGAGCAACTCCGCCTCATCGACAATCTCATCATACAAAAACGGTTTCTTCCTCATCCACCCCGGAACCGGATAACGGCGGCTCGGATAATAGGCCCGCATATCCCTGCATCCCCCACGACCGTCGAGGCTCTGCTGAATCACCAGCGTATCAATGCCGATCGCGGCCATATCGCGCAACATCTGCCGCCATTCATCCGGAGTCATGGCGCGCAACTGCTGCTGAAAGCGGGCGCCTTCCGTATCATCCCAATGGTCGAGCTGCAGAAACGTACCGGTAATCAGATGGGTGTCATTCGGATGAAAATCAGACATATCTTTCCTCTCGGTTCCATTATTTCTCTGGAAATAATTCTAAAAGTGATTCACTGAATAATTTCATTCCACGTTTATCGGGATGATTGACATTATTCTGCATCAAAGTATTGTATGGAATGCCACGCCGCCAGAGTCTTCCGTAACGTAATGATGCATCTGCAATTGCAATGTTGTTTGCCGCAGCAAATTTCCGTAAAAACGCTACATATCTACGCGGATCCCGGTCAATATTGCGTTGCGATTTCAACCCCATCCAATCCGGACGAATGTAATGCGGTGTAAGAAGAATCAACTCGGCGCCGATTCTTTTCAGATCTCGATATGCCCGTCCATAATTCGCCTCCAATTCTTCCTGCGGAAGGAAAGCATCATTGACAAATTCCATTATAACTAGATCAGGAGATTCATCAAGCACCCGTTTCTGATAGTTGAAGAAGTCGCCAGATGGCGCGGTAAAATAGCTGCGCGTAGAAGCTCCTCCCCAACCGACAGTCACCAATTCAATATTTTTCGTTGCGAAACGTTTGCTTAATCCGGCGACAAAAACTTCCTGCCATCTCCACGACGGGTCCGCCAAAAAACTTCCGTCGGTAACGCTGTCCCCCCAGGCAAGAACCTTCACTGCTTTCCCGCTGCGTAATTTCTCCAACGTCTTCGGCAGTAAGGCTGCAGCCGTTTCCCCCAACTTCGCATTCTCCGGATATGCAGTTTCCAGAACAGGGAAAAGCATTTCTTCCGTTAACTGTTTCGGACGCCCACAAAGATAAATATTCCCGACGCGTACTTCCCCCGCTTCAAGTTCAGGCGGCAGCGGCACTGCCATATGCGGCTTTCCACAGCGGATCGACAGCTTTCCTGCTGTATTGCAAATAACCGAATCAAGTCGCTGCGGCGAATATCGGTAGCTGATCAGCACAGTGGCGTTCGGTGGAATTCTCCCCTCCTTCAACCGTCCAAATGATCCCCATTCGCTATTGCCATCATAATCACGCCCCGCCTCATAAAGTACGCCATCTTCCGATTCAATTCGTACTGATTCTGGCTCAAGAGCTCCCGCCGAGCTGCATTCCTGAGCATGTAATTGGCGCAGACGAACTCCTTTTCCCCAACCGCCCCATCCCTCAGGAGTATAATCGGGAAATTTCTCGTAACGTTCACGTGTTACACTTATATAATCAGGTTTTTTCACCTCCAGAGTCCATGTTTTCCCACCTGATTCCGTCACCATCACGTTCCACGGCTCCCCCTCAACACACTTCATCATTACCGGTTCCCATGCAATCAGCGTATAACCAGCCGCAACCATGATCAATGTTACTATTCGTTTCATTCCCAATTTCCTTTCCTGATACAATAACAGGGCTTTTTCCAACTATTTATATCAATGGCTTTCCCAAGGAACCCCAATCCGTATTACGGAAACATGATCAATGCGGGGGACTGCAGCAGCATGGTTCCGGGCAGCTCCGGGCGTTTCAGGCGGCGGAGCAGCGCTTCCAGCGCAAACTCCGCCATCTGCGGCAGATTCAGGTCGATCATCACCGGGCGCGGCGAAAACGAATACAGCAGAGGCGAATTGTCGCATACCACCAGTCCGCTGTTGCCGTACTTCGACATCAGCTCAAGACTGTCCAGCGCACAGCAGAGCTTCAGGCCGCAAAACGCGTTGAAAGCGAAAAATCCGATCCGGTCGCTGCCGGCGGCAAGGTACGTTTTGAGCATCGGCAGGAAATCCCCGCCGTTCTTGTGGAACGGCAACGCTTCAACCTCGATATTCCGCTCCCGCATCGCCTCCAGGAAACCGGTGATACGCGGATGGTCTGGAATCGCAACCATCTCCCGGCACCACACGATCGCCGCCCGCTCAATTCCGGTTTTGCACAGGTGGTCCACGGCCAGCCGCACGACCAGCGAATCATTCGTGGTAACCCGGTCCTGCCCCTCACGCATCGGCTCCCAGCCGAACACCTGCGCGGCGGGAATATCCGGCGGCAGCACGAAATCCTCCGGATCGTTGTAAAACAGAATCCCCCGGTAATCCTTCACGATCGACGGATCGGCCATCAGCTCCTGACAGCTGATGTATCTGTATTCGATCCGGCGTTCGTTCAGCATCAGGAAAAGTGCGGGCATGATCCCCTCACGCACCGGATCCGGCTCGCCGGGAAACTCATAATAGAGCACCAGCAGCGGACCGTTTTCCCCATCTTCCGCCGTTTCTTTCGGCAGGGCCCTGCGCCTGTAGGTGCGCGGTTTGAAGCCGCTCTCCTCGGCCAGCCGGCAGATCCGCTCGCGCATCTTTTCCGACAGCAACGGCGAATTGCGCAGCGCCATCGACACGGTTGCCGCCGTCACCCCCGCCCGCTCGGCAAGGTCATCCAGATTCCGGACTTTTCTCGTTGAAGCCATCACATGATACTCCTTTTGTGCTTTCACGGTATATTATGACATAAATCGCCCCGAATGTCAACAACCTTCTTAAATATTTTAAGAAATTAATCTTAAATAATCTTAAAAAAATCTTCTTTCAGCCCGCCATCCGTTCCCCGCCTGAGTGGGAAAATACCATGCACGACACCCTCGCCGGCGCCTTCAGCAGCAACGGACATTCCTCAGCGCCCGGCACCCGGCGGCGGCATCTTGCCGCCGCCGGGTGCGCACGCCAATGCCCCTCCGGGGGGTGTGCGGGCGGCAAGCACAGGCAAGGCATCGGGCGGTCTGCAACCCCATTTACGCAGCGCACAAATAAGGCCGCAATGCCATTTACGCGGCGCACAACAAGCGCGGGCGGCAAGGTGCCGCTGCCGGGTGCGCACGCCAATGCCCCTCCGGGGGGCGTACGGGCGGCAAGCACAGGCAACGCATCGGGCGGTCTGCAGAACTACTTACACGACGCACAAATAAAGCCGCAATACCATTTACTCGACATATAAGTAAGGCTACGTCGCCTTTTACGCGGCGCACAACAAGCGCGGTCAGCGCCGCGAACGCATGTGAGGGAATTACTTGCCTCCGGCAAGTAACGAGGAACGGTAGTGACGAAGCCGAACGCAGTGAGCGAAGCCCCTCTGGCGTAGTGAGCGCAACGAACGATGAAGAGTTGACGGGCGCAACCCGGCAAGTAAGCGGCGAAGCCGCGCCCGCGAGCGGAAGTGCCCCGCCACCAGACCGGCCTCCGCCACCGGCGAGGGGGTCCGGGGGACGTGCGCGACGTCCCCCGGAGCCATCCGCAGGCCGAAGGCGCGGCGCTCACTACCCTCCGGGCACCCTGCCTGTGCTTACACTCAAAAATTGTTACCCTCCGGGCAACTTGCCTATTTCTAACGCAATGCAAAGCTGAGTATAAAACTCACGTACGACTTGAAAGCGGAGATAAATCTCCGCACTCCAAGGTCGCCCCCCGTATTACCGGCATTGCGCCCACGGACTTCCACGGACTGGCACGGAAGACACGGATGCTCCAACAGGAGCCGCCCGGCCTTTCCGGCCCACCGCCTGTTTTGCATATAGAACAGGATGTTGGAATCCTACCTTACATTGGGGTAATCCGGCAGCCGGGCGGGATAGCGCCAGCATCCCTGCAGGATGCGCGAAACCGCCTCTTTCATCTGACCATTGCCCGGCATAAATACATTCCGGTACGAAAAGATCACCGTTCCATCCACGTTGAACAGCATTTGATTATACCGCATCTGATCCACCAGTTCGCGCGGCTGCCAGATTCGTTCCGCCCCGACCCGGTAGAGTCCCTGCCCGATAAAAAGCCGCACCCGCGTCCCTTTCACCGCGTCGCTCCACCAGTCCGCCAGCGCCGCATACGCCGCCACCTCGTGCGAAAACGGCCAGTAAAGCTGCGGAATGATATAGTCCACCCACCCTTTTCTGACCCAGCCGCGCGTGTCGGCGTACTGCGCATAATAGGACTGCTTGCCGCCGGTCAGCGAACCATTCGGATTGCTCTTTTTATTGGCCCAGATTCCGAAAGGGCTGACGCCGAACGCCACCTTGCGTCCACTTCTGCGGTTATACGCATCGACCGTTTTCTTCACCGTGTAAATCGCCTTGTCGACATTGCCACGCCGCCAGTCCTCCAGCGAAAGCCTGCCGGGATTGTTCCGCTGAAAAGAGGCGCTGTCGATAGTGCCGATATCGCTGTACAAATAAAAATAGTCGTCAAAATGGATCGCATCGACCGGATAGTTCTCCAGAATTTCCGCAATGGTGTCGGCGATGTGCCTCACCACGCGCGGTTCGCCCGGATTCAGGAAAAGCGAGTAGCGGCCGCTGGCCAGTTTCGACTCCAGCACCAGACCGGGATTCCGCTTTGCAAAGCTCTTGTTGTCCAGCGTCTTCAGGTAAGCGGTCTTCCCGACCTGCGCACCGGCGTTGACCCGGTAGGGATTCAGCCACGCGTGAAATTCCAGTCCCCGTTTATGCGCCTCCGCGACCATAAAGGCGAGCGGATCGAAATTCGGAATCGCCTGCCCCTCTTTGCCGGTCATCCAGCGCGACCACGGATTGTGCTTCGACGGGTAAAAGGCATCGCACATCGGACGGACCTGAAAAAAAATCGCGTTGAATTTCGCCCGCTGCAGATTGTTCACCACCGCAATGAAATCCCGCTTGAAGCCGGCGGCGTCGGTGTGCCTGCCGAAGTCGATGTTTTCAACCGTAGCGACCCAGACGCCGCGCATCTCACGGGCTCGCTGCAAATAAGGCGGCACCGAAACCGTGCGGCGCGTTTCAAATCGACCGCCATAACGAACCGGCCTGCCGGTGGTCGGGTCCTTCAATACCTCATTCGCCCCGCACAGGCCGAAGCCGGTGAACAGAAGCCCGAATACGACCGCCGGCAGAATCCCGGCCCGGAGTTTACGCATCGCTTTTCTTTCCTTCCTTCGGATTCCTGCGGCGGCGCGGGCGCTTCCCGGAACGGCGGCGCCCGGAGCTTCCCGCCGGCCAGAGCCGGGCGGCGGCATCCACGTCGCCGTCCATCACCGCGGTGCGGATCAGCAGCAGTTCGCGGGCATGGGCGTAGGATTTGGTTTCGACCATCCGGTCCAGATTCTCCGGGTCGGCGAAAAGCGCCTGCAGAATCAGCACCCGTAGCGCCGATTCGGTCATGCGGTTCATCATCGTCTGCGGCCGGAACAACCGGTCCAGCACCGAACGGATGCGCGCGGTGGATTCCGGCGACATCTCCCAGAGTTCGCCCGGACCGTGGTCGCATTCAAGTTCGACAAAGGGCAGCGCCAGAGTCGCCATCGCCAGCGAAATGCTGTTGCGGTAGAGCCCCTCCGCAACGCGGCAGTTGCGTTCATTGAGCAGATTCAGCGCGAACATCCCCGCCGGGGTCCCCCACGCCTCCTCCAGCTCCGGCAGGTAATAGGCGAGCAGGCCGTAGTCGTGAAACGCGAGGATGTGTTTGTCGCCGTAACTGGAACTCAGGATTTTCTCCAGCTCCAGCGACAGCCGCGACGGAGCGGCGTGGCGGATCAGCTCAAGACTGTTGAACAGCGCGTTTTCGGTGGCGCAGTCCAGAGCGAAATCGTACTGTCCGACCAGCTTCAGCGCGCGAAGCATCCGCACCGGATCCTCCTCGAAACGCAGCTTCGGATTGCCGATCGCACGGACGATCCCGGCGCGGATATCGCCGATCCCCTGCCCGGTGTAGTCGATCAGCTCGGACCTGACGGGATCGTAAAACAAAGCGTTGACGGTGAAATCGCGCCGCCATGCGTCCTCCTCCGCCGATCCGAATTCATTGTCGGAGAGGATCATGTGTTCCGGCAGGTCCTTCGCCGGCCTGCCGTCCGGGCGCAGCTGCCCCTGCGTCGGCGCCTTGCGGAAGGTGCTCACTTCAAAGAGTTCGCCGCCGTACTGCACGTGGACGAGGCGGAACCGCTTCCCGATGATCCGGGCGATGCGGCGGCCGAAGACGCCGCGCACCTCCTCCGGAGTCGCGGAAGTGGAAATATCGTAGTCTTTCGGCGTGCGGCCGAGCAGCAGGTCGCGGATCGCCCCGCCGACGATATATGCTTCAAAACCGGCGTTCTGAAGCTCGGAAATCAGACTGATGACATGGTTTGCAACCGGTAATTCGTGTTTCATGGCCGTCCTGTTCAGAATTTTCGTTGGATCACGGTGTCGACGCACTCAAGTTCGGGGTCGAGGTACGGGTAGTCGGCGTTGTAGTGCAGCCCGCGGCTTTCATGGCGCATCAGCGAACAGTCGATGATCAGCTCGGCGACGGTCGCGATGTTGCGCAGTTCGACCAGATCGGCGGTCACGCGGAAATCCCAGTAATACTTTTCGATCTCCTTGCGGATCAGCTTGATCCGGTTCTTGGCGCGTTCGAGCCGCTTGTTGGTGCGGTAGATGCCGACGTAGTCCCACATGAAACGGCGGATCTCATCCCAGTTGTGGGCGATCACCACCTGCTCGTCGGAATCGGTCGCGTTGCCGCTCATCCACTTCATCGCGGCCTCGGTGTTGCTCGGCCAGCTCCTCTTGAAAAACTCATACTTCGCGTCGATATCGTCGCTGGAAAATTTCGCGACCACCATCGCTTCGAGCAGGCTGTTGCTGGCGAGGCGGTTCGCGCCGTGCAGCCCGGTGCAGCCGGATTCGCCGACCGCGTAAAGCCCCTGAATGCTGGAGGCGCCGTTCACGTCGGTTTTAATGCCGCCGCACACGAAGTGCGCCGCCGGAACCACCGGGATCAGGTCGTGCGCCATGTTGATGCCCGCTTCGAGGCACTTTTCAAAGATATTCGGGAAGCGGCGGCGCAGCGTCACCTCGTCGAGGTGGCGGATGTCCAGATAGACACACTCCTCGCCGGTGCGCTTCATCTCCGAGTCGATCGCCCGGGCGACCACGTCGCGGGGCGCAAGGGATTTCATCGGATGATATTTCTGCATGAATTCCACCGGCTCCGCACCGCGCGCATCGCGGCATTTCAGCACCGCCCCCTCGCCGCGCAGCGCCTCGCTGATCAGGAAAGAGCGGATGGTCGGATGGTGCAGGATGGTCGGATGGAACTGGATGAACTCCATATTCGCGATCTTCGCCCCGGCCCGGTAGGCCATCGCGACGCCCGAACCGCACGCGACGTCCGGATTGCTGGTGTACAAATAGACTTTGCCCGCTCCGCCGCACGCGATGGTGGTGGAGGGCGCGAGGAAAGTCGCGATGTGGCCGGTTTCAGCATCCAGCACATACGCGCCGAAACAGCGGTTCGACCCGCCGATGTCGAGCCGGGAGCTGACGATCAGGTCGATCGCGACGTGGTACTCGAAAACTTCGATGTTCGGAGTCGCCCGGACCGCCTCGACCACGGTGCGCTCCAGCTCCGCGCCGGTGATGTCCCCGGCATGCAGGATGCGGCGCTTGTGATGGCCGCCCTCACGCCCGAGGTCGTACTCGTCGGAGCCGTCGGTGTGGCCGAGTTCGCCGCGGGTGGTGAATTTCGCGCCGAGCGAAATGATCTCCCGGATCGCGGCGGGGCCGGCTTCGACGATCGCGCGCACCGCGCCGACGTCGCAAAGCCCGGCGCCGGCGGCCAGAGTGTCCTGCACATGCTCGTCGAAGGAGTCCAGCGCATCCATCACGCACGCGACGCCGCCCTGCGCGAGGCGGCTGTTGCACTCGGAGATATCCCGTTTCGTGACCACCGCCACCCGGCGGCCGGTCTTTGCCAGATGCAGCGCGCTGGAAAGCCCCGCCAGTCCGCTGCCGATCACCAGGTGATCGAACTGTAAGGTTTCACTGATTTTCATGATTACACAGCTTTGGTTTGCGAGGCAACTTTCAAAAGCAGGCTCCGCCGTGCGAATTTGTGAAAAAAATCGGGCGAAACCGGCTTTTGAAATTGCCTCTGTTGTAAATGTGTAGTAAATTACACCGAATGCACCGTTATTTCAATTGGATTACGATTCAAATGCCCCAATTACGCAAATTTTTTCTGTCGAAACCGGAAACAGACGGTTCCGAGGCTCCCGACGAATCCTGGCGGATCTCCCGCGCCGGAAAGCTGTTCCGGCTGCTGACCGCCTTTGCCGGAGGCGCGCTCTACGCGGCGGCGCTGCCTCCCTTCAACCTGGAACCCCTCGTTTTCGCCTCCGTCTTTTTGCTCTATCTGGTCGCGGCGGAGTCGCACTGGCGTTTCGCGGCGCTGGCCGGCTGGGTGTGGGGGCTGGGCTGGTCGCTCTTCGCCTACCAGTTCCTGCGGGAGATCGACCCGGCGGTCCCCTATTTGCTTGCACCGATGATCTCGGTGTGGCCGGCGGTCTGGGCGGGGCTGATCCCTTTCCTGAAGCGCAACACCCTCTATCCGCTCGCCGCCGAACTGGGAGGCTTCGAGGAGCGTGAAAAATTCCTGCAAAGTTCCGCCGCCTTCGGCCGGTGGCTCTGTTTTGCGGTCGGTTCGGCCGCGCTGTTCACGCTGCTGGAGTGGACCCGGTCGAGGCTGTTCAACTGGAACGACCTCGCCGTGACCCAGTACCGCAACCTCGCGTTGATCCAGCTGGCCGCGTTCACCGGCAGTTACGGGATCAACTTCCTGATCGCGCTGGCCGGAGGCGCGCTGTATGCCGCCTGCCGGACCGGCTTCCGGAGGCCGGGGCTGCGCGTGCTGCTGGCCGCGGTGCTGACGCTGACGCTCGCGATGCTCGGCGGACTGATCCGGCTGGACCGCGAAAAGCCGGTGAAGCCCAACTGGTTCCCGGCGGTGATCCAGGGGGATATCTCGCAGCGCCGCAACGCGAACACCAACCAGGCACAGGAAGCGCTCGAAATCTATCTGCAGCTCAGCCGCGACGCGCTCGCGGGCAAGCCGAAGCCGGAAATCCTGCTGTGGCCGGAGAGCGCGGTGCCGGTGCCGTACCGTTCCACGCATTCAGTCAGTTTCCTGTTCCGGATCGGCCTGCAGAACCTGATCCTGCAGAGCGGCGTGCCGATGCTGATCGGCGCGATCGACTTCGAGGACAAACTGCCCGGCTCGGCCACTCCTCCCGGCATGACCAACAGCGCGCTGTTCTTCAACCACCGCGGCAGGCTCCGCCGCAAATACGACAAGATCCACCGGGTTCCCTACGGCGAATACATCCCGTTCCGCCGCTGTCTGCCGGGTTTCATCGTCAGGATGATCGATATGAACCGCGATCTGGTGCCGGGAGCCGACTACAACCCGATCGAAGTCCGCTCCGATGTGCGGGCCGGAACCGCGATCTGCTACGAAGGGGTGTTCGGCTACCTGACGCGGGAGTTCGCGCGGCGCGGCGCGAACGTGCTGGTGGTGCTCTCCAACGACGCGTGGTATCCGAAGAGCAGCGAGCCGGAGCAGCACCTCGCCAACGCGACGCTGCGCGCCGTCGAAACCGGTCTGCCGATGGTCCGCTGCGGCAACAACGGCGGCTCTCTGGTGGTGACCCCGTACGGACGGATCACGCAGGTATTGACCGTGGACGGCCCGGAACAGCGCCCCGAACTGCGGCGCGGGCGCGGTGTAAAGACGCTTGCCGTCGGCGTCGAACCATCCCCTTCCTATACCTTTTACGTCCGCCACGGCGAATGGTTCATCGCAGTACTGGCTGCCGTGGAAGCGGTGTTCTGGCTGGCGGCATTCGCCGGCTTCAAAAAGCGAAAACAAGCCCTGCTGGACGCGATCCGCCGGCCTGGTGCGGGGAGCTGACCATGCGTGTGCAAACCGACTGTTATGCCTGCATCCTCTCCCAATCGGTGCGGCTGGCCAAACTGGCCTCCCCTGATCCGGAGGAACAGTCCCGGCTGATCAGGCGGATGCTGCAAAAAGTGCTGGAGGCCGACGACCGCGCCACTCCGCCGGAGTTCGCCGGCCAGTTCAACGAGATCGTCAGCGAAGTCTCCGGCATCGACGACCCGTTCCGGGAGGTCAAGGACCAGTCCACCCGGCTGGGCCTTGAGCTGCTGCCGGAGCTGCGCGAGTTTGCCGAAGAACAGCCCGATCCCTTCGAGGCGAAAGTCCGCATGGCGATCGGCGGGAACATCATCGACTACGGGGTAAACCCGGAATTCAACCTGCTCGAAGCCGAAGCGGGCATCCGCGAGGTGTTCGACCTGCCGTTCGACCGGACCGCCTGCGCCGACCTGAAGCGGCGGATGGACCGGGCGAAGCGGATCTTCTACATGCTCGACAACTGCGGCGAAGCGGTGGTCGACCGGCTGCTGATGGAACCGTATACCGACAAGCTGGTGATCGGCGTGCGCGGCAAGCCGGTGCTGAACGACGTGACCCGCCGCGAAGCGATGCTTTCCGGAATCGACTTCGCACCGGTCCTCGACACCGGGGACCGCGCGCCCGGCGTGTCGCTGCGCCGGAGTTCTCCTGAAATTCTCGACGCGCTCCACAGCGCCGATCTCGTAATCTCAAAGGGGCAGGGAAATTTCGAATCGCTGGATGAGGATTTCCGGGGCCCCGTTTATTTCCTGCTCCGCATCAAATGCAAAGTAATCGCCGAACGGCTGCGACAGCCGCCCGGCTCCATCCAGATCCTCGGAAGGAATCTTCATGCTGAAACTCGGTAAATTCAACCGGCTGGTCGTCGAAAAAACCACGGAATTCGGTTTTTACCTCTCCGACGGGACCGACCGCCGCAACATGGTGCTGCTGCCCAACAAATATGTGCCGGAAAACCTCGACGTCGACGACGAAATCGATGTTTTCCTGTACCTCGACTCCGAAGACCGGATCGTCGCGACCACACAGACGCCGCTGGCGCAACTGGGGGACCTTGCCCGGCTCCGGGTCAAGGAACAGACCCGGATCGGGGCCTTCCTCGACTGGGGGCTGGACAAGGACCTCTTTGTCCCCTTCCGCGAACAGCCGGTGCGGCTGACTCCGGGCGAGCTCTGCCTGGTCAAGCTCTATCTCGATCCGGTCACCGGCCGCATCGCCGCGTCGCGGCGGCTGTCGCGTTTCTACACCGGCGACGTGAGCAAGCTCAGGCTGAACCAGAAAGTCCGGCTGACGGTCTGGGAGGAAGCGCGGCTCGGCTGGCGGGTGATCGCCGATGACAGCTATGTCGGACTCGTCTACTTCAACGAGCTCTGCCGCACCCTTCATCCCGGCGACCGGCTCGACGGTTACGTCCATGCGATCCGCGCGGAAGAAAACCGCATCGACGTGCGGCTCCGTCCCGACGGCATCGAGGGAATCAAAGCCTTCAAGCCCGCCGTGCTCGACGCGCTTGAGGACGCGGGCGGATTCCTGCCGCTCAACGCGAAAAGCGACCTCGCCGCGATCCGCGATTATTTCAGCTTCAGCAAACGGGTATTCAAACAGGTGATCGGCATGCTCTATAAAGAGGGCAGAATTACGATCGCCGAAGACGGAATCCGATTAAATCCACCTCAGGAGGAAAAACAACCATGAAATTCGCCATCCTTTGCGCCGCCGTGTCTCTGTCGTTCTCTCTCGCCGCCGCCGAATACAGCGCCGCCGACCGTGCGCTCGCGATCGAGCTGCTGAAAGCCGACGGCACCGAGCAGGTGCTCGACCAGACCTTCAACTCCGCGCTGACGCAGATGAGCCCCAAAGACAGCGATCCGGCCCGGCCTGTGATCGAACGGTACCTGAAGAAGTGTTTTTCCTTCGAAGTGCTCAAGGAGGACCTGGCGACCATCTATCTGGACAACTACACGGTCGATGAACTCAAGGGCCTGATCGCTTTCTACCGGACCCCGCTGGGCCGCAAAAAAGCCGCCGCCGATCCCAGGATCGGAGCGGCTACCGCCAAAGTGACCTCGCTGAAAATTCAGGAGAATCTTCCGCTGTTGCAGCGTGAGTTGCAGAAAACGTTGAAGAAATAGTGTCCCGGCACTCCGTTTCATTCGATAAGATCGGCAAAAATCATACTCAGGATTTGTATTTCAATGTCATATGGAGTATCTTCTCCGGCAAATATTCACGCGGTCCCAACGGGAAAATCAATATGAATCTGAACAAATCCTGTTTCCCGGCATGGGCGGCGGTGCTGCTGCTCCTGTGCTGTACTCCCTTTGTGACCAGTGGAATTGCGCCTGAAAAGAAAACCAGAATTCTGCTGGTCGCCCAGCATGATCCGACTTACCGTCTCCCGTCCGACGTCGCCTACAGCGTAATCGACGCGCTCGACCCGGAACGGACCGGACTGCCGGCGGAAATCAATGCCATCTGGATCACCCAGCACCAGTCCGATTCCGCCGTGCGGGCGGCGCTCGAACAGCTCGCCCGTGAACTGCAGGACGGCCGGTGCGACCTGATTATTTCGCGCCATCCGCTGACCCACCCGATCCTAGAGTTCCTGAAAGCGCGGAAACTCGATATCCCCGTCGTTTTCTACGATGCGCCGGAGCAGGAGCAGGGGCTTCAGCAGGAGTACCCGAACTCCACCGGCCTGATCCGTTACCGGGACGCCGCCGAAACCGCGCTGACGGCGGCCGCGTTGTTTCCCTCCTGCCGCAATATCGTGATTACCTCCGGCTACGACAATATGCGCGACCGGGAGGAACGGATCCGCAGACAGCTCGCCGGACTCCCGCGGGGTTACCGGCTCCTCTTTCTCTACGACGACGAAATTACCCCGGATGAGTATGTCGAACGGATTTCCGGGCTGCCCGCCGGCGACGTAATCCTGATCTCCACCACCCCCTGGCGTGATAAGAGGACCGGCAAAACCGTACAGGTCGACGAATTGGCCGCCCGGCTGGAAGCCCATAACCCCAACCGTAAAATCCGCAACTTCTCACTGGTCGATTACGGCCTCAACAGCGGAGTGCTCGGCGGTTACCTGATCTCCGTCGACGAGTGGGGACGGCAGATAGCCGATCTGGTCACCCGAACCATCCGAGCCGGAAGCGCCAGGCATATCCCGGTCGCCCGAACCTGCTCCCGGCTGGTGATGAATTACCCGCTGCTGCTCAAAACCGGGGCCCGGCTCGCCGCGCTGCCGCCCGACACCGTATTCCTTCAGAAATCCAGCACCGTGTGGGACACCCACCGCAACTATGTGCTGCTGGCCTCCGGCGTGATCCTGCTGCTGCTTATCCTGGTGGCCCTGCTGACCGTATTGCTGCATCTGTTGCGGCAGGCGCGCGAAAAAGATCGCGTCAACGCCGCGATTTTCCGCTCGCTGCCGCTGCAGATCACGGTGCTGGACCGCAATCTGAATTTGCTGGTCCGCCACCGCGACGTCAACCAGCCGCCGGTCCCCTACCGGCAGGCAACCACCCTGTTGGACAGCCTGAGCCGGCAGACGCTGGAACAGATCACTCCGCAGGTTGAGCAGGTGTTCCGGACCGGCCGGAGCGTGAGTTTCGACTACGATTCCGACGGCGAGTGGCGCCGGATGGTGATCTACCGGCTGCCGGTTTCGATCATGGGCCGCGAATGTGTGCTGTGCATTTCACTCAACATCGACCGGGAGCGAAAGGCGGAGGAGCAGACACATACCGCCAACCGGCTGCTTCAGGCGATTCTGGATCACATCCCGGCAATCGTTCAGGGAAAGGATCCGGATGACGACTACCGCTACGTATTCTGGAACCGGACCAGCGAGCGCGTCTCCGGCCTCCCGGAAAAAACGGTTCTCGGCAAGCGCGATTGCGATATTCCGGGAATGGCCGAAATTGCGGACCGGCTCCGCGAGGAGGATCTCGCCGTTCCGCCCGACAGCCAGCTGGTCGAAAGAACCGACACCTATCCCTACCCGGATGGAACCGTCGGCTACTTTCACGCGGTCCGCCGCAACGTCCGGATCGATGAACACCACTCTTTGCTGCTGACGATGGCCAACAACATTACCGAGCAGCATATTCTGGAGCAGGAAAAAGAGAGACTGCTCCGCCGCCAGAGCGACTTCCTGAAACAGGAGCAGCTCTGGAACAGTTGTCTGACCAAGCTCGCGGCCAATGAAGATTATGCTGAGACCATGAACGCGATTCTGGAACAGTTCGCCGGCTTCTTCGGGGCAGGACTCGCCTGTCTCTATGAATACGCGCAGGAGGATTCGCAGGTCAACATCACCCATCTGTGGAGCGAACCGGAGCTGCAGACCGGCACCGAGGGCATCAGGCGGCTGCAGGCGTGGCGGGAAAGTCCCTTCGCACACCGCCTGATGCAAAAAGAGGTGGTCTGCCTCCGCCGGGAGCAGGATTTCGTTCCGGTCAATCCGGAAGTGGTCGCCAACTTCCGGCATCTCGATTTTGTCGGTTTCTACGCTGCCGGGCTCCGGCAGAACGGCAGGCTGACCGGTTTCCTGCTGCTGGGCTTCCGGAGCGCAGAGAAGTTCACGGGGACCGACGCGGCGCTGGTCAAAGCGTGCGCCGACCTGCTTGAACTGGCGATCACGCGGCGCAATCAGGATATGCTGGTCCGCCAGAAGGAACGCATGCAGAGCATCCTGCTGGACAACATGAACATCCCGGTTCTGCTCTTCGATACCGCCGGCCGGATGCTTTCCATGAATAACGAGGTGGTCAAAGCGCTGGGGCTCAGCGCGGAGGAGGTTCTGAAGCGCCCCTGCTATCAGGTGTTCTGCCGCCACGACACCTATCCGCGACACTGCCCCGTGCAGCAGGCGCTCCGAACCGGCGAGAAGGCGTTCCACAGCTTTTCCCTAAATGGCCACGATTACGAGGTCACCGCGATTCCGGTGCTGGACGAGGCCGGAAAGGTGGTCAATGTGCTGGAGTGCGCGGTCGATGTGACCCGCCAGAAAGAGCTTCAGCGCCGGACCGCCGAAGCCCTGGAGCTGACCCGCCAGGCGTATCAGACCAAGAGTAACTTCCTGGCCATGATGAGCCATGAAATCCGCACCCCGCTCAACTCGATCATCGGCTTCAGCGAGCTGCTGCAGGCCACCTCGCCGGATTCCGAGGAGCTGCACGACTATGCGGCCAATATCAACACCGCCGGCCAAACCCTGCTGCAGCTGATCAACGATGTGCTGGAGATTTCCCGTTTCGAAGCGGATCTGGTGGAAATTCCGCTGGAATGGGTCGACTTCAACCGCCTGCTGGCTGAAATCGGTTCTATTTTCAAGCACATGGCCCGCAAGAAAGGCCTTGACTTCCGGATTGAAGCGCCGGCGGAACTCCCCGAGATTTACCTGAATGACGCCCGCCTGCGTCAGATTCTGCTCAATCTGGTCGGCAACGCGGTTAAATTCACCGAAAAAGGCGGAATTTCAGTTTCGGCAGACTTCCGGGCCACCGACAGCGGTCACGGCCGTCTGGAAATTACCGTCCGGGATACCGGCATCGGCATCGATCCGGGTCTGCACAGCCGGATTTTCGATCCTTTCGTGCAGGCGGACGAAGGAGCCGTCCGCGGCAACCGGACCACCAACGGCACCGGGCTGGGACTTTCGATCGTCAAACGGCTGCTGGACAAGATGGGCGGCTCGGTCACGCTGGAAAGCATTCCCGGCACCGGCAGCACCTTCCGGATTCTGTTCGAACAGCTTTCCGTCCGGGAGCGGCACACGGATACGGGTTCACCGCAGGCCTTTTCCGCTGCGGAATTCAACGATCCGGAACCCGCCTGGGTAGTGGACGACGTCCCGATGAACTGCCGGGTGCTGGCTGCCATGCTCGAAAAGCTGAATATCAAGGCGGAGGCGCTCTCCGATCCGAAAACCGCCCTGGAGCGCATCCGCGGCGGAGAACACCCGAAACTGATCTTTTCCGATATGTGGATGCCCGACCTGAACGGAGCCGAACTCGCCGCGGCGATCCGGCGGCTCCCCGCGGGCGGAACGATCCGGATCATCGCCGTGACCGCCGATACGGATTCCAGGCACAACTTCGACATGAGTGTTTTCGATATGATCCTGACCAAACCGGTCAACCGGGAGAAGCTCGCGGATGCTCTCCGCCGGCTGCGGGAAGCCTCGCCGGACGGTCCCTGATCCCTGTCTCCTTCGGGACAGGATCAGAACTCCAGCACACGGTTGAAACTGCGCGTCCAGTCCGCATTGCGTCGTTTGCGCGTCATGCCGACGGCATGGCCGTCCAGAAAAGCCAGATTGTAGTAACGGCCATGTCCCCAGTGAAAGTTGCCGTCGATGAACTCACGCAAACTCCAGAACGGCCGGTTCCGATCGTCTGTTCCATCGTTGAAACCGGTATCGTTCATAAAGAAAAAGCGCCCCGGCGACGGCAGTCCGCCCAGGCGCCGCCGGGCGAATGTTCCCTGAAACGCGGACGGGTCCGAATTGCGGTTGACCGGCAAAGTGTCGTAGACGCCGAACCGGCTGGGCCGCGCCTCGAAGAGATTCAGCTCCCGCACCTTGCCGGAATGGTTCAGGTAGCTGTCCACCCCGTCCGGGCAAAGCATCCGCTTCGGAATGCCCCGGGACTCGAACTGCTGATGCCCCGCATTGTCAAAGTCGTCGTAGAAAATCGCCCCATTCACCTGTAAATAGGGCGACAGCAACTGCCAGAGTTCCAGAAACTCCCCCACCCGCAGCCAGGAGTCGGCGGTCGGGAAGTAATCGTCCGAATCCGCTCCATACAGCTGGATGCCCGCCCCGTATTGCCGGAGGAGGCTCACACAGGAGTTCCGCCGGGCGGCACGGCGGCAATACCCCACCGCCGAAAGCAGCAGCCCCAACAGGATCGCGATCACCACGATCACGACCAGCAGTTCAGCCAAAGTGAAACGGCATCGGCGGGCGCCTGATGCGAAATGGCACCGGATCAACTCCATATGGTTTCCCGCTCTTCCCGTGTCAGTTTCTTTTTTTACTTCCGGGTAATCTACCATACGGTTGATTTGTTTTCAAGGGAGAATTTCAGAAACGTCTGGTGTAAATATGACAATACGGCGTTTGCCCATTGCGCCGGTAGTAATCCTGATGGCCGGGCTCGGCATTCCAGAAGCGTTCGAACTTCTCAACGCGGGTCACGATCCGGTATCCTTTCCGCCTGAGCAGTTCCAGCAGCCGCGCCGCCGTCTTTTCCTGCTCCTGATCCAGATAGAAGATCACCGAACGGTATTGCGGACCGATATCCGGTCCCTGCCGGTCCTCCTGCGTCGGATCGTGAATTTCCAGAAAACAGCGGCAAAGCGTCTCGAAATCGGTTTGTTTCCGGTCGAACACCACTTCGACCGCTTCGACATGGCCGGTCTTGCCGGAGCAGACCTGGCGGTAGGAGGGATTTGCAACCTTGCCGCCGGTATAGCCGCTGGTGACGGCCGCCACGCCCGGCAGCCTGGCCAGCATCGCCTCGACGCCCCAGAAGCAGCCTCCGGCAAACACCGCGCGGCCGAGCCGTCCGCCCTGCTGCGGTTCAAAGCGCAGAGAGAGCGAATTCACGCAATGCCGGATATCCTTTGCGGTAAACTGTTCCCCGCTGAATACATGGCCGAGGTGGGCTCCACACCCGGCGCAGAGAATTTCCGTGCGGCTGTCGCCGGGATCGGAAAGCCGCCGAACCGCTCCCGGAATTTCGTCGTCGAAGGCTGGCCAGCCGCAGCCGGAGTGAAATTTGTCATCGGACCGGTAGAGCGGCGCGCCGCAATTGCGGCACGCGTAAACTCCGCACTCAAACGTATCGGTATAGCAGCCGGTGAACGCACGCTCCGTGCCGTGGTTCAGGATCACCTGCTTTTCTTCGACCGACAAGGGACCATAGGGGGATTGGATGTGTTCCATTGCAATTACTCCTCTTCCAAAGAACGACAACAGTATCAGACAGCATGAAATTCCGACAATTTTCATGGCTCCTCCTCACTTGAGCCAAGCAATCACTTCGACAGTTCTTCAATCCTCCTTTCCAGTTCCCGCCGGGCGCCCGGTTCGCGCAGCGCCTCGGCTTCCACAGCCACGAAACCGGGAAAGCGCCGCAGCCATGCGGCCGCGAAGCACCCCCTGCCCTCGCCGACCCGGTTCCCCGCCGCATCGAATATTCCGACGCCGGACAGGCCGCACGACGGCGACTTGCTCTTGAAAATGAATCCGGCCAATTCCAGCTCCGCGAGCTCCTCCGCCCGTCGGCGGCAGAACTCCTCCATCCGGGCGGTCAGGTCGCGCCGCGTCTCCACGGTCTCCAGCCGCTCCCCGACCAGCCGGATCGGTTCGCGCGGCACGGGAAGCCCGCACTCGACCTCCGGGCAGACCGGCACCCATTCGACCAGCCGGCCCAGCTGGTCCCGCAGATACGGGTCAAGTTTGTGCCGCCCGTCGTAACGGACGCATTCGCCCAGCAGACAGCGGCTGATTCCGAAACGCGGCCTGCTCATTCCGGCACGATCGCTCCATGCCGTTTCAGCAGCGCCCGGATTTCGGCCAGCTCAAGCCGGAGCGGATCGGCGCCGGACTTCGCGCTCAACGCCGCCATCGCCCCCGCCGCCTGCCCGGTCGCCATGCAGACCGCCTGCACCCGCAGCGCCGAATTGGCCAGCCGGTCGCTCGACAGCAGCCGCCCCGCCGCCACGAAACGGCGGCTGTGCGCCGGAATCAGCGCGCCGCGCGGCACCTGCGGCACGGTGCCGGGAGCCAGCCCGCGCTTGTCCAGCCCCACTTTGGCGTCGTGCAGGTCGATCGGATAGAACGCATTGCAGAGCGCATCCGGGTACTTCCTGCCCGCCGCGTAATCGGCGGCGGTCACGGTATCCTCGCCGACGATGGTGCGGGTTTCGCGCACGCCGCATTCGGGGCCGTCCAGCCGGAACTCCAGCTGCTCCAGCCCCGGCTGGCGGCGCAGGAAGCGGTAGAGCCGCAGCAGCGACTCCCGCCCGGCGATTTCGATCTTCGTGCGCCCGGCGCTGTCGCAGGCGTTGATCCCGGAAATATGGTTGCTGTTGTTGCCGCGCTTGATCAGCACATTCGGATTGAAGCCGCCCGCCCAGCCGGTATCCTCCGCGCAGACTTCCCCCTTACGGACCGCCTCCTGAAACGCGTTGCCGATCGCGTCGAGGTCGAGCGATTTCAGATGATAGCCGGTCGCGTAGACGCTCATGGTGCCGGGCTGGCACGGCTCGGAGGTCCGCACCTCATACCCGGCCAGCTTTGCGGCGTTGGCGTCGCCGCTGCAATCGGCCACGACCTTGCTTTTCACTTCGTACAGCCCGTCCCGGCCGCAAAGCGTGACCGCCCAGCCGGACTCCTCCCCGGAGAGCGCGCCGAGCATGGTGTGATACTTGATCGTCACACCGGCGGCCAGCAGTTCCCGGTCGACAATCGCCGCGAAGATCACCGGATCGAGCGGAATCTGATGCTCCCAGTGGCGCGTCATGTCGGTACGGCTGAAATCCGGCATCGGACGCCCCATCGTCTCCAGGGTTTTCGCAACCAGCTCCCAGCCGATTCCGGCGATCACCTGACGGCCCCACGCATTGAAAATACCGGGATAATGGATGCCGGAAACCGTCATGGTTCCCCCCGGAATTCCGTTTTTCTCCACCAGGCAGACGGCGGCTCCGGCCCGCGCGGCCTGAAGCGCGGCGGTAATTCCCGCCGCACCGGCGCCGACGACCAGGACATCGAACGATTCACAATTCATAAACAGATCCCATTGTTGATGAAAATCAGGTATTTTTTACAATATAGGCGTTTCCGCGGCAAATGCAAATGCTTCGGCGGCCCGATCCGGACGATCGGAAAATTGCCGGGAATTTTACCGCGCCGGTTGAAAAAAGGCGGCAGGGGAGGTATATTCTGAAACAGTCTGCTATTCGTCAATCAACCAGCAGTCAGGAATATGAAAGAGAAACAGAAAAATACGAAAATCAGCGAGGACCCTGGACCCCGATGGCGTGAAGCCGCGTCGGGTGGTATTTTTCTGTCCGGCTCGCGTTTCTGAAGCTCCGAGCTTTCGTTGAGGTTGCCGCGGTTCGCGTTGGCGGCTTCACGCCTGTAAAAGAGAACGGCATGCGTCGTTGTCTTATATCGTCGGGTTTCCGGGATACCGGTTCCGGGCGCACTCTGCCGCGCCCGGTCGAACGATCACAAAACGTTACAGGAATCTTGGCTTATGTTCAGATGTTACGATCTGGTCGATGGTCGGGTGCAGAGCTGCCCGGAGGGACAGCTCGGAATCATTCAGGTCTACAGCGCCCCGACCGAGGAGGAAAAACGGTATCTGGTCGATCAGTGCGGAATCGACGAGCACACGCTCGTCTCCGCGCTCGACGAGGATGAAATCTCCCGTGTGGAATACGAGCACAACCATATCGCGGTGATCCTGAAGCGCCCGCGCAACTTCCAGGTGGACCGGACGATGGCGTTCAAGGTGTCGTCGATCGGCGCTTTTCTGTTCAAGGACCGGATCGTGGTGCTTCAGGCGGAGCCGATGCCGCTCTTCGAACACGGCCGCATGCCGCTGCGCGGCAACACCATTCAGGGAGTGCTGCTGCGGCTGCTGCACCATTCGACCCACCACTTCCTGCAGCATCTGCGGATTATCCGCAACATCTCCGACGAAATCGAGAACAAGATCGAATTCGCGGTCACGAACAAATCGCTGGTGAATATGTTCTCGCTGCTGAAAAGCCTGACCTACTATGAAAGCGCCACCAGCGCCAACCAGCTGCTGCTGCTCAAGCTGAAAAACGACGCCGGCAAAATCGGCTTCAACGAGGAGGAACTGGACTTCCTCGACGACATCACCGTCGAAAACAAACAGTGCGACAACCTCGCCGGAATCTACGCCGGGATTCTGACCGGCATGTCCGACGCGCGCGTTTCGGTGGTCAGCAACAACCTCGCCGGAATCATGAAATACCTGGCGGTGATCAACATCGTGTTCATGCCGCTGACCGTGATCACCGGGCTGGGCGGCATGTCGGAATTCACGATGATGACCGAAGGCATCTGGTGGCCGCACGCCTACAGCGCGCTGGTGCTGGTGATGGTGATCGTCGGCTACGTGACCTACCTGCTTGTGAAACAGATCGGAACCAACAATTCAGGAAGGAGGCGGTAAAATGAGTCCGGAAAAAAAGAGCCGCGTCCGCGGCGAACAGCTCTCCCGCCGCGGCCGGGAGCGCCTGCAGAAGCTCGGTCTCCGCTTCGACCTGCTGGCCGCCGCGCTGGCGGTGGTGATCGTGGTCGCCACCGCGATCTGCATGGGCGAACCATACGAACTCGGCAAGCCGGAACCCCACGGCTTTGCACTGTGGTTCCTGCTGTTCCTCGGTTATCTGCCTATGGAGCTGCTGAGTTTGTTCAACTGGTGCTTCGGCCTGCAGGAGACTCCGCTGATGCACTTTCTGGTGGTGGAACAGCCGGCCGTGATGCTCGGTGCCTGCAATCTGGCGACGCTGGCGGTGCTGTGGGCTGTATTCCGCTTCTGGGCGGCGCGCCGCTACGGAGCGAATTTCCTGCAGACCACGGTTCATTTCCTTGAGATTTTTCTGGTCTGGGGGCTTTTTCAGATCGGCTGTCTGGTCGGCCTGGAAATCTGGGACAGGGGCGGCTTCACCCCGATGCACCGCCACCTCGCCCGCCCCGCCGAACCGGAAAAGGTCATCCTGATCAATTCCGCCAAGTAATGTTTGAAGAAAACTCCGGGCGATTGCCCGGAGCCGCCGCCCGGAATCAATATTGCCTGATCCAATCCGGGTTGTAATCATAATCGCGGCTTCCGCCGGAATAAAGCTGTTTCCAGAAACGATTGGCGCCATCCGTGTTGGTAAGCCGGATTTCCGCATCGACGAGGCCGCCGGGCGCGGTCCGGTTTTCCACGCGGATCACCAGCGTATTTTCTCCGGCCTTGAGCAAACCGTCCGGAATCCGGTAGACGCGCTTGTGTTCATCGGCGGCACCGATCTGCGTACCGTTCAGGAAAGTGCGGTCGGCGGTGTTGATGTGTCCGAGTTCCGCACGCATTCCTTTGGCAGCCGCCTGCTCCGGCGTCAGCTTGAACCGCAGCCGGTACCAGCTCACTCCGGAATACTCGCGTTCGAGAAACGCTTCGTAACCGACTCCGGGGCGAACGGATTCGCCGCTGAGCGTCTGCTGGCCGCTGAGCCATTTCCCGGAACCGTCCCGGCCGGCCTGCCGGTTCTCCGAGAGGCCTTTGTCATCCGGGTCGAGCGCGAACTCCCAGCGCATGCTCCGCAGCGGAATGGTCAAACTCCGGTCCACCCGGTACGGCGAGGCGGAATCCGCCATCTCCGCGCCGTGGGAAGTCAGCAAAGCGGAGATCAGACGGGCGTATTTGACCGCCGCCATCCGGTCCGCCTCAAAACTTTCCGGCGTCAGGGAGCTGAAAAACCAGCTGCCGCAGCCGTGCTTCATCTGCACCAGAACCGCCGGCAAAGTTGCCGCCGCACTGTTGGGAAACTTTGCGAATTCCGGCAATTCCGGCTTTCCGCGCCAGTAAAGCTCACATTCGCTCCAGCCCTCTTTCCAATTGCCGCCGTTTCCGGCAAGCACAACGCCTTTTTCGCTCTTTGCGGCTTTCCTGAGTTCCATCACGAAAGGCAGCCAGGAGCCGTACCAGCTCTTTCCGGTATGCAAGTAGAGAATTTTCCCGCCGTTGTAAACGTAGTCCGAGAGTTGGAAGCTGTGCTTTTCCAGCGCTTTCCAGTCCGGATCGGAGACGATCAGAAGCCGGAGGCCGTTCAAATCGGAGAGATCGGTATTCCGGTAGTGGACTCCGAACTTTTTCAGCAGGGCTTTTCCGCTTTCCCCGCCGAAAAAACCGACTTCGCCATAGGCCGGGCGGCGTTCCGCCAGATAGTCGACCATCCGGCAGAACACGGTGGTCGCAACCGGGTCAAGTCCGAGCCGTTCTCCGATTTCCAGCTGGGAACCGAGCCAGCTTCCGTTCCGTCCCCGATACTCCAGAAGCGGCGTCTGATAGAGGTCGAAACCGCTGACCAGCAGCGACAGATAATTCCCGGCCTGCGGACGGCGGAAAACATTGCCGGCAACCATGCCGCGATTGCCCCAGTCAGTCCACGCCGCATTGGACCAGACATGTCCCGGTTCCGCGCTGCCGTAAGCGGGATCCAGCGAATGGCTGCCGCGCCAATCCGCGAAATCGGCATCGGACAGCCCTTCCAGCACCGGATGGGCGGGAGCGTTGATGAACGCCTGACGGCTGCGGACTTTCATCAGCTCCGGGGAAGCGTTCCTGTGCTGTTCCATCACCAGAGTCTGAATTCCTTTTCCGGCCAGGGCGGAGAAATCGGGCACTTCCTTGAGAGCGCTGAGTGCACCGGGAGCAACCACCAGCACCTGCCGCACATTGAGATTCGCAAAAGAGTTCACCGCAGTCACTTCATACCCCAGCTTCTTCAGCGCGGCGGCAAACGCCGGAGTGCCGCCGTAAAGCTGAATGCTCCGAACCGCCGGGCGCACTGCCGGAAACACTTGAACCGGGATTGCCGTAACCAACTCCGGCGAATCCGGTGAAACAGGGCGGAAAACCGCCCGCAGCGTATAGTCCCGCCGGACTCCGATGCGCGGCAGTTTCAGGCGGAACGGAACCGTCTTCTGCGTATATGCCCCGATCCGGAAAGGGACACGGGTTGATGCGGCGGCCGCGCCGGAACCGTCCAGCACGGAAATTTCGACCTGCCAGTCCAGCGCCCTGCCGCTCATATTGACGACTCCGAGCGCTTTGGAGAGCGTTTCTCCGCTCCAGAAAGCATGATCGTTTTCATAATAGTCCCTGCCCGCGCCGACGAATTTGCAGGCGACTTCCGCCATCGCCTGCCGGAACGGAGTCGACGCCAGATTCGGGCGGATATCCAGCTCCGGCCCGAACGGTTCAAACAGCGGCAGCACATGGGAGCCGTACAGATAGACCGGTTTCACGCCGGGAAGCGTCAGATCGCCGTCCAGCCGGGGCGCCGGAGGACAGGAACGCGCCGCCGTCAGATAGCGTCCGCAGATGTACTCGAACGGCGCCAGCCCGGCCAGGCCGTCATAACGCCAGAAGAAAACGGTCCGGTTTACCGAATCCGCCAGAACTTTGGAATAAATGTCGGCGATGAAACTGTATTCCGTTGCCTTGTTGAACCCGTCACATCCCCGGCTGGAGGCCAGAAGATCGTTGTAGACGCCATCCCACGCAAACGTCGTAGTGACGGTTTTCTCCCGATAGGCGGCGGGGCCGAGGATACGGGCGGCATTCTCCTGCCAGTAATAGAAATCCGGTTTGTTGCGGATCTGTCCCCACAAGTTCAAATGCGCATAGGAGCCGTGGTACGGAATCGCGTATTCCCCGCAGTAGACCGGCACTTCGCGGTCTTTGCTGTAACGCGAGAACAGCGCCGCCAGTTCGGCGAGGGGAGCGCCCCAGGTGTGGTAGATATGCACGCCGTAAGCATTTTTCACATGTCCGGAAGCTCCGGTCAAAACCTCGGCGTCCGGGAAAAAGTCCTTCACCTGATCTGCCACCCGGTTCAGTTTCACCGAGCGGACTTTCGGATCGCCGGCCAGATTCGGGTCGCCGCCCTGCCGGATCTGTTCCGTGCCGTCCGGCAGAATATAACGGTGCTGCTTCGCATCCCGGGAGATTCCGATATAAGCCGGATTGTTGGCGCTTGCGGACATCTGATAATAGACGTTGATCAGGATCGCCACTACGGACGGGTGATTGTCGAGGCGCCCGGAGCGGACGTTCTCCGCCGCCAAGGAACGCCACAGCCCGGCGCACTCCTCCGGCGTATGATTGTTGAACTCGTCATAGTTGAGTTCAACCCGTTCGACGCAAAGGAACCCCTCCTCGTCGGCGATGTCGTAAAAGGAAGCCGCGTTCATGCGCTGCGTATAAGCCGCATTGATGCCGAATTCCTTCATGGTCCGGATGCTTTTCCTCGTCATATTGTCCATCGTGTGCCAGAGCGGGGCCCACATGCCCTGCCATGAGGATTCGGTGTTGATCATGATCGGATTGCCGTTCAGCAGAAAACGGCCCTTTGCCGCAGTCAGCTCCCGGAACCCGAAACGCAGCGTTGCGGCATCCACGGTTTCGCCGTTCCGCGTCAGTCTGCAGTCGAGATAATAAAGATTCGGCGCGTCGACGCTCCAGAGTTTCGGAGTGATGTAATCCAGCTCGATTCTGCGGGCATAGGGGCGTGTTTCCGTATGGACGGTTCTGCCGTCTCCGGCGTCGCGGACCGTGAATTCCGCCGTGCCGCCGAAATCCTCCGGCAGAGTGCCGCCGCCGAAGTCGATCCGCAGCTTCTTATCCTTTACGAAAGTTGAAATCCGGGCCTGACCGAAATTCAGCTTCGGGCGGGTGCAGAGCCAGACGTTGTCCTGCAGTCCGGCACGGGTGAAATCCCCTCCCCGCGGGTCGTCCGGGGAAGTTGCAACGCAGATGGTATTCTTTTCCCCCGCGGGACGCAGACAGTCCGTGATATCGACCAGGAAAGCCGGGCTGTTCATCGACAATTTCGGGGTATGTCCCGGCAGCGGCACCGCCTTTCCGTTGACGAACAGAAGCCCGCGGGAATAGAGCGCATCAAACTTCAGCAGCGTCTGCCGGTTTGCACACTCCGCCGGAGTGACGAACTCCCGGTAGTACCATCCCTGCCGGTAGTCGGTATATTGTTTGCCGCGCACTTTATCCACCGCCCGGCCGTCCGCGGTGCGGAAGAAATTGCACATCGGCCCCGTCCGCCAGAAACTCGGCACGAGGAAATATCCCCACTCCTCAGAAAACGGCGGCGGGGTCTCCTGCTCCTTCTCGCAGAGCGCGAACTTCCAGAAGCCGTTGAGACTGATGTCGGTACGCTCGCCGCCCTGCTTCCTGAACGCTTTGGAAAGATCCCAGTCGTTCAGCTTCTCCGGGGCGACCTTTGGAATCTGCCATTCCGGGAAATAGACATGATCCGCATAAACAACGGCTGTCCACACAGCAATCAATACACCAAACAAGATCCGCTTCATTGTATTCCTTCCCACTTCCGTTTCCATGCAGTCCTTCCGGCTTACCAGACCCATTCCAATGCACTGCCCCACCAATTTCCTTTTGTCCATTTCTCAAATTGTTCCTGCCTGCCCGTTGCCGCGACATGTCCGTCGGCCCAGGCGATGTTGACCCGCTGCGGATTATGAACCGCCCAGGACAAGGCACTCCAGCCATTCTGTCCGGACATGGAAAGATTGAAGCGGGCAACCTGTGAATTTCCCTCCTCTGTAACCCGGCCGTCCACAATCAGCAGAAAATTGCTCGGATACCTGAGTTTCTTGAACAGCAGGGTTGTCCCGTCACTGTTCAGAATCCTGGGACTGGAACCGTCCTCCTCCGAACATTTTTCACCAACGGAGAACAGACAGTCCACATTGGCCGCATAGCTGTGAACCCAGACCTGCTCCTCAGCCGTAGTTACGTCACGCTTAGGCAGATTATCCGGACAACGCGCCAGTTTTTCAGAAACAGGCAGCATTCCAGTCTCGGTCAACGCCCTCATAAAACCCTGGTGAGAAGGTTTATTCTGCTGCATTATCATGGCATCTCCATACGAGATGCTGTAAGAGACGATGGCACTCGCGATCTGCTTCTGATTATTAAAACAGGCTGTACTTCTGGCTTTCGCACGGGCCTTGTTCAACGACGGCAACAGCATACTCGCAAGTATGGCGATGATGGCAATAACAACCAGCAATTCAATTAACGTAAATCTTTTATTCATTCCTTTTCCCTTCCACATTAAAGGTTTATGTTACTCCGACTGTTTTTTCTCCAGTTGCCGGGAGAAGTACCGAAACGTTTTTGAAAAGTTGAAAACATTGCACAGGCCGTCGGGAAGCCCGCCCTCCGGGCCACCTCCTCCATCGGCCATGCGCGTTCCATCTTCAGGTAGCTGCACGCATTCCGGAGCCGTTGTTCCAGCACGAACTGCTTCGGAGAAATCTTCAGGTTCCGCACGAAGAGTTTATACAGCGCCGACTCCGAGGTATGGAAACGGCGGGCGGCTTCAGCCACCGAAAACGGTTCGCACGCATGGTTGCGGAAATACTCGATCATCCGGATCAGTTCCGGATTCTCCACCGCATAAAAATCGGTACTCCGCCGTTCGACCACCAACGGCTCCGGCTTCAGGAACAGCGCCCCTTCGGGAGCTTCCGTCCCATCAATCAGCTTATCCAGCTCCGCCGCCGCCAACTGTCCAAGCTCATAAAGGCGGCTGTCCACCGAGGAGAGCGAAACCGATGCGGCCATGCAGACAAGCTCATCGTTTCCCACTCCCAGAATCGCCAGTTCGTCGGGGACCGCGATTTTTCCCCAGAATGCGGTGTTCAGCAGCTCAGCCGCATCCCAGTCATTTTCACAGAAAACCGCGCAGGGTTTCGGCAGTTCGCGAAGCCAGCCGAGCAGCTCGGCCTCCTCCCGCTCCGCCGCCCGGTACGGACTCAGGTCGCAGCAGGCAAAACCGCTGCGGCGCAACCGGTCCCGGAATCCGGTCATGCGGACCGAATCGCTGTAAACCGCATAGTTCCGATGCCCGGTGCCGAGAAAATACTCCGCCGCCAGCGTACCGATCGCATAGTCGTCCTCGCGTACCACGCGGCACGGAATCCGGGGATTCCGGATGGGCACCAGCGAAACCATCCGTGTAGCATCCCAGGAGCGGGCGGCCAGTACCTCCTCGGTGGCGCTGTCGGTATAGGCGTTCCAGAAGCTGGAGATGATCCCGTTGCCGCGCCAACGCCGCAGAATTTCCCGCAGCTCCCCGCCGCGGTGGATCAGCAAGTGCCAATTGTGGGCGCGGGCGTAATCGGCAATACCCTGCGTGAGCTTTTCCAGATGCCATGCCAAAGCGAGCAGAACTGTTTTGCGTCCCTTATCCATGAAGACCGCGATTTCCGGACATACCGTTTTTGCAATGTCAGTTATAGTTTTCCATCTTTCTTTATATTATACCCGAAAAAAACGCCTGTGCCAATACCGTTTTTCATATTTTATCTCACACCTGTCCTAACAATTTTCAAAATGGCGTAATTTTCTGATTACGCCCCCTCATTTTCATCTATTTCACACCAA